>MDTD01053979.1_pt1 | contig 51246 bp, 61 predicted proteins | sample 811221 | NCBI WGS metagenome assembly MDTD01 (sample SAMN05326646, study PRJNA326480) | marine metagenome | isolation source: seawater | place: Pacific Ocean: South West | collected 2011 | reverse complement strand
TGTGAATCATATTGATTATAATATGTGGAATAGATTTCATGTTATTCTTTTGGCTAAGTGAAATATCTGCTGAAATACTATTGATATCTTTCATTGTGTTTATGTTGAATATGTTTTCTGAGGGATATAAAAACGAAATTACTAACTAAAACTAACTAACTATGAAAAATTTGGAAATCGAAATTGTAATGCAATATATCGAGAACGAAATAGATGAAACTTACAAAAAAATATGTACCGAAAAACAGAGCAAGGAAGATGTTGATTTTTTTGGAACGGACTTACTAATAGAAACGAAAGCATATAATGTAGGTAAATTTGACACACTAAGGGGAATAATGAGAAGGATAAACCTACTAACTAAAAATATATAACTATGAACGAATTAATAGAACAATTTGAGATGGAACAAGCTAACCTTGATACAAGTGTAAGCGACACCATAAACACTATCAATAATGCTTTGGCTCCGTTTAGCAACAGAGAGGCACACGAAAAGATTAAACGAATGATTGAACGAATGAAGTAGAGTATTACTGATGAGGTCTAATAGACCGAAACAGGAGAGCAATCTCCTGTCTAATACTAAAACTAAAAATTATAACTATGAATACAGAAAACTTAAAAAACAAATATAAAGTACCTACTACAAACCTAGAAAGATATATCAAATCTGAGGAAAGTTTAGATGTAATAATGAGTGTAATTCGACACCTTGAAAGGTTAGAGGTACAGGTAGTAAATTACAGAAAAGTAATAGAGGAGAAGAATGATGAGATTGCTGAATTGAATAAGAAAATTAAATTTAGAGAGCAAGCTATTAAATCAATGTAATAAAATTACTAACTAAAAACTATAACTATGAAACTAATAATAACAAGACAAAGAAACGAGGCAAATGAAATATCTATTGATATGGATATGATAATAAACGAACAAATATACCATCTAACAGGATATGTAAACTTTCAAGAGTATGATGGGGAAATTGAGATAATATGCTTGTCTTCTACTTGGGATGAATATAAGGACTTGTATGACTTTTGTGAAGAAGCAGGATATGACTATGAAGAACTTAAAGATTATATTATAAACCATACAGACAATAAAATTACTAACTAAAATACTACAACTATGAATCTACTAAATAATGCACACGAACAAATAACAAAAGATATGCTTGAGAATATGGAAGAAAGACAGGAAATAAAATTAAATAAAAGATTTACACTCTATAAGTATAGTATGGACTATTGTTTAGGGTACGAATCAGATGAGGAAATACCTGAATACTTTGTATTAACAGACAATAAATATGATGATGAAGAAACATTTTGTGTACAATATGGGAAAGATGATGAAATTGTACTAACAGATTTTTATGGATATGATGATGATGAAGATTTTAATAACTAAAAACTATACAACTATGGGAAGAATATCAATTTATCAAATGGAGAACTCAGGTCTAGATGACTTTGATTTATTAACTTTTACAGATAACAACAACTATATGAAGAATCTAAGGAATTATATCTTAGATGTTATCAAGGAAGACTTTGAAGATAATCATATATCTTCGGGAAGATATTCTAAAAACACTATTAATAATCCAAGTGAAGAAAATTTAATGCAACACTTTGTTAGTAGATTTGAAAAGGAATTTAATCACGACTACAACAAGAAAATGTACCCAAGAATACACCGAAGAATAGAGAACTATTTACTAGGACTAGCTTATAACTTTGCTTATACATATCATAAACAAACTGAACAAGCTATGGAATTTCACAATATAAATCTTAAGAATAAGAGAGATATTGAATATGTTAAAAGAAACTTGTTTGACTGGGTAAGCTCATCAAGTGGAAACGGCAGTAATTTTAGCAATTATTACTTTCAGATGATAACTCAAGAGATTATCAAACTATTAAATAAACATAAATTATACACTAAAAAATTAGCACTATGAATGACAAGGAATTAAAAGAATGGGAAGAAGAATATGAAGAAGCACAGAAAGATATTAAGTGGCTACTACCACTAATGATAACAATTATAATCTTAAATATAATACTATGAACAATATAAAACTAACAGACAAAGAACTAGAACTAATAAAAGATATGCTAATTGAAAAAATAAGATACAAAGGGGTACAGGAATTAATGGTCAAGATCCAGAATCAACTGCAAAAACAAAAACAATTAACAGATACAGAATAAAATAAAGTGAAAATAATTTGCATATATGGAATATAATTCGTATTATTGTAAACAGAAACATATTAACTAAAACTAAATAATTATGAAACTAAACACAAAATACTTAACGAATCAATTAACTAACATACTAACTAACATTAAGAATTTCTTAATCTATGTATTACTACATATAATAATGTTATCATTTTTAATAGGTGGTGGATATATGATGATGATGATAGTGATAGATAAATGGTGGATAATACTTGAATTTATTTGTGGCACATCAATGTTGGCTTGTGGTGTTGTAATGATATTAACTGCAATAGAAATAAATAAATAATAACTTAAAACTAAATAACTATAACTATGGAAACAACAAGCAAAAGAGTAAGTAAGTATATATATGGACACTCACTAGAACAAGATGATATTTCTGATGTAGCTTTGGAAATTGTAGATAATATGGTAGCAGAGGGTTTAATTCCTGATTGTACTGATACAGAAAACGAAAATGAATTTCAAGCACAAGATATCATAAGAGAAAGATTAACAGAATTGTTTAAACTTAAAACTAAATAACTATGACAAATAAAAAAACTGATGTATGGACTTTGATAGACACAAAGAATATGCTAACATTTGAAGAATTTAAAGAACAATTAATACATTATAAAAGTAGTATATCGTGGATCGACAAGTATGGAACTAAACATTATATGTATGGGAAAGATCCGATATTAAATGATGAGGGGGAAGTAGATTTCGAGATGGCTACAAAAATATGGCGAGAAAATGACAGGAAGTGTTATGACTGGATCAGAGAAAATAAATTGGACTTATTAATTAAAAAAGATAATGGTTGTTAGGTTTTTAGTTTGATAAGTAGGTTAAGGTTAGGAGAAACCAACCTTGTAATTATAAGCTATAAGTCGTGTTTATTCCCTACATATCATAATCAAAACAACTAAAGTATTAACTAAATAAATAAATAAAACTATGGAATTTAAAGTATTAAGACAAGAAGTGTCAACAAGAGGTGGGGGAATAGAAATAGACCTAACACCCTTTGGCTATAAAGGTGGTAAAATGACTGCATATCAAAACTATTTAGGTGGTGGTATGTTGGGAAGTATAGGTAATGATTGTAATATAAGTATAAATTGGGCAGAAGATCCAAAATTGGTAAATATAGCAAAACATTTGAGTATGTATTTTCATGGATTAACTAATCCGGATGATGAATATGAGGGGATGAGTTTTGAAGATAGACAGAGTTTGCCGACAAGTGCTTATTAGATATAGGTATCCTTTGATACAAATAGCTACTAACATTAAAGAAGTAGGAGTAGAAGTAGAAGATAAGAGATATATATATTTTTATATAAAAATTATATAACTAACATAATTATCTACTAATAATGGTCGGAAGGTACAAGAAAAAAATGACAATGTCAAGTATTAACAAAAAAAAAATAAAATTATGAAACAACAATTAGCAGAAATAGTAATGTGGGAACAAGTAAGGCGAGATTGTAAATACCCAAAAGAAGATAACAATAATGGACTTATATATGGACTTTATCTTATAGATAATTTTGATGATGATAATTGGTGTGGAGATATTATAGATGTAGAGTGGTTTGAAACAGATGAAGAACGATATAAGGTTATAAAAGAAAATAATTTGAAAATAATAAACGAATAAAATTATGATTACAGATTTGAATAGAATCGTGGGTAAATTAAGGGAGTACGAAGAACATGTAAAATACCCCAATTCCCCTATACATTTTAGGAAAGTGTATGAGAAAATAGAATCGTTAACGAATGATATTGAATATATCATTAATCAAAATAAATATAATAAAATAGACTAATTATGATGAAGTGGTATTACTTAAATATGAGTGATTGGGATAAAGAACCATACCAAGATCTTGTAGATAAAACAGAATGTGCATTTTGTGGAGATGTGTTAACAGAGTATAAATTTTGTTCTGATGATTGTGCAGTAGCATATTGGAACGATTAATAAATAAAATTATGGAAGAAGAATATCAATTAAATATAGATGAAGTTTTGTATCTACAAATGATAATACAACAGAATTTAGATGATGAATATGTAGAAGATGATGAAGTGTATAGAAATATGATAATAAAACTACAAAATAAAATGTGTAGAATTAAAAATGAATTAAATAAATAAAACTATGAAAGAAAAACTTAAAAAACTAAAAGAAATAATTAAAGAACATAACAAAGATAGCCGGACTTATCTAGATGAATTTTACAAACAATGTAAAGATAATGAGGTAGAAGATTTAGATTGGGTAGAGTCGGACAATGATTACATGGACTTTATAGGTCAACAACCTATTGAATATAATAGAATATATGATGTGGCTGTGTTGAATATAACAAATCAATTAATGGAAATTATTAACGACAAAAACTAAACATTATGAAACAATTACCTGAAGATATTATAGCGACTAACGATAAGATCGCAGACGCAAAAGAACTATTAAGACAAAATGGATATTACATATACTCTATGTACCACATTGAAGATGTACAATCTTATTATGAATGTACTGATTCAGAAGCTATGGATGTATTAGATCAAGCATTAGATAATGACGGAACTGCAAATCAAGTATGGGAAAGTATAAGATACTTTGCTGAAGATATGGGTCTAAAAGAGAAAGAAGATTAATAACTTAAAACTAAAATTATGGACAAGAAAAAAACTGCCTATCAAGATATAGTGGACAAGATCCACTACTATATGAAAAACCCACACAAGAATCCTTACGATGTATTTGATTATGAGGGAGATGAGGTTATACTAGACTCAAATGGAGATCGTGTTGCCGGTAAAAACTTAAATAAAAAGAATTGGTATTATAATAAAAACAACTAAAATTATGGACAAAGAAGAATTAATAGAGTTATGGTTAAAGGCAGAAGAAGAATTAAGAAATGGAAATGATGATAGATGTATAGAGTTTAAAGATTCTTTTAGCGAACAATATGCAAAACTAAATAAGAACGAACAAGAGTATGTTAAGGACTATTTAGATAGTTGTGGGGCATAAAAATAACAAATTGAAATAAATAAAATTATGAAAACAAGAAATAAATTAACAATAAAAAGTTCAACAAACACATTGTTGGGTAAGCAATTAGCTTGGTTTAATCACTTTGTTGATTACGTAGGCAATATAGATAGCAACCTATATAACGAAGCGTGTGAATATGCAGATAATTGCGAAGAAAGTATATAACAGTTAAAACTAAAATTATGACAGATAAAACAAATCACGTATACGAAGACACGTTTCAAGTAGATATTAAGTATACATACGATAGAAAACACAACAAGGTTTACGATATAGATTCTGCTGTTAGAGAATTTAATATGTTAATAAAAAAACTAATGAAATAGAATTATGAATATATTTATTAAAGGGACAATGATTTTGGTAATGTTGTATTTGTGTATATTTATAATTATATTTAGTTGTGTTGTAGCACTATCATTATATACACAAATAATACTACCGGTAATAAAATTTATTAAAAGAATATAATATGGATAGTATAGCTTTCAGAAAAACACACGATCTTAAATTCTCAATAGAGAAGGTGGGCAAGAAGTCAAACTCCTGTCAAGATTATGTAGTTGAAAAAAAACTACAAAGAATAATTAAAAAGAGTATTAACGATCAAGAAACTATAAATTCTCTAATAGGAAAAAAAGGTTTTGGTAAAACAAAAGAATCTGTTATTGAAAATATAAAAATAGTTATTCAAGATAAAATTACATCATTAAATGGCGAGGAGATTAAGTACTATATTGAAAAATTACAGAATGTTCCTGTTTCGAGTTGTATTAAGCAAATTAGAAAAAAATACTCATAATTTAGATCTGTTAGTAAATCATACTGAAGAAGATGATCTATATAAATATATATTCGAGGACAATGTAGATATAAAAAAGGTAATACCGAGAGGTTGTACCAAGGAATTTATGGAAGTCCTACAACATTTATTATATCATTATGAAGAAGATCAAGAATATGAAAAATGTCAGAAGATTTCCGACCTTATAGATCAGTGGGAGATGTAATGTCAACTGGCTTTGCGAATTATTTTGAAAAAAACTTTCAATAATAGTAGGATAAATGAAACTTATTTACTATATTGCAATTAAAATTAACTTAAATTAAATTAAAATGACGAAACTTAAAACAATAAATATCAAAGGAAAGAAGTATGTAGAAGTAAACGAAAGACTTAAATACTTTAGATCAAACTACCCTAATCACTCATTATTATCTGAGATAACCCATATTGACTCAGAGATGGTTGTTGTAAGAACACAAATAATTGATCCAGAGGACAGGATTTTAGCTAGTGGTCATGCACATGAAGAAAAGTCTGCTAGTTTTATAAACAAGACAAGCTATGTGGAAAACTGTGAAACATCATCATGGGGTAGATGTTTAGCTAATTTTGGTATAGGGATTGATGAATCTGTAGCTTCAGCTAACGAAGTAGATATAGCTATTAAAAAACAGAACATAAAATCTACAACAAAGAAGATGACTATAGAAATTTATCAAGCTATGATGAAGTCTATCAAAGATGGTAATAAGGATCTTGTTGTTGAGCATATGAATAAATATGATATGACTAAGGCTCAGAAAGATGCGATAACTAAAGCTATTAACGAAACAGCATAATAATTATGGATGAAATAATAAAAAAGTTTACCTCTGATGAGGTATACTACAGCGACTATTCTTTTGTGACTAACTCACAATTAGGATTAATTAAACGGAGCCCAGCCACCTATCAACATTACAGGGATAATCCCAGTGATCGACCTATAACTAAAGCACTTAATTTTGGTAAAGCATTTCATATGTGTATGCTTGAGCATGATAAGTACAAAAAAGAAGTTGTGGTTGAACCTGATGTAAATAAAAGAACTAAGGCTGGTAAAGAGGAGTATCAAAAGTTTTTAACCCTACATGAGGGTATGACAATACTTTCCCATGATGAGGATGAATCTTTATCTGGTATGAGAAAGAAGTTAACATCTTCTGTTGAAGCTATGGAATTATTGTCTGGCGGTATAGCTGAACAAGTTAATGTATGGAATGATCTAGATAGTAAAATACCTTGCAAAGGGAAAGCTGACTACTGGAATAAGGATAGGAATATTCTTGTAGATATAAAAACAACTCAAGACTCTAGTCCTGATGGATTTAGAAAGTCAGCATATAAATATGGATACGATAGACAAGCCGCTTTTTATTTAGATGGCTTTAATGTGGACCAGTTTTGGTTTATAGTTATAGAAAAGTCGGCTCCATATAACATGGCTATATATAATTGTAGCGAAGAATTTATAGATGAAGGTAGAATGAAATATAAAAGACTACTGGATATGTATAGCTTATACTTTATTCAAAACCTTTTTGATCCATATGAACATGTATATACAGGAACATTATAAAAAATAAAAACTATGAGTAAATTATTTAGAACATTAAAACAGAATAAAATAACAAAAAACAAAGTTGGAGAGATAACAGGATTATCTATACCAACAGTCAGAAAGTATCTTAAAAATCCAGATTTATTTTCTGTGGGAGACGGTAAGACTATAGTAGAACACTTAAACAAACAAAACTATGAGTACACTTTTGGAGAATTATTTAACATTAAAGAATAGCTTTAGAGATAAATCATTTAGCAACACACTTCTTTTAATAAGTGAAATATTTAAAGTTAAGCCTAACCAGATAATGGCTAGTGGCGGTAGGAAAAGAAGATTTGTGCAACCTAGAAATGTGTTGTGTTATATGATGTATACTAAGTTGGACTACAGGCTAGAGGAAATAGCTGAAAGGGTAGGTTATCGTAATCACACTTCTGTAATGCATGCACTTAACATGCATAGTGTTGACCTTAAGTGGGATGAAAACTATAAAGAAAAATATCAAATTGTTGTGGATGATTTAAAAATAGATGATCCACACGAAACTGGTGTTGACTTCGGAAATACCGAAGGAACTTTAAAGTCTTTTCATTATAAACTCTTAACAATAGAGAGTAGAATGGAAGCTTTAGAGAAGTTTATTAATTAATTAACTAACTAAAATTATTTTATTATGGAGAAATCCGAAAACATTTACTGCGGAAGCGGTACAGAGAAAGTCTTCGAAGAAGGAAGATCACTTGTTAACTTTTCATTAGATCTAGCTAAATTGAAAGATCATGTGTATGAGTATAACGGTAAGAAGTATGTTAACCTTACTATGGGAGCAAACAGAGATGGTGCTAACGAGTATGGTAAAACTCACTATGTTAAAATAAATACGTTTAAGCCTGAACCTCAGACTAACTCTACGGAGAAGAAAGAGGAAGCTTTACCGTTTTAATTTAACACTTATGGAGGGGGTTTACGGGGGTATACCTCCTCTATATAAAAACTAAACTATGTATCTAAAAATATCTGAACACACATCTATTGATAGTAATTCTGTTGCAGGATTTTCTTGTGAAGGAAGAGTCTTGTATATAATAAGAAAAAATCACGATAAACCTTTAGATATTATATATGATACAGAAGAGGAATGTAGCAGAATATTTCAAAACCTAAATAAACATTTTAAAAGTAAAGACTTGATGATAGTGAAGTCAAGTATAGAAAAAACAGAGGATAGAGAAATAAAGATAGCTATGTTTAAGGCATTTTGGAATTTATATGATAAAAAAACAGGAATGCAGAAGTGTCAGGATAAGTTTTTAAAATACAATATGAGTACAATGCAGACAATTTTAGAATCTGTACCACCATACATAAAAGAAACTCCTGATCCAAAATTTAGAAAGAACCCACTTACTTGGTTGAATGGAGAATATTGGAAGGATGAAAAGGTAAAGGAAGAAGAAAAGAAGAAACAAGAATTTAATGTAAACGACTTATTTAAATGAGCCTAAATAATGATAGAATACAGATTAATAAAACACAGGGAGAAGTAAGATATATATGCTATAATTGTTCTGATGATCGCAAGAAGTCTAAAGAAAAATGTCTAGCTATAAATGCGGAAAATGGAGCGTACCTGTGTCATCACTGCGGAGATAGTGGTATTATTAATCAATATAAAACATACGAAAAACAAAAGGATGTAGAATACTCTAGACCTGAAATGACAAACTCAACTGATTTATCAGATGAAATGGTAAACTGGTTCAGATCTAGAGGTATATCTCAAAGAGTATTGTTAAAAAATAAAATAACACAAAAGAAAGAATATATGCCACAAGTATCTTCAAATAGAAATGTAATATGCTTTAATTACTTTAGAGATGGAGAACTTGTGAATGTAAAATATAGAGATGGGGAAAAGAACTTTAAGCAACATAAAGACGCTGAGAAAATATTCTATGGACTAGATGATATAAAAGATCAAAAAGAAGTATATATAGTAGAAGGAGAGATGGATAAACTGTCCTTAAATGAAATAGGTATAGAGAATTGTGTGTCTGTTCCTGATGGGGCACCAAACCCTGGAACTAAAAACTACGATAATAAATTCTCTTACCTTGATAATTGCTGGGAATATTTTCAAGAAATGGAAAAGATATATATATGTTCAGACAATGATGCAAATGGTAGAGTTTTACTAGAAGAACTTAGCAGAAGGATAGGGAGAGAGAGATGTTTTATTGTTAAGTTTCCAGATGAAATAAAAGATGCTAATCAAATGCTTGTAGATCAAGGTGTATTAGCTTTAGAAAAAGTATTGAAGGATGCTGAGCCATATCCAGTGGATGGTATTTTTACTGTTAAATCTGAGCAAGATTACATGATAGATGTATTTAATAACGGTAAAAAGAAAGGATTAACTACAGGATATCAAGTGCTAGACAACCACTATACCCTCAGAACTTCAGAGTTAGATGTGTGGACAGGGATCCCAGGCTCAGGTAAGACAATGATGGCTATGCAAATAATGTTAAATGCTTCTGTTTTATACGGATGGAAATGGGGAATATTTTCTCCAGAAAACTATCCTGTGGGAGACCTGTTCGACACTCTAGCTGAAATGTATATAGGGAATACATCTGATGTGGATGTGCAAGATAGGATGAGTATATATGAATACGAGAAAGCTATAGACTTTTTACATAATCATTTTTATGCTATATATCCTGAAGACGATTTTAGTCTTGACAATATATTATCTAAGTTTAAACATTTAGTGCTAAGACATGGTATAAAAGGCTGTCTACTAGATCCATTTAATCAGTTGGATCATAAGTTTCAGGGCAAAGATGAAACAACTTACATAGGAGAATGCCTCACTCAGATAAGAAGGTTTGAGCAGGTAAATGATCTTAAATTTATAATTATAGCACATCCAAGAAAAATGGATAGAGATGATTCTGGGGGATACAAAAAGCCTACAGCTTATGATATTAGTGGTAGTCAGAATTGGTTTAATAAGGCGGATAACGTTATCTGTATACATAGAGATGACTCAATGGATATTAACAATACATCTGTTGCTTTTAGTGTTCAAAAAGTTAAGTTTCAGAAACTTGTAGGGGTTCCAGGCGAGGAGTCTTTGAAGTATGATAGAAGATCTGGTAGATATTTAGATTATCAAATGAGCTGTCCTTTAGATACGGTAAGTCAAACACATAGTTTATGGGCACAACAAACTAGATATACCTCAGAGCAAGAATGGATAACTAGAAAAGATTTAGAATAAAAAATACAAGTATGAAGAAAGTTATACATGTTAATCAACATAAAATAAAAAGCAATACTAAACATGGTGAAAACAATCCTGTTATAACCTGTAAAACATATAAGGATAATACTTATGCTCATGAAGTAATAATATATGGACAAGATAATAAAGAGGCGGCAAGGGTGGTTTACAGACCAAATAAACCGCTAGGTTGCGGGGCTAAAGTTTGGATAGAAACCACAAATAAAGTAGAAACATTGAGTTTAGATTAAAATGAAAAAACAAATATATCTATTAGATGTAGAATGTTCTTACAGGAATATTAATAGAAATAAAATTGGTAAAATGGTTGCTAGTAAAAATGTAAATAAAATAATAATACATAATGTTTTTACAGAAAATACAGTTGAAGGTTTACAAAACTGTGAAAGATCTATACATAAAATAGAATTTGAAATTAAAAAGAAGAATAAAAAAGATATAGAAATAAAAATAGAAAAAGTTTTAAACTCACTGCCAGTTGGTATGAGCAACGATATATATTAACCAAAAATTATTAACTATGAAGAAATTGATTTTTATAGCATTCATACTGACAGGTCAGTTGTTTGCACAGATTGAAAACGGATTATATTATTCTGATGATATTTACAGTTCTGATGTAGAAAATTACACGAAATATAATACGGTTAAAATGGAGACATCATCATATATAAATATTACCAATAATGGTATAAGAATATATCCAGAAAATAAAATAGGTGTTTATCAATCTTGGATAGATATAGGTTTTTTTGCGGACTATTACACTTACTTGCTAAATAATGGAAGTAAAATATGTGTTGGACCAGATATAAAAGGTTTGTATTATTTTTATGAAAATGAATATGATTTCATTGAGTATAAAAAATTAATAGAATTTAGAAATATAATTAAAATATCTGAATATGATAACAATACGGAGTCATCAAGAGACGGTGATTATATAATGGAAAAATAATGAAAAGAAAAAAGAAATATAATAAAAAAGTAAGGAATGCCACAGCCACTACATTTAATGGCGTTAAATTTAAATCAAAGTTAGAGAAGTTTACATACCAGTGCCTTAAAGTGGCTGGCATACCTTTTAAATATGAGGAAGATAGATTTGTGCTGATAGATAAATTTAAATATAAAGGCGAATGTATTGAAAAGAAAAAGAAGAAGGGGAAGAGTGTTTTTATAAAGTCTTCTGAGAATATATCACAAGCAACATACCTGCCCGACTTCACTAACCTTGAGCAAGGATGGATCATAGAATGTAAAGGTTTAAGGACAGAAGCTTTTAATTTGAGATGGAAATTATTCAAGAACATGCTTGCAAAACAGAAAAAAAGTTACGATCTTTACATGCCAGGGACACAGAAGCAGATAATGGAGGTTGTTGAAAAGCTTAAATTAAAAAACAATGATTTCAAAGGAAGACAAAGAAAGGTTGAACAAAAAAATAAGAAGAGAGTCCCAGTTGGAAGCAGAAAAAAACGGAATGGACATTAGATCTAAACCGTATAGGAATAAGAAGAAATATACAAGAAAAGAAAAACACAATGATTCTAGGAGACATATTTAAAAGCTTAATAGGTAATGCATCAAACATCATAGATGAGGTAGTTACAACAAAAGAGGAAAAGCTATCCCTGAAATTGAAAATGAAGGAGCTTATTGCTAAGTCTGAAATGAATGCTCAGGAACAAGTTACTAGAAGATGGGAGGCTGATGCTAAAGCTGGATGGTTACCAGCTAATATTAGACCTTTAACTTTAGCCTTCTTAACTGTTATGCTAGTAGTAATGTCTTTCTTTGATGGTAATGTAGGAAACTTTAAAATGAACCCAATGTACGGTCCAATTTATACTCAGCTCCTACTTGTAGTATACTCAGCGTACTTCGCTGGTAGATCATTTGAGAAAATAAAAAGTATTAATAAAAATAAAAGTAAATAAAATGGAAACAAAAAAATTAGAAGAAAAAGAAATTAAGGAGATAAAAGAAATCTCTAATGAGAAAAATCAAATAACAGTTGATTTAGGGAAAATTAAAACAGATCTCATTTTAATGGAGGCTCAGATGGATCATATGAGAAAAATGGAAGATGACTTAGTAGCTAAATTCAAAGGTAATCAAACTAAAGGCAAAAAGTTAATGGACAAAATGAATAAAAAATATGGTGCTGGCACTATAAATATTGACGAAGGAGTTTTTACTCCATCTGCTGAGGAAAATGGGAAAGGCTAATTCTAAAAAAAAAGCTTGGAGGGAAAAGTTAACCCTGCTTAACATTCTTCGTAAACGTATGAAGAGAACTAAGTCAGAGTCTAAAGCTATGGAAATTCAAAGTAAAATAAACTCAATAAAGTCTAAGCTATAAAACAATAAACCCATCGGAGAGATGGGCTTATCGAAACTTAAAACTAAAACTATGTAAACACGAATGTGTAACACACATCCAATATACAAATATTTGTTCAGTTTTTCTAAATTTATTTAAGAAATTTTATTAACAATCATGATCGTAATAGGTTATGGTAACATCCTCTCCATCTTTAATAGCTTGTGCTATCTTGGGATATATACGCATGTAAGCTCTTGTTGAGGACCCTACAAAACCGTTCTTCTTGATTTGATTATTTTCCTGGGAGTCCCCCACAAGTAAACACCCAGCGGTGTCTTCATCAGTATTTCCACAATGAATAAGTATATACTCAAAACCAGGAACGTTAAGAACGTGGAGCATACCAATATGAATATCAGCAAAGCGAAAAGAATACTTTTTATGATACCCACCAACAGTCCTAAGACCCAGTTTATAAGTACCCGCAGGTATTCTAGTTTCTCCATATTCTTTAACGTCTCTTTGTTCATCTTCCAAAGTGTAGCATAAGAAGTTTCTCTTCTCGTCCTCTACAGAAAATAAAAGACCATTAGTAGAATCAGCTTCACTAGAGAATCTTATTACCTCAAGTTTCATTTACGCAGAAATAAACATCATGTACTCTACAGTCAAGCTTGTTGCTACACTTGGTGTATACACAATGTCATTGTTATCATCGTGAGCACTCCAAGGCATAAACATCCAGTCTCCAGCGTATAGTCTACCCATCTCTTCACCATTAATAGTAACAGTAATATATTCTGATCTAGTTGTAGAACAGTTTTTAAGATATACTTTATGAGCTTTATTTTGACCATAAGTTGTAGCTGGAGTCCCATCAAACAAAGTAACAGCAGCAGTTGCTGTAGTTGTTTTTCTACCAATACCAGTAGTTTGACTAATACCAGTTGTTGTACCAGTATCATACAAAGTGGCTGTTGTTGTTAAGCTTAAAGCATCTGACGTTAAGTCGCTAGACGATAAAGTAAGTTGTGCAGTTGTTGTCGCCATCTATTTTTATTTTAAATTGTTAACTAATTTTTTACCAAATATAATCATTTTATATCTCAAAACCAAAGTTCAAGATCATAAATCTAAATCTTTTGCAACTGCCTTTTTTATTCTCACAAACCAAGCAAGGGCAAAACATTAATTCAAATATAGTAAGTGTACTTATTCTAAATGTTAATTCGTATTTATCTTTTTTATTTCCTGAAGTCCAGGAGTTAATCCAATTAATCATATTTTTTTATTTTATTTGTTATTATCTTTTTCCACCATTGTATTCAACAGCGTAACCCTCTTTAACTAAGGTGTTATTTACATTCAAAGGTAAGTCTAAATTTTCAGGATATATATGTAATATAGCCAAAACTCTACCAAACTTACCAACATCTTTGCTTTCAATAACCAAACTTCCCATATCTAGTATCTCTATCAGTCTATCTTTAGAGGCTAAACCACGCTTCTTTTCTTCTAAATCTCTAGTTCTACTCTCTGGAGTATCTATACCTGAAAGTCTTATTCTTTTACGAATAGTTATATCAAAACCTAAATCTATATCCGCATCAATAGTATCGCCATCAATGACTCTAATACATTTCGCTTTATAAGTATACATATTAATTGAATTTTGCGATCATGATTTGATCAATACTTTCTTGAACTTCTTTCTTGTCAGCCTCAAGCTCAAACATTATATTAGCTTTAAATCTCTCTTTTTCCTCTCCACTTTCAAATATAATAACAGTAGGTATGCAGGTCACTTCGTATTCTTTTTGAATCTCTGGATATTTAGCTATATCAACTCTATATTTTGAACAATCATTTAAATCAGAAAGATCAACAAACTCATTAGAAGAGTTCCAGGAAACCCAAAATTCTACAGCTACTATATCTTTTGCTATCTTTTGTTTGAAATTATCTTTAGTAATAAATTCTTGAGAAGATGCTTTTATACTTATAAAAACAAGAAACAAAAGGAATAGTAACAATTTTAAATCTAAGTATTTCATATTATTGCATTTTATCTATCTTGTCTCTAAGATACTTTATATCTTCTTTTATTTCAGTAACATCCTCTTGAGTTGAGAGAATGGTCTGGCGTATCATTTTATCCTTCATATCGAACTCCATTTTTGTAACTTCTGGTTCTGGTGGTTCTGGCAATAGTTTAGCCTCATCAATATCAGCTTGTAGTGTAAACCACATACCAACTAATGTAGCTATTAAAAAAGCTATACCGCCTAATGTTTTTAGACTAACCTCAAATTTAGAATCTTCTGATATTTCTTTCATGATTATTTCTTTTTTTTGTTAACTCTACATTTCCATTTTCTAAGTGCTAAAGCTTTTCTTGTTGGCCTACCTTTACTATCCTTCATTGGGCCCTTCATTCCACCCATTCTAGCACAAAAAGACTTACGTCTCTTAGCAGCTTTACTACCCTTCTTAACCTTCCCAGTTACAGGAGCAGCTAATTTACTTCCAGGATTCTCTCTTTTATAAGAGTCTCTTCCTTTTTTGTTTAATCCTCCAGTAGGATTTTTACCCTCTTTTCTAGTCCAAGCTGCTGTTTTAGCACCCTTCTTAGCTTTAGGGAATCCAGCTTTCATATCAGCATAAGCCTCTGGACTTATCGTAGAATCTTTTTTAGATCTACTTGTCCCAGCCTTTTTTCTCTTATTTATATTAGCATATAAACTCATTTCTTAGCAAATTTTTCTACGCCACTAATCCCAAAGCAACCCAGTACACACCATACAAAGCTGTCGTATACGAATTTATTTATGACGAGATCTTTTCCAACCCAGCCAGTAACTAGATCAGCGACCATTATTATACACATAATTATAAAAGCTATAAAACCAACTATAGCCTTCTCGTTCCAATCGTTATTGTTTTTAAATATATTCATTATTCTTTCATTTGTCTAACTCCTCCAAAACTTTCCTTTAAAACGTTCATTATCTCATCCTTACTCATATTTTGCATAAAAGCAGGTAATTTACCTTTTCCTTCCTCCTTTTTATTTTTTGATCCTTCAGCATTTTCTAAACTAGGTAGAACAGTTTCATTTTGTCCAGCTATAATGTATTTAATGTAAGGTCTAAGATACTCTTGACTATGATACATTTGATCCATGTTTTCACCAGCGTCCATCATTTCATAAACTGTAGTTAAAAAAGGAATGTGTTCTTCAGAAGCACCATACATAGGTGGCCTCTTATCTCCTAACCACTTATCTCCACTTGGGTTTTCTGTTATTAGATTTTTTGTTGGATTACCAGCTTCTTCTGTTGTTTGTCTATCTACACCTGGATCAAATTTTGGTTCATCATTTTGAGGTTGATTTCCACCATAGACTGGAGAGTCTGATTCTTTTTTTACCTTACCTACATCTGTTGCTTCTCCCTTCATATGCATTTCCTTTAAACCTTTACTGCTATATTTTTTCCCTTCTGTTTCATTTCCAAACTCATCTAATTTTGCTACCGTTTTTTTATATAACTGATATTTATCTTCATCAAATCCTTCTGTTTCATTTCCAAACTCATCTAATTCAGGCTTACCTCCATCTTGTAAAAACGCCATTGTAGTTTTGCCTCCATGACCATACTTTACATTCATCATACCCCCATCATTATAAGGTCGAAATGTTTTTTTATGTATTTTACCATCATCTCCTTTGAAATTTATAACATATTTGTTATTTCTTCTTTCATCTTTGCTAGCATTCTTTTTATAAGACCCATCTTTTAAAGCTTCATTAGCTTCCTCTAAACTGTCATATATATGTCCTGAAAAAGTTTCTTTACTTTTACCTCCCTCATCATATTTCATTTTACCTCCATGCTTCATAGTTCTTAATCGAGTGTCCCCCTTACTACCCACTTCAGGGATTAATGGCTCAGGATTAACCAACATTTGGGAATGATCACCCATTCTTTTTTTATTAATTCCTCCTCCTTGATATTTTTTATTTATTTTCATCTTAATAAGTATTTTATTTTACCACCTTCTATATAAAGACCTTCTGGTTGTCTTATAGCTTTACCGTTTAAATCATATATTAAACCAGTGTTAATAGATTTTTCTATAATCTCCTGCATACCAGTATTACATGGTAAACCTGTTACACAATCAACATATTCTGTCACAGGAATTTCTATAAATTCTATTAATGTATCAATAACAAATATTTCAACATATTCTATCACATCTATATACATAGTGTCTAATACGTCTGCATACACAGTGTCAGTAACATATATATATTCTGTTTCAATTACAGTTTCATATTCTATTATTGTGTCATATTCTGTTATATATTCTGTTACGTATTCTATTACTGGAACATCTACATATACAGTATCACATTCTTGAGGTGGTGGTCCACATTCTTCAGGGGGAGTAGGTTCTGCACCGTTCTCATCACTTCCATCAACGCAATCTTCCCATCCATCATTAATATAAAAAAGTCCACCTTCTCCATTGGGAACACATCCATTCGGTGCGTACTGAGTCCAATTAGCGGGGTCATCACCACAGAAAAAACCATTTTGTTCTACGCAATCTAAACATAATTGCTGGAAATCGTAACCCTGAGCATTAATAAACGAGCCTATAAAAGCAAATAATATTATTAATAATTTCTTCATATCTATTTTATTTATCATAACTAAAATATTTAACTTGAAAGTCGGAACTTTGTTTTCCAACTTTATCTAATCCTTTTTCTGTTAAATGATTGTTTATAACAACCATTTGTGGTTTATCCATTTCTTTCAAAACCTCTTTGTTTTTAATTGTTCTAACAAGTCTTCCATCATAATACATTTCAATTATATCTTTTCTCCAGTTGCATCCATATTTTATAAAATGCTTTCTAGGATCTTTAAACATCATTCCAGCACGTGCAGGAAGATTAGTTTTGGTCCCTTCTGAAATATTACCGTAGTGTATGCAAGACTCCACTTTATTGTAGGCTAATGGATTATGTATATTAAAATGTAAGTAATCTTGTCTATTACCAGTATAACCCTCGAAAATATCTATCTCTGGGGGCCAAGGTGATCCATACATCCAAAATGCTGGCCACAAAGCATATCCCGTAGGCAGCTTAGCTTCTATCTCAAAATATCCAAAATGAAATTTCTTAATAGATGATATAAGTCCCACACCATAGTTAGATTTATAATCTACACCATTATGTTTAATTGTTACTGGGTTAAATTGTGTCTTTAAGTGAATTACACCTTCTTCATCAATTTCAACAGCGGACTCATCATAATGGTTCCAAGATTTATCAGGGTGTATTTTACCCCAAGGTTCTTGACACCTCCATTTAAAACCTGACCAATTCAGTTTTTTCATAATTAAAAGAACAAATAATTAAACCCAAACTTCACTTCATAAACTGGTTTCATCCAGTATCTCATATGGGTTCCTTCTATAAACATACCTAAATGTTTTGTTATACGAGATCCAAATACCATGCCTGCATCCCATTCTATATTATCCCACTCCTCTCTTCCATACTCAAACGAATACTCATCCATTCCATAATGAAAAGGCATACAATTAGCCCACATGTGTAGCCAAAATTTAGGAGTGTATTTATAATATGCTATTCCAACAACAGCACTTAATTCTTTTTGCATTCCAAGCTTTTCAAGTTCTCTTTCGTTGTATCTTTCTACTGCGTCTCCGAAGTAGTGGTTGAAGAACTCATCATTCGAGGTAGCAACTAAAACGGAGTCTCCACCACTAACATCGTACCAATTTTGATTCACATAAAAACCTTGAACCCATTGTTCTGGAGCAAACCCAAAGTCTTGAGCCAACTGTTGAAATGTAGACTCGCCAGGTACCCAGAAATCTTCTATAGGGGTTACACCATAAACTGGATGCATACGAAAAACTCCACCTATTGTGAAGTCCCAATTTCCTTTATTAATTCTAAATCTTGTATCAAATGAGTTATATCTTAAATTAACCCTCTGATTATCTTTATATTGAACTTTTGTCACGCATCTATTTCCAAGGTATCTAAGCCAGAAATTTTGCTCAGTATATTTATCCCCACGATTACGTATAAATGAATAATTAAGTAAATACTCCCAACCAGTAGCATTACCAATAGTAACATTGTCTGCAACAGCTTTTTCAGTGCCATAATACCATGTTTTAACTTTGTACTCATAATCAAATCTTGCTATTTTACGCAAGCCTATAGTTAAATTATAATCATATGGATGGACTTGGGTTACATCCTCATAACCTTTATCAATAGCAATATAATCACCTCTCTCAACAAAAGGAGTGTTCATTGTCATTGAAGTATAAAAAGTTGAATATTTAAAAAAGTCTCCTTGACCAAGAGCAGTGGATATTCCAAACACCACTATCATCATTATTATATAAAGTATTTTACTTATGTCCTTTTTCATTTTGTAAATATAGTTATTTTTTTAATTACTACCTCTATTACTGTGTTTTTTTATCATCTTCTCTCGCCCATACCGTCATCATATATTGAATTTGAGGATCTGTTAATATACCCTCTTCAGTAAATAATTTTTCTATAGTTTCGTATCTAGTCGTATTACCTAGAGCCTCTTTTTGAGCCTCATAAATTATAAACGCTGATGTCATCTTTTTACCCTGCTTAAAATCCATAATAGCTTGTTGAAGATCAGATTCGTATTCCCCAAAATTCCAATCCATCATAATTTTTCTAGCTATTCTGAGATCTACCTGATCCCTATTCCATAATTTTTGATCTATCACTGGATCATTACCAAGCCTACCTTCAATCTGTCTATGAGTTTCAGCTATAACATCTTGCATTAAAAAATAATAATCATCTCTAGCATCATTACTAAAACGCAATTTTTTACCATCCACATCTACCATAGCACCTGAGTTAGGATCTTTTCTTAAAGAAAATTTTTCAGATGCCGCCTTATAAGCTAAATTTAAGTTAGCCTGGAACCTCTCCTCTGTTTCTCTTATGTGGTCAGCTTCAGCTTGTAATTGTGTTTTTTGATTTTTAAGAAGATCAATTTCTCCAATATATCTTTTTGTTACTGGACCAAAAATGTCATTTAAAAATAAATTCATTTGATTACCGTACTTCTCTTTTTCATACTCACTTAAACCTCCAGTGGCAGCCACATAACTATGATTAACCACAGCGTTCCATGGACTTCTATCCATATTAGTGAGCATAGAGCCTAATGCTGACTTTGCAGTTGTAACACCGAAACCTCCTTCTTTTAAACCCATTTTATCAAATCTATTAGATAAATCCCTTAACCACCTATCTTCATATTTATCATAATCACCCTCATATTGAGTATATCCACTAGCTGCCTCATTGTAATCATTCCATACAGGTCTATTGTAAAAAGCATCATAGTTACCTAAAACTTTTAAAGATACATTTAAAAGAGGGTTTGTTGATACCAGATCCCTAGGGTTACCTCCACCAGCTGGTATAGCTTTCTGTAGTATTCTACCGTAAGAATTTTTCTCATCACCTCTACCCCAAGGAGTATATGATGCAAAATCTTTAGACTGAATAAAGTAATCACTACCTGTTATGTGTTTAAACGCTAACCCTTCCAAAGGCAATCTAAAAACATTTAATCTAGCATCACTAGGTATCTTTAAATATCTAGGAGTCACAATCCTATTGTCAGACAACTGATTTTTTATTTCAGCTATCCTTGCATCTCTTTCTTCTCCAATCTGCATGCTTTCAGCTATTTTTAATTGCTCTTGTAGAGCCACTTCCTTTTCTTGACTAACTATATCTGTAACTTTACCAGGTAATATTATACAGTGGTAATTTTCTCGATCATAAGGGCTAATATGATTTATATAGTATCTTCTATTTTTATATAGTTTTTCTCTTATCTTTTTCTCTAATTCCCTATTTCCACTTGCTACAGCCTTATCTAAATTATCTTGTAATCTTTTTTCTTCATCTTCATCTAAGATATCAAAATGTTGTAAGTTCATAGCCATTAAACCAAGACCAAAAACTGAAGCCCATTGTGCTGTATCCCAAATAAATTGCTTAGGGTTTTCACTAACATACCTAACACTCTTATCAAACACTTGTGCCGCAGCATTAAGGTAAGCAAAACCTAAAGAATCAATAAACTTAATTGCTTTACCTCCATTGTTAAAGTTAGCGTAGTCAACTGCATTAGCCACAGCTCTTTTTTTAATATTTATAAGGTCCTGACCAGTAGGCTCTTGTCCATCATTTTTTTCTTTATATTCTTGTGTGTATTTTTTAATCCACCTTCTAGTATTAGCAAGTCTACCTGTCATTTCAGAAGTTGAGTTCATAGATGCAAAAACATTTTTAATTGTATCCCATCCACTTTTTGTATTAGGGTTTGTGTAAGGAGCGTCATCACCATACAACTTAGACATTTGTTCTCTAGCTGCCTTTTCTCTAGCTTGCTCTTCATTGAGAGTGTTTTCAGGGTCTGATATTATCTCCCTTGCTCTTTTTGTTAACGCCACTTCGTCTATAGCTAAATCAGATGAATAATCCATTAATCCATATCTAGTTAAAAACTCTAAAGATCCTCCAAGCATCTTATACTCTTGACTAAGTGGACCATTTGTAGCTGCATCATACATTACAGAAGCCCAATCAACAAATGCCACCCCAAATTTAGAACCTAAACCTAGGAAAGGTACAGGATTGGTGGCCATGCCATTATAAGTGTCTGTAAACATAACTTGCTGAGCGAAATCATAAAATATGTTAGCAACAAAGAAAAATGGTGCACCAACACCAGTAGCGAATACTTTAAGTGCACTACCACTCCACCTTAAAGGTGCAGTAAGTAATTTAAGCTTATCGCCAGCAGGAACCATTTCTCTAGGGTGAGCAAATAAACTTTGATAAGCTGCATTCTTCATAGCAAACCTAATTTTCTTACCCCCTTCGTTATAGCTCATTTCAACATATCCAGGTTTTACTTTTTCCCCATCTTTTAATATATACCCTATATCTTCTATAGACATTTGAAGACCATTAATATACTCAAATCCTTTTTTAGTTACTTCAGATATTATATTATATATACCTTTTCTAACTTCATTCTCAGCTCTTAACTTAGCTCCTGTAGCTATCGTGTTCTGCAATAACTTAACTGGATCCATGTATAAAACACTATCACTACCCTGCTTTAACATTTTTAACGGAGACTCTAAGTGATCACCTTTGTCTGACCGACCTGATTTTCTTTGTTCATTTAAATTTCTTTCTGCAAATATTACATAGTCAACAAATTTTCTTGGATTATATTTTAAGTTTTTAAGTTCATTATAAGTTGCTTCATCTATTAATCCCGCTTCAAAATTTCTTTTTAGCTCATTAGAATATTCTTCAAAAAGTTTATCTGTAGTTTCTCTAATAACCTTAAAATCATTACCAAGTCTTTTTTTCATGTTATCAATCATACCTTGAGCAAGCTCCTTGTTCATCATAATTCTACCCTCACCTTTAGGGTTTTTAACATCTGGATGTTTCATTCTCCAAGGCCAAACCTTTTTCTTAGTAGTTGGGTCTACCATTGATTTCATTCCAGGTTTAATTTTAATAGAAATATCCTTACCACTCTTATCTTTAGTAAGATATTCTAAATAATAACCTGATCCATCCTCATTTTTCTTAATATTGATTTTAGAGTTGTCTTTATATATATTATCTAATTGACCCTCGGCTTGTTTTATCGCTTCCTTTATAGCGGCTTTTTCTTCTTTTGTTTTAGCTTTACCAAGCTTTTTAGACAGAGTATTTAAATTCTTAATAATAACGTCAGCTGCTGATTTTTGAGCATCAGATAAATTATCAAGCTCTATTATTCTTTCAAGTGTAGATAGTTGACCTACCAGTTTTATTTGAGCAGAAGATAAAGCTCCCCATATTCTTTTATTTGCTTGATCTATAAGTTCCTTAGCTGTTCCTGGAACTGTTAACCATAAAGTTATAGAGGCAAGTGCATTCGAAGCAGTTTCTCCCAAATTCATATCTTTACCTATATTTCTAATAGATCTTTTTATTCTAAATTTAGTGTCTACTGTTTGTTCTTTTAACTTAACATACGACTCATCTAAAAACCTCATAAAATCTGATAACCTTCCAAAGAAATTATCTTTACCTCTAGAGAATGCTGCATCTTGATCCTTCTGTAATTCTTCTAAAGTTTCTGTGTAATCTGAATCCGTCCACCCCTCTAGGTCTATATCAGAATTTATAGCATTAATCATTTCAAGAGTTTGTCTTTCTCTCATCTCTTTTAATCTAACCTCCTCCTCTTCAAGTTTAGCCGCTTCCTCTTCTGTTAATTCAGTTTCACCAGAGACACCAGGTTCTTTAGGGTTAAATAATCCTTCTTGCTCAGATATAAAGTTTTTAAATAATTCTCTTATCTCAGCCTCTTGGTCTGGTATAAAATTATCCCCATCCTTTTGAGCCTTTTTTATATAATCTATAGCTGCATCTACAGCTTTAGCTACACTAGAAGTAGCCCTAAGAACAACAGAAGCTGTTTTAATAGCCGCCCTAATAATAGGTATAGACATAAACGGATCTGCGTAAGCATTTCCACCTAAATCTTTATATATCTGATCTAGTTTATCTGCAAAGTCTATTAAGATTTGAAAACGCTGAACGCTTCTGCTAGAATACTCATCTCCTGTTCTGAGATCTGAGATGTCCTGGGCGTTGTCCCCGCTATTAATAGCTCTTTGCCTTCTGGCAAGCTCTCTATTGATGTCTGTTTCAAACGACTTTTCTTGTCTTGTAGTTGTTTCGTATTCCCCATTTGTAAAAACTTTTGTGTTAATATATCCATTTTCTACGGTATTAAAAATATCTTCACCGTATTTTTCTTGTATTTCTTTTATAGCTTTATCTGCACCTTCCACCCATTTAGATTCAAAATCCTTAACATTACCTACTGTTAACCCCTCTCCCATAGGCTTCATTAAATATTCAGGAATAAACTGCATTGATAAACCTATAACTTCTCCTTTTTGATTGTAATTTACAGTCATTCCCTCAACACCATTAGGACCAAAATGCTCATTAGCAAACATTCTAGCATCAGTCAGAGTCATAGGAGAATCAAACTCTATTCTTCTAAAAGGTCTAGCGTTAGGATCTTGTTCTGTTGTTACTTTAGATGCGAACACAGACTCTTGTTCATTGTTAATAGCTGTAGTTAACAACTCATCAAATAAAGGGGATAAATCTGTTCCTGCATCAACTAACATTTCTAAATTTATAGTATCTTCTACTTGATTCATATATATACCTTCTGACTGGTATGGTCTTCCCATAGCACCTAACTGAGCAACTATAGCATCTAAGTTTTGAAGTGCTTGATCCATCCTTACAGAACCTTGCATGGTTGCCGCTATCACAGCAGAAATTTCTTCATCGGTAGCATTTCTTTCTAAAGCCTTTTGAATAGCTCTAGCCGCAGCACTATATATTCTTCTTTTTTGATCTGGACTTGTGTTACCTATAAATGTGCTAGCACCTATCATAACTCTATCTGTTATCTCAGCAGATTTAACAGCATTCGTCATAGTTGCTTGATCTTTAGCTGTACCAGTTCTGTCGGCTCCACTAAAACCAGACTCGTCATATATTTGTTTTTCTATAAACCACATAGCAGCCTGTAGATCGTCAGGGTTTAAGTTCAACTTCTTGGCAGCTATAGCATATACACTTTGTGCAAAAGCAAAATCTTTATTTCCTACTGTTGTTTCTTGAGACTGTCTTCTTCTAAATGGCACAAACCCCCCTTGAGAATATAATATTCTTCTCATATTTCTAGCAGCCCAAACATCAATAGTAGCACTTCTATCTCTTAAGGATAAGTTGTTGTAAAACTGTCCTGTTTTATTAGCTGGATTATTAGATAACCAATTACCATATAAAACCCTGACAATACCTGAAGTAACTACTGGAAGACCGAATGATTTTCCGTTTTTCTTTTTTATAGCAGATACAACATCTTTATCAGAAGAAGCTTGTCTTATAAGCTCTTTAGCTTTAAATAAAGCTTTTTTACCTGTACCAAAAACACCTTGATCATACTGAGCCATTATAGCTTTAACCTTATTGTCATATATCTGTAAAGACTCATCAAACTTACCCTCTGAGTAAGATTTTAAAACTTCAATAGATTTTCTGAAGTTAACTTGAGGTGGTGCTTGTGGAGATGTAACTCCTAGTAACTCAAAGAATATTGGTGCATTTCCACCAAATTTCTGTTGTATTAAGTTTTTTGTTTTACTATACCAACCTGTAGCCTTTTTTAAATCTATTTTAGAACTATTAGCGTTAAAATCTTGAATAAGTAAATCTGAAGCTAATTCTATTTTTTGCTGCTCACTTAACCCCTGAAAGATAGGAGCTCCACTAAAGTTAAAAGGAAGCTTTTTTATTACAGGTTTACCATCTTTTAAAACTACAAATCCTCCGTCAAATAATATTTGCATAGGGTCTGATAAGCTACGATCATTTTTCATATCAACATTATTATGCTGATCTATTTTATTTTGTAAGTTATCTATTTGTTTAAGTTCACTTTTAGTGTAATTACTTCTAACAACTTTAGGGTTAACTCTTAACTTAGCTATTTTATATATCTCTTTAGCTTCTATTTCGTTATACTGATCTGGATATTTCTCTTGTAAAGCCTCAAGAAATTTGGGTGCAGTAACTTTGTTAGTTATAGCTTCTTCAGCAAATTTAACAACCCCATCATTACTAAACAGAAATCTTCTCTTTAACATTTCTATAGACTTATCAGAACCAACCTCCTTAAAAGCCTCACCAACTGTAAACTCCCCACTTTCAGTCATTTGCTCTTTAAGAGATTGTTTTACTGATCGGTCTGATTTTATAGCGTCAATAGCTTTATTAAAAGCAACGGAAACACTCTGTCCCGCTTTTAAGCCTGCTTTTAACGTTTTTAAGAACAGTTCCCACGCCACTGGTCCTAGACCCATAGTTACGTCCATATACAGGTTTTTGCCCTTATTTCGATTTATTCTATCTAATTCAGAGTCAATACCTCTAATTGTTCTGTCTACAAGGCTTTCTGTGTTTTCTGGAGATTTTACATTTGGATCAACGTCAGAATCATGAGCATTTGTAGATGCATTTATTAAATCTATTACGCCAGCTAAATCTTCTGTTATTTGATCATTAGACTCCCTTAGATCCATATTAACAGGACCTTGCATAGCTGTCTTTATAGTTTTTATAGCCTCCTTTTTAGTTCTACCCACTGTAGTGTTAGATGCTAATTCTACCCACTCCTGTTTACCATATTTCTTCATTAATAAAAATGGCTTACCATTAACAGTTCCTTCATAAACCTTCTTACTTCTATTGTACTTAAAAGGAGTGTCTTGAACCACTTCAGTGTCTGTATCTGTAGAAACTTCTGTTGTTGATGGTTGTTGAAATACAAATTCATCAGGAAGTAATCCTATTTTTTGCTCCGCAAAAGGTCTATCTTGAGGTCTTACGTAGTCAGGATCCCCCTTCTTAGGCATACTGCCATCCTCTCTTCTTAAACTTTGGTTAAAGTTAACCCATGAGTTTTGACCTCTAGTCTCTGTTGTCATAGCCCTCCTAGCGTCATGACTAAACATTCTAGAATGATTAAGCCAAGCATTTTCTTCTCCTTTAATTCCAAATCCATTACCCAACTCTGTGTGACCAAAAAAGTCGTGAACAGCTCTAAATAAATCATTAACAAGAAGGGAGTTACCGTTAACATCTTTAAATTCTGTAGGTTGTAATAGAGGGTTTTCCTCTCTCATTTGATCTGTGATTTGATCTTGACCAAAACCAGCTTCTGTTCCAAATATATATAAATGCTTATTATCTCTAACATCTTTTATCATTTCATCACTATTAGCGTAAGGCTCTCCTTTACCAGTGTAAACTTCAATAGTATACCCAGCATTTACAAGTGATCGATACTGCATTTGAGTTTCATTAGCTAAAGCGGTGTATGCTTTTTTAACTTTTGGATCATTAGGATTATTATCCATAGCATCATAAGCGTCAGCTATATTTTTAGAGTTTTCCTCATTAATTTCAGTAACTGGAATAGCATCAGAATGTTGTATCCCTAGTTGAGGGGAATTGGTGTTTATATAATTTGACGTTATTTGTGATGTTTCTGGATTAGGATCATTGAATAATCTGTTTCCAGGGTTAACAGAACTTGCGTTTCCAGCAGAGCTTCTCACTGACTCATCCTCAAATAAAGTTAGTTGTCTATCTCCAGATGCTGGCATACCAGGCTCCTCCTCACGATCTGTTTGAGTTGTGGGCAAACCGCCAGGACCCTCTCCAATAGTAATAGTAGGTCCTCCAGGAGCATCACCTCCGTCATCACCCCCATTTAAATTACTTAGTTGATCAGGAGTCTCATTAACCATATTATTCCAATCGTCATCTCCCCATAGTGTTAACTGCTCCCCTTGTGGTGATTTTTTATATTCATCCATAACACCTAAGAACTCTTCAACCAATTTAGTGTCTTCAGGATTTAGAGATCCAGAGTCCAGCATATCTTGAAAGTTTTGTTCTATACTATTAGCTGTTAAAGTTGTAAAAGCTGTAGATAACCCTACACAAATAATAGCTGTAGTCATCAACTTATTTATTCTCTCATCTTTTGAGTGACCAACTGTAGCCATTAAAGCTTCTTCCCAATTAAAGCCCATATTAGTTAAGTTCTCAACAAACTCACCTGAATACTCAGCTAATAACTCAGCACCACCACCCGCAAGTATTCTTGGAGGGAGAGTAGCAACTTTAACGCCTGGTTTACCTAAATTTCTATACAGTGTTAATAACCCTCTAGTTACAGGAGTTCTTTTAAATAATGCGTCCATAGTTTGCTGCGTAGCACCCTCGGCAGCACCCATTCTCCATGTAGCTTGATCACCTGATGTCATTTCAAAAGCAACCGCACCCTTAACTACTTGCTCACTAAAGTCCCACCAAAAGGCACCAGCTTTTGTACTTTTGGCAGCAAGCATAGCATTATTGATTTTAGGTATTTTGGTAAGAGTTTTTAAACCAGCACCAGCAATAGGCATAGTAGCAATCATTTCAATCATAATAGGAAGTGTAGTCCCTACACCTTGAGCTACCATATCATTTAGACTTATTTCTCCAGCTACCTTTTGTTCATCTGTTAACTTTATTCCGTAAGCATTAGCTATATCGTCATAGTAATTAATCATATCGTCTTCACTGTGAACATGTCTTTTATGTACAGCATGACCAAAAGATTCTGACATTTGCCTTAAGAATAATCCTGTTCCAGTTTTTTCTGACCATTCTTTTCCTGGATCAACATTGAATGTTAATACATTAGATATAGCTACTAATTGAGTTTGATTCTCAAAGTATCTACCTTTAAAATTTTTCAACATCTCTATCATAAACTCAGCATCTTCTTTAGATCCCTCTCCAAAGTTTTTAGCTATAAATAAAGGTATTGATTTATCTATTGATCTAAGTTGTTGTCTAACTCCAATAACACCAGTATTTCTTTCAGATTCAATATCAAATTGTTCTCTTAATTCTTTTGCACCACCACCAATACCTAAACTCCAAAGAGCACCTGTATCTCCTGATTGAGCTTGTATAAAGCTATACATTTCTTCTAGAGTCATTTTTTTACCACTAGGAAGAGTCATCTTTTCATTCTTCCATATATCCTGATTCATTAACTCAGTTGAGTATAAACCATCTTGAGCTCTCATTAATTGATCAACAAACGCACCATAATCATCCGCTTGATTTAATGCAGTCATAAAATTATTTTCGGCAGAAACTATTTGTTGTTGCATAATCTTATCCTCTTCTGTAGCTACAGGATCTTCCACTCTTTCTCCTGTTTGGGTAAACATTTCTGTCCCCCTTTCATATCCTCTCTTTTCTCTGTTTTCAGCCAACTTTGCTTTAAGTATATCCAAATCTTTCATTAACTTACTAGACTGCTCAATATATTCCTCTTCGTCCATCCCTTCTTTTTTAGACTCTAGTTTTTGTAGTTGTAGATTTTTTTCTTTTATAGCACTGTTTAATTTTACCTGAGTTTTAAAAGTTTCTGAGTTTTGCCAATCTACATCAGCAACGGTCATATTAATATCATTAACTCTACTTTTTTGAAAATCTTTATAAATATTCATAAAGACTCTATCTTGAAGCATCTCTTCGGGGTTTTTAAATTTTATCCCTTTATTGTCTTGATACTTTTGTAAAAGCTCTTTAGCTTCGGTGTCAACAGAAAACTCATTACTTAAATCTTGTTGTATTTCATTTTTTAAATCACCTATCACTAAATTCATCTGATAACTTTCAGACCTATCAATTTTAGAGTTTATTTGATCATTACTACTATTGTAAAAAGCTACTCTATCTTCATGAGTTTTTAATCCACCGTAAGCTGTCTTTACATCATTCACCCCATGTTTACTAGAGGTGGTCAGTATTTGTGCAGTTAACTTACCTTTAGCATTTTTTATTTTATTTATTTGATCTGTTAAATTTTCATACTGAACTCTTTGCTCTTCACTAAGTGTGTTGTAGTTAACATTTCCAAGTGTCATTTTTTGCTCCTTCACTCCCTCTTCATACACAGCTACTGGTCTATAGAATTTATGTTTTTTCTCTTCTTTATAGGCATGTTTACCTCCAATAAGCTCACTTCTTTGATTTAATAAGCTGGCCAGATGGTTGTCCATATTTAAAATAGTCTCATACTGAGATAACCCTAATTCATCTACAGACTGAAAAACCTGGTTTTCATCTCCTGTTTGGAGTCCTGGTGGTATACCATATTCTAATAAAAGATCTTCATTTTCACCTCCACCAATAGGAACTTCGTGGAAGAATGTGTTTGTGTCAGGATTAACAGCAGACAATAGATCTTTTCCGTTTTCAGATATAGATGTTGTTAAAGGTATTTGAAGATCTTCATAATCTATAAACTGCCCCTCCTCTTTAGACTCTAATAAAAAGTTAAAGTTTTCAGGATTTTCGTTATATATCTGTGCCGCTTTATAAAAATTATAATCTCCTTCTTGACCGTAGAATTGATCAAAGTTTTGGTTAAACTCTACCTTTTTTAACTCTGCTAATACTTCAGGATCGTTTCTTGATTTCTCTCTCTTTTGTAAATCATGTTGATTTTGTATATCTACCTTTAGATCCGCCATAATGTTAGCAGGAACTTGAGAGGCATCTACAGACATCCCATTTTTAGTAAAAGTTTTTAATATGTAATCATAATCCCAAACATCTTGGTCTTGATTAACATCTGTTTCGTTTGATTCTTCGGGGACGATAGCACCATCTTGTGCTTTAAATGGTTTGTTTGTTGGAATTTCTACAATCTTAGATGCTGGAGATGTTGTCATTTTTCCTCCAGGTTTTAATACACCTTGATACCCGCCATCCGCATAAACATGTATAGGATAACTTTGTCTACCCTCTAATAATCTAGGTTCTTTACCTTTAAAATTAAGAGTAGCTGAAGTGCCTGGCTTAGACCCCTCCAATCCTTTATATAACTCTTTATCTGTGCTTAAATTAAGATCAGTTACAAAGGCTCCATCTTTAGCTGTAAAACTCTTATTATTTTCGCTTATTTCTAATTGCTCCGATTCTCCAGTTTCCAATTCTAATAAACCATTTGCCGAATCTTTTTTTTTTAAGGCGTAACGGTTAACTACACTTGTTATGTCACTATCACTAGGTGTGTATTTTGTTAGTGCACCATAAATGTCTTTAACCATGGCTTCATAATCACCATCGTACTGGGCAAATATCGAGTCAATCTCAACCTGAGTCAACCTGTGATTAGGTTTAAACTTCTTGTAGAAATCTGTTACGAATTTAATAGCGTTTTTATCTTTTTGATATACTACTGCCATATTTAATTAATTTTAATTTTATGCCATCATTGTTTCAGAACCAGGAAATATGTAATCATCATTAATAAGACTATCGTCACCCATAGCTATTTCCTTTCTCTGACCATTTTCTATTATAACCTTCTTAATATCCTTAACTCTATCAAGCCCTTCTTTGTAAGGTTTTAACTCATCAGTGCTTAAAAGAGAACTATTTATAGGGAAGAATCCTGGAATACCTTTATTGTTTCTCATTATATTATCAATCCATACTCTCTCTTCATTTTTTAAATTACCCTCAGCATCTCCAGAGTACAACTCTCTAACATCTTCTGGATTTTTAGCTTTCCAATATCCATCAAAACCAAACACAACCATAGCATTATTTGCGTCTTCTTCATTGGAAAATATAAACGAATTACTTTGCTTGTCAAATTGAGTGTTAGCCATTAATCGACCTGTTCGCTTATCTACAACCCTATAACCCATTGTTCCTGCGGATAACTCACCTTGAGCAGCACCTTCTTGTAAAATTTTAGTCAGTTTAGGGTCAAAAGCTTGAAATCCTACGTCATTATAATCATTTAAATTATTTATACTTGTAGGTTTCCATGGTCTGTCAATATTAGGTAAATCCTTACTTACGGTATGTATTCCACCCATCGCATTAACAGTTGTCGTTCCATCCATTAACTCTATCTTTGTATTAAGAGTTCCAGCATTATCCCAATCCCAACTTAAATTTTTATTATCTATACCTGTAACAGTTGGATTATTAATCTTCACGCTAGTATGTCTAGCTTTCCACTGTTCTAATATCATCTCAGTCATGTAATCCTGATAAGTCTCTAACGTTCTGCCTGGAGCATATTCACTAGCTCTTTTTAATTCTTCTGGTAATTCCCCTAGTAACTCTTCTGGGTTTTCAGGGTTAGGTCTATTTCCTAGTTTAATTTTTCTAACAACTTCATCTTTAGCTCCTTGGCTAGGTTTTAAATTACCTTGTTCTTGCAATATCATATCTGCAACCTGCATAGAAGCTATAGTACCATAGTCGTTTTGCCAATCTCCTCTACCTTCTAATGCATCAGGATTCCAGCTAGAAACACTAAAAGCTTGATCCCATATACCATTCATAGCTTCAGCAGTTAAATAAGAATTTGTACCACCAACAGCCTCATCGTACATTCCTTCAAATTTTAAGCCATTAGATATTTCATATAATCCGTTTGTAGAATATTGTTTTTTATCTAATTTAGTGAAGTCTCTACTCCATTTTTTATAAAAAGGAACCTCACTACCTTCTTCTCCGTATACTATATTTCCTTTAGCATCAAACTTAGTTAGTAGAGGATTATACTCCTCATTATAGATAGACTCAAATTTGTAAATTCCTGATTTAGTTTGAACAACCTCATTGTTTCCGTCTAGCTCATATGCTGTTAAAGGTTTTCCATCTTTACCTAATAAATATTGCTCTCCATTAGGACCTGTTTGGTACTGATATTCTCCGTTCTCATTTTTTAATGCTGTTTGTTGTCCCAGTCCATCGTCAAAAGCTGTTCCTTCAGCATTCCACATCCAGCTATAATCATCCATACTCTCTATAATGTTTCCATCATCATCTTTAGCCATTTTTTCCTCAACCATTTCCTTCGTTAGAAGAACTTCCTCTTGCTCTATTAAATCTAGATTGTAAGTATTATTACCAAACTCATCCACTTCATAAACTTTATCGTGATAAGCTTTATAGTCTGTAACATATCCTGCTGTATGTTCTGAAAAAGATATTATTTGACGCTTCATGTTTTCATATATAGACCAGTGGTGTTGACTAAATTCACCCTCTATATCATCGTCAGCAGTGTTTTTGTGATTTAATTCATTAGCATATGTGGCTGCGTATTGATCTAATTGTCTGAGTAATTCTTCCTGACCAGGCATGAATTTTTCTGCAAACTTAGGATCTATCTTAGACTCCCTAACCGCAGACTGCCTCATCTTATCAGCCTCCTCTCCCTTTTTTTTATTGATCTGTCTCTCCTTGAGTCTTAATTCTTGTTTTCTTAATCTGTGACCAGCAAAGTCAAATATCTGAGGGTCAAAGCCACTAGTAAATCCTCCAGCCATAATTAATTATATTTAAGTATTGGTTTAGGTCTATATCCCATTTTAGCTCCACCCATAGCATTTTGATTCATATTTTTTTCAGCATGCTCTCTAGCGTTTTGATCCCACTTAGCGAATAATTGTTTTAATTTATTAAATACAGCATTTTTATCTCCGTCAGCAATTAATCTTTCAAATTCATTAACGTCTTTAGGGGGCATAATAGCCTCACCACCAGTCATTTCACCTATCTTTTCTCCATCTTGAACTATATCAATAGGATTCTCTTTGTGAGAAAATTTACCTGGAGTTACATCAGCTTCATTAGCTGGCATCATATCTTGTTTTGCTCCCTCTTCATATTCCTGCATCTTAGCTCCCTTTTCAGCTTTCATCTCTTTCTCTTCCCCTTCTCCTTCTATTTTTTGTAGCTGTATATCTAGCATATCATAATCAACACCCAGTGTGTTTTTATCCCTCTTTTTAACAGCGTCTTCATGTTCTGTACCTATAAGATCTTGTGCTATAACACCTCTATATCTACCAGGTCCCTCTGGAGCGTCTTTATCTTTTTTGTAATTAAAGTCACTAACAGGAACCCCTGACTCAGTTTCTCCTACTTTTTCAATATTCTTTTTTAATTTTTCATCTGATGGAATTAAACCTATAAGAGCCTCAATACCTGAAGCAAATAAATCTGACCAAGCTGCTTGTTGCTGACCTTGTAATTCTATTATACCTGCTATTGCTGACGCTGATAAATCACCTCCTGCCTGTGCCGCTTGAGATGTTAAATCTCCTGCTAAATCATAGGCTGCCATACCTTGATCAAACTCCTGCCCCCCTAATTGACTAATTATAGATGTTTCTTGTCCTGTTTCAAATTTTTCAATATCTGTTAATTGTTGCTGGTATCTTTCATCCATTTGAGCACCCTTTTCTTGAGCCTCTATCATAGCGGTGTCCCCAGCTTTTAAAACATCTTCTATTCCAGTCATCTTACCTGTCTTACCTATGTCTGTAATCACCCCCCTTGTTCGTTTATCTATAGAGTCTTTAACACCTTCCAGAAACTCAGTGGAAGTTTTTTTAGGCTTTGTGAGTGATATGCCTTGATCATAATAGTCTTGTAGCTGAGTCGAGACAGAAGGAAGCATATATTCTAATTGGCCAGCTAAATCAGCACCAGTTTCTGCTGCATCTAACTGTTGTTGCACACCCATACCGTACACACCACCTGCTGCTGCTGCATCCGCTTCAAATGTATCACCGCCAAGAGTATTCATCATACTACCTATACCAAAAAGATCAGCTATAGGATCAACAATAGGGTTTAAAATTGACATCCAACCACTGAAAGTCCCATCTTGAGCATTATAATGATTATTTCCAACCCTATAAGTTTTTTTCTTATTCTTTCCCCCTTTGCCATATTTTACGGAAGATGTAGGCTTATATGTATACTTTTTTCTCATTTTTACAAATATATTTATTATTTTTCACTTGTACAAGTTAGTCGTCACTTAACTCACTATTAAATATAGTAGCACCACCACTAAATATTTCTAACAATCTTCTTGATCTTTTTCTCATTTTAACCTCCATATACCTTCCTTTCATTCTATCCCCTTCAGCATAACCGTTTCTTTTTATAAATAAGAAGTTATTACTAAAGTCAGAAGGGGCGTTAGCTGCTAGGGTTAATTCATTATTACTATTAATAGAAGATATTGTTCCCACAAGAATATCATTACCTGAATCATTATAATATAATTGATCACCATAATTACCTAATGAATCATCTGAAGATGTTCCTGTTATTATATTTGCGTCCCCAAAACTAGTTCCATTACCATTAACAGTTATTAAATCTGTAGGCTCTACAGAACCAAAACCAAGACCTATTATTTCTGAGCCTGTGCTATTTACTGTCACAAAAGGTATTTGTGCATATTGTTTATTTTCTCTTTGATCAAAATTGTGTCTATCAACAAGGGTCTCTGTCATATCAGTAACTAAAGTAACATCATAAGAGGTATTAAGTTCACCTTCAAACTCAAAACCTTGAGAGTCTGCTTCAGGAGCTTGATTAGCTTCTAAAGTTAGTGATTTAAAACCTTTTACTGAAGATGGACCATCGTTAATAGAAAAATCTAATTCAGTATAAAAAGTTACCCCATAAAAAGTATTGTAGTTTTCTTCATCTAAATCGTGTAAATATAAAAATCCCTCATCCCAAGAGACAAATAATCTATTTATTTTACAGTAATATTCAGCAAAATGAGAATAAAAACTAGTCCATCTCTTTTGTTTATCTCTCCACGCTGTTACAGAGCCTCCAACCAGTATATCTTGTTGATCAGTTTCACCTGAACCATCCCATTCACCTAAAACATCAAATGTTTCTGATTCATTATCAAAATGACCAATAGGTGCTGGTATAGAATCCATTTGAACTATATACTCCTCATGTTTAGGATTAAAACCACCTTTTATTCTAAAATATTGATGTTGACCATCTAACATACTTCCAGATATATTACCGTAATCATTACTCCAATTATATTGAGGATCATATGTTCTAAAATCTTCTTCTCTATCTCTAAAGTAATCATGCATCTTAACATCAGATATAGGTGTTATACCATCCCCAGACAATCTTACAACAGCCCCTCTCCTTATATCTGTCCAATATAAAACCCCTCCATTAGCTACAAATGACTCAGGATTTTTACTTATACCATAGTTACCAACAAAAGGAACCATTGGATTTAATATTTTATTAGATACACCAACTGTACCTTGACCATCTGCACTAAGAAGTATATCTCTTTGAATAGGAATTTTATAAGTAGCATCTTCCTGTATCATTACTATATCAGTCTCTCTATAGTGTATTTTTTGTATAGTGCCATATATTCTACTATAATCTTCCCAATTACCCTCATTATAATCAAACGTACTTAAACCATTAAAGCTAGTGGCTGGTTGATAAACATCAGAGTACGTTATAGAAGCCTCTTTATCTAATTGTTTATATACAGGAGAATATATATTAGCTCTACCTATACTTATATGATTACTGTCTGTGTAGTCATTTAGGAAATAATCCTCAACATAAAAGTTTTGAAGACCTCTAACGTTGTTAGCAAACCTCTGCATGTTCCTGCTTTTGTAATATACGTCTCCAAACATAAACTCACCTACCGCTGGAGTTGTAGATGTAAGATTTCCAAAAGCGTCAGAAGTCCATGGAGTTCCTTGATCAGCTATAGGGCCTAAATGCTTTCCATATATATCCACATCATAAAGTTCACTAAACTCAAAATATAATGTTTCATCTGGATCAGGCTCTGGTTTAGGTTTGTATATTTCAACTACAGCCTGCTCTAATAAATCTGAGTTTGCAGCAACAGATGCAGCGTTATAATTAGCTAAAGGAGCTCCAGTAGAGTCTATTAACTGTTCTATAATAAGATACCACCCATCTTCAGATCCGTCAAGGTTAAGACTGTTTTCTCCATTAATATCTCTTATAGGTATATTAGGATTGCCATGATCATAAAACTCAAATCCTGAAACTCTAGCGTCAAGATATGTTGTTAAAAAAGTATCACCAGTTGTACTTCCATCCGATCCATCAAATGCTGTTGGAATTTGACTACCTCCAGTTATAATCCTTACTCTATCACCCTTTGTGAACTCATAATCTAAAATACTTATATCTGGATTTGGAACTGCATCGGGATCTAGTTCAGCATTTGTTATGTATGAATCATCAGACCCTTTTAAACCTCTTAAGCTCAAGAATATCCTATTATCATTAGATGCTGGATCCTGGTTATTAAATGCTTGCAAGACCCTAAATTGAACAAATTCATCTACACTATTATTTCTTGAGTAAAACCATCTATAATGCTTAGCCCAAAGAGGAGCCCTATGGTTTATCTCCCATTTCATTGTTACAGCTCCAGTTAGATCAAAGTTTGCTACACCAGCAGGTATATCTGCATCTACTCTTTCTGTGGGAAACTTAACATAACACCTACCATTAGTTGAATTACCTCCTTTCTGTTCTGTATCAAGCAATACAGTAGAACATCTTCCCCTTTCATCATAATAAACTATACCAAAACTATGATAAGCTCCACTTTTAAAAGAAGGAACAGCACCACCTGTTTGAAGAGTTACTGGATCTTGATAAGTCGGACCTCCGTATATTCCACTTGAACTATAACCATATTGAGGACTTATAGTAAAAGCCATTTTAGGAACATTAAAACCTTCGGTATAATTACCATATGCTAATCTATTATTACCTAATATAGTTTGTGTATGTGCAGACCTAGGAACAGCATCAAACAATCTACTACCTTCTCCTGCTTCTGTAAGTGGAAAAGCTTGATCGTTGAAAAAAAGAAATGTTTGCTCTGAATTTGGATCTAATTGCCAAGCACTAAAATCATTATCTAACGTAGCTACAATAGAATATGGACCTCTATTACCTCTAGATATTTGTCCTAAATCCTTACATTTTCTTCCAGCTACTTCTATTTTTTTAACTATACCTGAAGAGTTTTTTACAGATATTATTAAATGGTTATCAACTTCAGGAGTTATATTGGTTTGTGATACATTATTATTATCAAAAGCAGATCGTACAATATCACTAATAGGCGACCAAGCACTAACTTCATTGTCATAAAAAACATATCTATATCTAAATTGAAATAAATTTCCAAAAAGCTCATTTCTAGATATATTAGGGCTACTTCCAAACACATAGGTAGGTGCATACATAGGCGGTCTTTTAATAACCTCTACATATTGTCTTTTAGATTCTGATGGATATAATGGGTCATATAAATTATATGGATAATAATCCTCTAAACTTATATCATCCGTCCCACCCTCTTCATTTAGTACATATGGATCATCAAATAAATCTACAGCAGCTATACTGTTTTTAGACTTTCTAACATTTATAGAACAGGGTTCCCCATATTGTCTAGAGGTCCAATATAGAACATCTCCCACTTTATCAATGTCATTAATAAGAAAGTTTTTTCTCCAATTAAAAGCAGCTGTGTTTACATTTCCTGAGTCTCTGAAAACAGTTGCTATAGCGTTTGTTTTAATATCATATTCTAATATTAAGTGAAAATGATGATCACTAGCTACAAACCAATATATTTTATCATTCCTAGTATCCTCATAAGCACCTATAGTATCATAATTAATAGGGTCACCTTCATCTGTTACATCATTAGATATAGTGGCATTAGCTCTTAGAAACATCTTTTCTACAGTTCTAGGATCTCCACCTGGCCCAGGATCACCTATAGTCCATCCTACAGATTCTATTTCATTTAAATACTCCGTAATATAAAGTTCTCCTTCGTCTGACTCCCCAACAACACCCCAATCAGAAGAGTTATTTAATAGTTCAGGTTCATTTGCGTAACCATAACCATCCTCAATAGCAGTTTCTTCTACAGGCCAAAAATATGGTAATTCTCCATTTGCATTAGGTGTAAATAAAGTTCCAGTTATATCATCAGGTGCACCAGCGTATTGCGGTTGTACACTAGCTGACGGTCTTAAATCAACATAAAACATGCCTTCTTCTTCGATTCCATCACTAGTGTAAGGTTTTTCAAACAAAAGTGCATATGCAAAAACTTGCCCTGGAGTATATTCTGGATGATTAGCCACATTTGACATGGCGGATGCACCAAAAAAGTATTCGTTGTTAAAATAAGGACTATTATTATCAATAACACTAACTGTTATCCCTAATGCAGCTAAATTAGCAGAGTTTGCTTGAACCCAAAAAGTTAGATAGTTATACATTCTCACATGATCCTCTCCGTTATATGATATCTGAAACCGCTGGCTATAAGGGGGATTTTGTATTTCAGACAGAGAAGAACCTATACATATATCAAAAGTCCTTAAAACTATTGAGGGTCCACCAAGATCAATGTAGGTTTGAGACTCTGGACCATCTTCACCTGGATTATCACCAGGACCGTATTGTTGAGCGTAATAGGCTGGATAAGGATAATATGTAACCTCTTCAAATATCTGATATCCTAAAGGATACCCATTTTCATCAACAGCAGATATTGCAGTGGTATATGTACGAGGATCATTTTCGTCTCTAAGGTGACCATCAAAATTTTCTACTACCACTGATTGGTCTGATTCAAGGGAGCTTCCACCATAATTCCACCAATAATTAAACCAAGGCATAAATAAAGTTATTCTTCTTTTACCCTGCTGTGGTGGAGTTGGAAAGTCGTAAGCAACCTTCTTATTTCCTTTTATATTTTCTACAACACCCTCCGTATTAGCTTCTGAAGAAATATTTCTTATGTTTAAAGCGTGGTGATAATCACCATTCTTCAAAGCTCTAGGATCAGTGTCCTTATCTAATCCACCAACAAATAATCTTTTAGACTGTGTACTCGGCATTTAATTATAATTTAGGAGACTGCTTAAAAGCTTTTCTTGTAGTCTGCATAGCTTCCTGCTTATTAAACGACTGCATTCTAGCTCTAGCAAGTCTCTTTTGGTTATAGTATTCTTTCTTAGCTAACATTTTTTCATTCATATTGATGGCTCTTTTTCTATATATAGACTTCCAGTATATGTATGATTTTAAAGCTTCTTCTGCAAAAGAATGTATTTTTATTTGATCACCTTCTAAATCAGATGAACCATCTGAAATGTACTCTATTATCACCGTTCCTGAAATGTTAGAAAACTCAATCGTTTCTTCATCAAAATTTTCCCTGTAGTAACCGTTAACATTATTTCCTCCTCCCTGGCCGTATCTGCCCCATAAACCATCTCCAGGGGTATTGTCAGTAAAAACTGGATGTTGAGTTTTATCCTCTACATTACTAGATGTGGCTCCATGAACTAGATTTATTCTATCTCTAGCTCCCAAGTAATTTAATTCACCATTACTGTTAGTTGTGGCTATTCTTAAATACGACACATAGTCAGTAGGTAAACTAACTGTGTTTTTATGGTCTATTTCTAGCTCTATAGATTTTATTTGTCTAACAGTGTCAAAATTTAATTCCTTAAGACCACTCATAGCTAAATTAAAATACCTTAGATATTCATGTTCACTAGACTTTCCTTCTTCTATTAAAAGATTCTGTATTACTTCTTCAACTGATATAAACTGAGCCATTATTAATCTATATTATCATTAGACATATCGTCACTAGCATTTTTCATAACCGTTAGCAACTCAACTAAATTTTTTATTATTATTTTTTCGTAATCTGCTGGTATAGGGTAAACTGAATGATCTTCTACTCTATTAGAAGTTCCTATATAAGTAACCCTTAACCTATTCCCATATCTTTCATTAAAAAAGTCATAATCATACTTTTTGTATAGATATAGAGCCGCACCTCCTATTTCTCCAGTGTCTTCTTCAGCGTTTACTAAATTTTCCACATAATAATATTGTCTTCCTGTTTTTTCAACAGTTTTATTATACAAAGAATTATGTTCACCTCCTGATGGCATTCTATAAAAAATTGTCGGTTTAAACCCTTCTGCCGCTGGAGATGGGTCAGGGCTTGTATCACTATTAAGAACAACATTAAATGCTGTTCCTGGAGTTATAGGATCTATATCAAAACCTCCCTGTGGATATACTTCAGTGAACATCACAACTGGGATTGCAAAACCAGTACCTAAGTAACCTTTGTCACAAATTATATTTTGCTCTTTAGCTATTTTTTGAGAATTTTCTAGAACAAACTTTTCTATAATATCTATTGGTGCTAAAGATGTTTTAGGAGAAACAAACTCAGAAGTATATACAGTTCCATTTATTATAAAACCTATACCATGAGAGTTTTCATGTGCTGTTATGGTTTCTTCATCTGAATTTATACTCTGATTCTCATAACTCAGCGTCCACATAAATCCTAAATCATCATTTGTAGCGTTTGCACCAGATAAAACTATACCCCCATACTCAGTTGCAGGATTTTCGTCATATGTGCCAATTCCATTTATTTTTAAATTACTTATTTTAGAACCATAATTAGTGCTTAACCTTACCTGAATCTGTTGAGATATATTATATAAGCCATCTATAATAGTGTTGTCATTGGTGTCGTTTTCAGTTACTCCATATTTAATATCATAATCCTTTGCAAACTTTTTAAAACCAGGGCTATTTACTAATGCAAATAGAAAATTATAATGCTGATTTTCAAAAGAATTATACCCAGTTGTATCAACATTAAAACTTATATTCTTAGTTCTAACGCCTCCGTATTGATGCTGCGTTGTTGCTCCATCAGACATTGTGGTTGTCTCAAGAATATAATCAAAAGAAACATGGTACTTTTTATCTAACACTTTTGGTCCAGCGGAAAACACTATATCTGTTGAGTCTCTTTTATATTCTGTTTCTTTTAACCCGCCAGTAACTTTATACATTACACCTTGTTTTTCATATCGAGTGTCAACTGACTCCACTTTTTGTATACCCATATCATTAGGTAATGAAATGTAGCTAAAATGGAAAGGTGCACAGAGAGCTCCATATCTACTTTCATCTTTTCTTACATAAACTGTAGCTTGAGATATCCATCCCCCATTTATTTCCAACTCACCTTTAGCTGTTGCTGTTGATTTAGTGTAATACCAATCTGTTATCTCTGATTTAATAAGAGAATCTCTTTCTTGATCAACCAAAAGCATTACCTCTCTTATATCTATAGAGCTGTCTTCAGTGGGATCTCCACCGTTCACTATTCTAAGTACCTGTTCTGCTATTTTATATCTTGTTGTTGCCATTATCTTCTTCTTGTTGGAGTCGGTGGACTTATTCTAGGTCTACCCACTGATGGTGTTGATGCACTTTGCTCTTTAACTTTAGCCTCAGCATAAGCCATAGGCTCTTGATCTCTTAGTGATATTCCTATGTAAGACAACATTCTTTGAGCAATTTCTCTATGGGTTTTACTAGGTAGAGTTAATTCTTGATTACTAGCACTAGATGGATTATACACGTATTGATTATTAACCATATTATAACCCCAATGAGGAGATGGTGGTTTAGCTATATAAACTAAATATATTTGTTTGTCATCTGAATCTTTTAATTCTGCTATATCATTTTGTATTCCATCGTCATTCAAACCAGGTTCATATCCATAGATTTCAAATCCTTTATCAAACATTACAGCTACATAGTTATTTTGGTCTGGGTAAAGAATCTCACTATGTAACCTATATGATAATTGATCATGTGTTAATAAATCTATCTTCCCTCTTAATAATTCCTTATTTGGATCTCCTCCATCATCATTTGTGTGAGGCACTCCAGGCTGGACTTCATTTGGGTCAGGTGTCGCATTTCCAGGTATATGATAAAGCCTTAAAAAATGTAAATATTCACCAGACATCTTACCTTTTGAGTCCATTTCATTTTCTGGATACTTCCACACACCAAGACCAGCACTATCATATGCAAGCTGCTTTCTAAAAACAACACTTCTAATATCATCTAAAACAGAATGATTTTGAACTAAAACCTTAGATCCTTTACTCATAGCCTCTGATTCAGTCTTGTATCTAGCAACTCTATCATGTATTAAATCTAGCTGAGCTTGTTGTGCTAATAAGTTAAATTCAGAAGGTTTTATAAACCCTCTTTGTTCCTTGTTTGCTATAAGCTGTACAAACCTATATAATTCATCTATTGTCATTACTTATTTATTTTAAAACAAATATAGCAAAAAAAAAGGAGGTAACAAACCTGCAACCTCCCTTTAAATGATATTATTATATACTTCTATTAATCTATAGACCCCATTTTTGCTTTTATTTGATCTATAACTCCGCTTCCTTTGTCTGTCATGCACATATCTGCTAAACAGTCTATAGGCTTAACACCTAAGGGAATATGAGTTATAACAGGTCTTTGATTTCCTTGAATCCACATTATTTTCTGAGAGTTCCAATCTAAAACTCCAGCCTCCTTACCTCTAAGTATAGTTTGTTTTATTTCCATTTTAGGATCATCTAGTCCATTTATGAAATTAACAGGATCTTTTTCTGCTAAAACTTTCATATCATATCTAATCTCATCAGTAGATTTATCTGTATTAACACCTAAAACCTGTGCATATCCCAATAATTTATTTAAAGGCATTTCAAAAACAGTTCTTAAAGCGTCCATGGATTTAATTTCTTTTTCCATTTTTTCTTTTGCGTCTTTTTCAAAATCTAACCTCTTAAAAACTCTTGATGATCCAGGTATTCTATTAGGATTGCTAGCATTAGAATTACACATATCTAAGTATTTTTTTAGAGTAGGATTAGTATAATCAACCATTATCATTCCATTATTAAATGTAATAGGAGATTTTACCATAGCGTCTTCTTTTTGCTCATCTTCAAATATAGATGACTCACCAGGTATGTATCTTATTTTTCTATTTATACCCTTTTCTGGATCAAAAATAACATCTTCAGCTTTAAGCATGTGAACAATAGGAAATTTTACTCTCCCTGTCTTTTTATCAGTACGCTCTTTATAAAGTCTATATGTAGTAGGTTTTCTTGTTATTTTTCTCCCACCTTGATTAAGGTTGGCAATCCCATGAGTATTTGATTTAGTTGCTGTAGGAGTCTCAATAGTTTTCGTAACCACTGGCTCTACAGTCTTTGTAGTTGTTGTTTTTTTCTTTGTCATTTCTAAAATTAAATTAAAATTATTATTAAGATACCCTTGGAGGGAGATATACTCCCCCTCCTTAGATATGTTCTTTATACTGCCTGTATATCATTTCAAGACAGTCTATTAATTGTTATTAGTCAGAACTTATAGTGTTACTTGTAACATGTCTTCTAACTTGAAGTCCAGTAACATTTTCGATAGGGTAAACACTGTTTACAGCATCGAACTTTAAAACTGGTCCAGCAGTAATTGAGTTCATCTTCGCCCAAAGGTCTTCGATAACCGCAGCTTCTTTTCCAGAAGTACAAGTAATTCTAACAAAAGCTTGTTCAAACGCCTCAGCCATAATAGCTTGGTCAGCGTCATCAGCAGTGTCATTTGTAACACCACCCATAAACATGCCTGGTTCGTACTTAGTTCCACTCGCAAAGTAAATGTAAACCAAACCACTACCATTATTTTCTGCCGCCATAGAACTAATGTTTTTAGCAGGAAAAGCTGCTAAGTCAATATTAGTACCATCATCAGCATTGGTAACAGAGTTTGCATCTACTGTAGAAACATGAAACATTAATAATTTATCTCCAAATATTTGTGCCATTGTATAAAACTTTTAAAAGGTTAATAATTAAGATTTCTTGATCAACATATAACGATTAGCTCCAAATCCTTCAAAACCTCTTTCACATCTATAGTGTGATTGTAACACGTCAGATGTATTAGTTTTATTTTGTAGAATAGCAGAACCAGTTAACCAGTGTTCCATATCTCTCGAATAACCATTAGCAGCTTTATATCGTATTCTCAACGATGGAATACTCTCACCAGATTTAGCATCTTTTTTCATATCCATAGGAATACAAACACCATATCCAGGATAGTTAAATCCAGAAGCACCTAATAATCTAGGGTGATTAAACAAATCATAAGTTTTCTTATGGAATGTATACCCACCTCTATGAAAAGAATTAAACCCTAAGTTTAACGCCATGTTTTTGTTATTTTGGAAAGTACCATAGTTAGCACCACCAGCAGCATAAGCACCTTGAGCAGCTAATAAATCATCGATATCTAAAGATAAATCAATACCAGCATAAATGCAGTATTCTTTAGCACCTCTATATTTATCTAATGATTTAATCATAGCGTCAAAGTCCGCCATTGTGATTGCAGCAGCACCTAAGTCCATAGACTGTCCGTCTGTTTCAATCCAAGGAAGTAGACCTTGAGTTCCTCTAAGTGTTGAGTTACTTTGGTTTGTACCACTCTTAAAGCTTGTATTAACGCCCTCTAATGTAGTGTTATCAATATCCTCTCCTAACATCATCATGATCTCAGCATAATCTAAGAATCTCTTATAAGTATCTGATTCACCTTTTAAGTACCATACATATCCTGAACCCATTTTTTCATTGTCAACTTTTACGTAAACAACGTTTGTAGCTTCAGAACCTGTTACTTCAAAAGATTCTTTTAAAATCATACACTTATTAGAGTATTCATGTACTAATGGAGATAAACTATCTGGTTGTATACCACCTTCTGGGTGAGCATTACCAATGATAGCAAATTCATAATCAACACCTGTTGATTTAGCACCTGCACCAGAAGATGAAATAGAATACATCACCACCTCGTAAGGAGCACCTGAATCTGGGAATGAAGTTTCTGTTACATAGAACATATCTCCATCTTTATCTCGTAAAATATCACCAGGTCGTACTGGAGAATATTCATTAGTAGTACCTGCAAAGTTAGAGGCATAACCTCCAGCTTGTACAGCTAAAGTTACTGACGCTGTTCCTGGTGCAGCACCTGGAAACTGTCCTGTAATACTATTATGTCTGAACGCTTCTTCATAGTGCTCAAACGTAGTGTTGTTTGACGGAGCTTTTGAGCCCATCAACTCCATAAGTCCCGTAATACCTTGATCGCCATAACGCTTAACAAGTTTATCAGAGACATCTCTTTGACGTAAAGAGTTCGTAGTTAAGTTACTTACGTAGTTCTCATTGGTAGCAATTTGAACCGCAGAAGGCTTAATATGAACTTGACCGCCTAAATTTACTGTAGCCATTTTTAAAATTTTTTAACTATTAATTATTTATTATTATCTAATCCACATTGATCCTGTTCCATTCATTTGATCATCTAATTCATCTAAAACATCTTTCTTTTGTTCTGTGTTATGTCTAGGTTCGTTATTAAACGAAGGATTTTTAATATCCCTTACTACCTGCTCGGTTCCCTTAGATCTATATTGATTAGCTACACTTCTTATTATATCTTGAAAATTACTCAAAACAAACATGTCGGTATTTAACTTATCAAAATTCCAGTTACCATCCTCCCCAATATACTGATCAAAAAAAGAATTTAAATTTGAATTTGCATCCATTAAATCTTTCCTATGTTCATCTGTTAGGGAAAAAGTGAACTGCTCTCCAGAATCATTAATATCAAATGTTATAGATTCAACCTCATTGACTTCAGATTGCATGTTGTTAACCCATTCTTTCTGAGCAGCTTCCTGTTCAGGTGAATTATCATTATTTTCAACAGGCATTCTATATTTTTCCTGCATCTCAATAAGATTCTTCCTTGCGTTAGCAACATCCTTCTTTAATTCAATTTTACCAAGAGTTTTTTCAGCTTCACTGTATTTATCCTTACCTAACTTGTATTTAGAGTCTATTAAAACATTTACTTCATCCAAAGTTAATTCTGGATTTTCTTGTTTCAAAGTTAATCTCATAACATCTTCGTTAGACATTTTAGAATAATCAACAGCCTGAGTTCTAATGTAGTCCGCCATACTTCTCCCTGTCTCACTAATAAAATTATTCATCTTCTCTATCTGCTCGTTAGCGAATGATGTTTTTTTACTAGATAAGGCTTTACTGAAAGAATCAATAGAGTCAAATTCTTGTTTAAACTGCTCGTTTATAAATCTTAAAAACTCTTTTTTATTCTTTTCATTAACTTCTTCAGCGTCTACAACCTCCTTCTGAGATTGATTACTAGATTCATTATTTAAAGAACGATCAACATTATCCTGTGACTCTGCTGGAGCCTCTTTTGGAGCCTCTACAGTTTCATCAGTTTTACTTTCTGTTGTGGTTTCTGGTTGAGGTTCTGAACCCCCTGTTAAATCTACAACTTCTTTTTGTAATTCTTTAGGTTGTTCTTCTACAACGTTACCACTTAATTGTTCAGCGATTATATCGCCCATTTCATCTGCCATAATATATTAAATTAAATTAAACCTTTTTTGCAAAAATATAACATTTACAGATATAATCAAATTATCTATAAGTTTTTTTACATTCCTAAATTTAAGTCTGGATCCTCTATAGGACCCTCCTTACCTTTTCTTTGTTCAATCATTTTAGATTGAAAATGTGCACTTTTCTCTACTGTCTTCTCCCTAGACTCCCCTTGAGCTTTGTTTGCTGCAACTTTACCAATATTACCAGCCTGTATCTCTTTTAATCTCCGTATATGAGCAGCTTCCTCAAATTGATTTTTCATTTGATACTCCATCTGCATTTTTTGCATTTCAAACTGAGCATCCATCTCTTTCATTTTAGCATCTATCTGCATCTGCATCTGAGCTTCTTGTTGTTTCATTTGTGCCGCCATAGCTGCTGATTGCTGTTGTTGCTGTGCGTTACCTTGAGATTGCACCTGAGCCATTTTCATCTGTTCCTCCTGATACTTCTTTCTCCTCAACATAAGCATTCTAGATCCCAACTTAGGATTATTAATTTCCCTTATTGTTATAGCATCTTCTATTCTTAATTCTTTTTGAGCTAAAGACATTTGTATAGCTTGTTCTAATTGTGCTTTTTCCTGTTCGTTTGGAGCGGCTTCAATCCCTATACCAAAATCATGCAGAGAAACATCCTTGTTAATTTCTATTGTTTTCATAGCGGTTTTACCAAGAGCAGATATATATCCTTTTACAGGTTTATCATACTCAACTATGTCTTGCAGTTTCATGCATACAGATCTAGCTAAATCTTCAACAACTTTATTAAACCCATCATCTATAGCTCTAGTGGCATTATTAGAAGCCATTAACTGTATTTTTTGAACGCCCACTAACGCTTCACTAGAAGGTTTAGCTCCATCCCTAGCTTCATTAACACCTGTAACGTCTCGAATCATTCCTAAATTATGTTGATATATTTGTATAAGTTGCATCATATCCCTACCTATACCGTTTTCCAATTCTTGTATAGGAACTGTATTTGAAGCTATACCTTCATCATCTACACGCCTATAGTATATATTACCAGTTTGATCATAAATCTCCTGTAATTCTAAAGGGGTAAAAGTTCCTCCATCTCCTTTTGATACGTTTTCTAATGATCCTATTTCAAAAGCGGCTCCTTTTGGTCTAGCTTTGGCTAACACTTGCTGCATTTTTAAATGTGCTAATTGTATCTGATCCGCAAATGGTATCATTCTTTGAACTAAAGAAACATTACGCATATTGTTTAAGTTGGGACTATATATTACATATGATAATTTAGTTTCCGACAAATTAGACTTAGGGCGAGACATATTTTTAGATAGTCCATAATCAAATATATAATCAGTTCCAATAATGTACTTCCCAGAGTAAACAACTTTTACAGTGCTACTTAATTGTTCCCTTTTATATTTAGATTTTTTAGGAGGTTTGTATCCTTTTTTTCTTTTACTAACACTAAAACCCCCAAAAGAATTATCTTTTTTCTCATAATTTAAATCATATATTGATATAAATTCAGCGTCCATTATTTGAACAGAAAACTTATCATGCTCACTAGCATAAGATGAATAATTACCAAAAGACCTTCCATACAAACTATCCTCGTCTTTACTTTTGTTAGCGTGATTTTTAGCTATATCATCATATTCCTCATCAGTAAATTGATCTCCAGCCATTTGTTTTAGCTGAGCTATAGTAACTGTATATATTTCTCCAGCGTGTTGTATATCTTTATAATCAGATGAATTTGAGTGAGATGTTATTAAGTTGAGTGGATCCACGTATCTTATTTTTATGCCTTCAGAAGAATCTATGTAGGTTTTTAAAGATGATGTTCCAACCACAACTAGATCCCTTATACATTTCTTTTTTATCTCATCAAAATCATTTTGCTGAAAAACAAACTCTATACCTCTTTCAATAGCTATCTCATGTGCCTGTTTATAATTTAAAGTCATAAAAAGCTGTATCTCCTCCATGTCATCAGCAACAAATCCCTTTTTGTTTTGATCAAACCCTGTTATTTTAGAGACCTGCTGCCTAATAGGCTTGTTCATCATGTCGGCTATCATTGTTTTCTTTGCCTTCTTCTTGTTGTCTATGGAAATTTTATCTATAGCATTTGCTTTTATAGCAAACTCTCTGTTTGTCATATCTCCGCAGACTACATCAACAAATTTAGGTATTATAGAAACTGGGGTCCAATCAATATTCATGTAAGAAGAGTCGCCCTCAACATCAAGAAGATCTTTATATTTTGAAACACTTTGAGTTCCCTCTGCATAAGCTCTCATTTTATTAAAAGCTCTTTTTTTATCTTGATAAGCCAACTCGGTATTATTTTTCCAATCACTATACATAGTCTTAAAATACTGAAGACCATATTCTTTTGTAGATTTCTCTTCATTCGTTGCAAATACTGTTGGATACCCCCCTATTAGTTCAAATTGTTTTTTCATCTATATTTTCTTAGACATTAATCCTATATTCCTATATTTTTTCACAAAGTTAAGATTTATTTTTGGAATTTTCTTTTCTATTACATATTTTTGTGCGGCTAAAAGAGCTAAACTTGAAGCTACCGTAGCATCATACTTTGTTCTATTTGATGGTTCAAATCTACTCCAATCATCTAAAAGTCTATTAAAATAACATTTTCCCATCTCTTGAGTTTCAGTGTTCATGCCCACATAATCATACACATAGCTAGCTATAGCCTCTGTTTGAGCGTTAAGCACAGCTACACCTGTAGACGGTATACCTTTTGTTTTTTGTTTCCTGCTACTTTCTGTATGAGTAGACTCTGGCCTATCCATTAAATAATTATAATATCCTCTTCTTTCAAAATACTTTATTATACCAACTTTATTATTCTCTATTAATATTGGACACCCATAAAAGATACAAGTTTTTAAAACATCCTCATAAAACATCTCAGCCTTTGGAGGTCTAGCTATATACTCACAAACAAACTGATTAGAAAAATCATCCATCATGCTAAATTTTTTATAAACATAGCACGCAGCATCAGATCTTCTACCGTCAGTAGTAGTGTCATGATCGTAAGGGTCACATCCAGCAACTAATTCTAAATCATTTCCAGGAGATTTTTTATTATAAATCATTTTAAATTTATTTCTCCTATCTTCTGGTGGTATCCAAGATATTCTCCACCTACCCTGAGACCCTGGCTTCCATAACACAGTAGTATCTTTTTCTCCACTACTCCAAATAAAATCACCTTTAACTATTAAATTTCTAGCCTCCTCATTAAAATCCATTTGTTGATATATTCTTTCCACATCAAAAGGACTATATCTTGAATCACTCCTGAACGCTTCATCAATAGTAAATGGTCTTTGTCTTTTTTCTTCAGATAACTTAGTAGTGTTTCCTTGATAAGCGTCTCTTATGTTTTGCAAATATTCTTTAGCACCTATCTTTTTCTTTATAAATTTTGCCTGCTCTTTTGTTGGTGTATCTATAACTGAAAAACCATACTCATCTATAAAGCCTTCATAACCATCATAAGCTGGAGTAAAATAAGAATACATACCAGATCTAGTTCTTCCGTTAGCATCTCTGTCTTTTACATCGCTGTCATACCATATATTTTTAAAGTTCTCACCACCTGAAACCTCAAGCTCATTGACAGTGGAAGGCATAAAACATTTCCCTATGATTCTATCTCCTAGTGTTAAACAAGATCTTACAACTTCCCAGTTTTTTTCTACACTAGCCTCTGTCCACTTA
>MDTD01071701.1_pt1 | contig 51272 bp, 47 predicted proteins | sample 811221 | NCBI WGS metagenome assembly MDTD01 (sample SAMN05326646, study PRJNA326480) | marine metagenome | isolation source: seawater | place: Pacific Ocean: South West | collected 2011 | reverse complement strand
CTCTTTGGCCTGCTCGGCCAGATTCCGCATCTCCTCCGCCACCACGGAGAAGCTCTGCCCCTGCTCGCCCGCCGCCGCCGCCTCGATCGCCGCATTGAGCGCGAGGAGGTTCGAGCGCTCGGCGATATCGTTCACCGTGGTGATGATCTCGCCGATCGCCTGGGTCTTCTCGGTCAGTTGAACGACGTTCCGCGCGACCGCTTCCGCCTGATCGCGGATCAGGTCCATCGCCTCGGTCGTCGCTTCGACCGCCCGCAGACCGGCCTGGCTCCCGGTTGCGGTGGCTTCAGCGCTGCTCGCAACGCTGTTGGCCCGATCGGCGATCTCGGCGCCGGAGCGCGTGATCTCTTCCAGGGTCGAGGTGATCTCCTGAATGGCGGAGATCTGGCTGCTCATGCCGGCATTCTGTTCCTGTGCCGACGCCTCGATCTGCGCCGAGGACGACCCAAGATTTTCGACCGTCACTCTGGTCTGGGCGGTCATCCGCGCCAACGTCGCAACCATGTACACGCCGACGATGGCGCACAGAATGATCACGCCGATAACGGCCCCCAGGAGGGAACTCCGAACCTGTTGGTAGAGTTCGCGTGACAGAACCTGTCCGAACGCGGTCACGTCGTGGATGCTTCCTGCAACCTGGGCGACAGCGGCATCAAAGGCAGCGCGGACCGCCTCAAGTTCTTCGGCATCGTAGCCGATGCGTTGATCGCCTCTTAAAACCTTCTCCTGTTCCTCACGATTAAGTCGCGAAAGCTTTTCGAGAAGCGCTTCCACCTCTGTGACGGCGGCATTGACTTTCTGCCATGCCTCGCCTCGCACTGTTCCTTGCTGGGTTATTTCTTTTATTTTTCGAAGCGCATCGGCAGTCGCGTCTCGTCCGTCTTCCCATTTCCTGACCAGATCCCGCATGTCGACCGCGGCCCGGCCGGCATTCTGTCGATAGTAAGCGATCAGAATGGCGTCATGTCCCGTCCGCATGACCGCCTGGTTTCCGTAAACCGCGCTCAGCAATTCGTTGGCTTCCGCATCACGGCTACCCACCGCCGTGACCACGTCATTCAGCTCGGAAATCCTGGACAGGGAAAACCACCCCACACCCACGACAAGCAGAATGATCACCCCCACCCCAATCAAGATCTTCTGAGCGACCCGCAGCTGCATTCACCGTCCCTCCCCCGTCACGGCGGGATGCGTCATGACCGTATCGACGTCGACGTGAAAAATCGGACCGGGCGTCCACCCCTGGACGACCTTTCCTTCCCCCTCGACTTCCATGGTCATCGACCGGATTTCCGCATCTGGAAACAGCCGCACACCCACCAGTTCCCCCACGGCCAATGCCGTCCGCCGCTTTCCTCCACGCAGCAGTACGACATGGCGCAGCTTGTCCGGCCCCACACCCGACTCGCCCACCAGCCGGGCGGCATCGAATACCGCCCACAAATCACCCCGCAGAGACGTCACACCCAAATGGGCTGAAGGTGCGCCGGGTATCGGCGCATATCCATTCAGAGGAGCAACTGCGGCAACCTCCAGTAGCGGCAGCGCGTAATGCGACTCGCCGATCATCAGCACGAGCTTCCTTTCACCGGTCGCTTCCGTCCGCCGCTCCGCATGCCGAGCGAGTGTTTGCGCCCGGCGGCGCAGAACGTCCTTCGCCGCTTCGGACTCGAGGTTCGGTTCGGCGCGAAGGGATTCGATCCCCCTGGCCGCCGCTTCGAGAGCCGCCGGCCAGTCGATGCGACCATTTTCCGCAGTCATACGTGCGCCCCCGCCGCGAGGAGATCGAGATGGGTAGAGATGATCGCCGCGATATCCGAGACCGCCAGCCCGTCGCCATGAGGCAACAGGCAATCGGGGGCCAGCCCATCCATGGCGCGCAACGCCGACCGGAAGGCACCGACAGCCCCTTCCTGCTTGCCCTGGTCCTGACGGATTCGGCCAAGATGGAACCGCGCGATCACGAAATCCTTGTCGAGATAAAGCGCCTTCCTGAGCGCTTCTTCCGCCGCCGGCCGTTCGTCCAGACCTTCCAGGACAAGACCACGATAGAGATGGCAGGCCGCGTTCATGGGATCGGCGTCCAGAAGCCTGTCGCAGGCGGCAAGCGCACCGTCCCAGTCGGCCCGGTCGGCCAGTTCGCGGACATGAGGCAAATCGGCGGGAGTCGAAGGCTGCTCCCGGCCGAGGTCGGGCGGCAACAACGGCGCCAAGGGTTCCCGCTTCCTCGGCCGCGGCCGCGGCTTGGGCGCCGTCCGACCGGTGCGCGCAGCGAGCGGCGGAATCCGAATGGTTGGCGCCGACGGCCGTCGCGATACCGACGGCGCCGAACCCGATAGCAGTTGGAAAGCGGTCGCCCCGGGAAAGGACGTCGCCCGCAAAGGCAAGCCGCTCGCCAGGGTCGCCTCCGCGTGGCCCAGGATCAACCACCCCCCTTCGACAAGGCAGGACTGAAGCCGCCGGACGACCATCCGGGCCATTTCCATCGTGAAATAGATCAGGACGTTGCGGCAGACGATGACATCGAAACCCGCCAGACCCCGGGCGGGATCCGGAATGTTGCCGTTCACTAGATTGTGGTGCAGGAAGCGGACACGGCTGCGGAACGGGTGAGCGATTCGCCAGTTCCCGTCATAGGGCTCGAAATGCGCGTCCCGCAACGCCGACGGCAGACCACGCATCTCCCACGACGTCGAAATTCCCTTCCGGGCGCGTTCGATGAAATCGTGGTTGATGTCGGTCGCGACGATATCGACCGACCATCCCGACAGGCGATCATCGAAATGCCGTTCGAGCAGGATCGCCAACGAGTACGGTTCCGCACCGGAGGCGCACCCCGCACTCCATAGTCTCAGACGACGGTTGCCGGCATTGCGATCCAGACATTCCGGCAGAATCGTCGTCTGGAGAGCGTCGAACTGCTCGCGATGGCGAAAGAAGTAGGTTTCCCCGATCGTCAGATCGGCGATCAGCCGGTCCAGCTCCTGCCGGCCGGTATTCGGTCTGGCAAGGAGCTCGAGATAATCCTCGCAAGCCACGAGGCCACAGGCTTCCATGCGACGGCCGACCCGCGTGGCCAGATAACGGTCCTTATCACGCCAATACGCCATCCCCGTGGCGTCGATCACCCGATCCTTGACGTCCGGGAAATGCGCGTCCCGGATGACGTCGGAAACGCGTGACGCCTGCGTTATCAACACAGGACCTCGTCGGCAGCCGCCGCCCCATCGCGCCGCGCGTTTTCCATTTCGGCAAATTCAGCCAGAGCTTCCCGCTCCGCATCGAGCAGCAGGTTAGCCAGCGAGAGGACGAGAACCGCTTCCCCCTCTCCCAGAACGAAGCGGCCCGTCACGCACTCGTTGAAAACCGAATGAGCCGCCATGGCCTCGATTCCGTCAGCCGGAACATCACGCAATCCGACGATCTGGTCGCCGGCGAGACCGAGCCTCCGGCCGTCGACCTCGCAGATGACGACAGGCGAATAAAGATGAAGAGGTGCCGGCGGCAGGTCGAACAGTCGGTCCAGCCGGACGAGAGGCACAAGTGTTCCGCGAACATCGATCAAGCCATCGATGAATCTCGGCATGCCCGGCGGCGTCGAAAGTTCCGGCAGGAAGACAATCTCACGCACCCGCCGCCTCTCCAGCGCCAGGAGGTTGCCCGACTGTCGGAACACGACGTAACTTTCCCCCGCAACACGGGGCGTCTCTGCGCTTTCTTCCACGCCCCCAACCCCTATCAACTCAACCCGCTCGCGCTGACACGAGACAGTCCGCATGTTCTTCCATGGCGCCGCGTTCTCTCAAAGAAAGGTGCTTCACCATGCGCGGCACTTCTCGACTTTAACGCGAGGAATGTTTGACCCAAGGTAATCCTGCTATAGCTTAACGGCAAACGCGTTGGCCTCCAATCCAAGCTCTAGCCCACAATTTTCACTGGTAGCGCTGTCATCGCGAATCCAGTAAGCTAGTTGCGAAGCTGTAACTTCTCGATGTGCGCGACCTGCGCACCTTGTTGGGGCCATCTCACGGCCAACGCGTCCACCCGTTGATCGTATAGGATCCGGGTGTGCGACCGCCGCCCTCGAATGATATTGCAGCGCTGATCAGTGATGATATGGATCGAATCACTGGCATTGCGAACGTTGATTTCGCAGGCAATGCCGGTTTTCGGCCCACCGTATCGGCATCAGGGAGCAAAACCGACGAGGCCGGAATAAACGAGAATCGCTGAATACTAAACGGTACTCTTGGCATTGACTTTTCAACCGCGACATACGACGAGAATAGGTGGATAAGGTGCAGGGTAATGCTGCCGTATCCTTAATCGCAGAAACGATCCTTGCTTGATCATTTTCCCGCGAACTGGCAGATCAAACGCGTCCTATCGCGTGCATTGATGTCTTGACCGAGGTTGTAAGATACGCCCCCTTCTTAGGCGGTCAGGCATTGCGCACGTCGCTTCACGAAAGCCTCTTTCCATGAATAATCGGCCGCAATGCGCGGCACCGATGATTGACCGCGCCTCATCACGGTAAAGGAGAGACGCGCTCATGCCCCATTCCCGTCCTGTCGCTTTCGTTACCGGCGGTCGCCGCGGCATCGGCCGCGGCTGCGCCTACGCCCTGGCGGAAAAGGGCTTCGACGTCGTCATCAACGACCTCGAACGCGACGACGCCGTCGCAGAAACGCTGGTCGGAATCGATCAGCGCGGCGGAGCGGCCGCATTCGTCGAAGGCAGCGTCGCCGATCTCGACCAGCACCCGCGAATGGTGGAAGAGACCTTTGCAGCATTCGGCAAGGTCGATTGCATGGTCAACAATGCCGGCGTTTCGGTGCTGAACCGTGGCGACCTGCTGGAGGTCAGCGTCGAAAGCTATGACCGGGTGATGAACATCAACGTCCGCGGTCCGTTCTTCCTTGCGCAAGCGGTCGCCAAGCGGATGGTGGCGGTACCGACCGGAGAGGTCTCCCATCACCGTTCGATCCATTTCATCTCGTCGATGAACGCGGAAGTGGTCGGCGTCGACCGCGGCGAATACTGCATGTCCAAGGCGGCGGTCGCGATGATGGCCAAGGTCTATGCCAGCTATCTCGGCGAGCATGGCATCCATGTCTACGACATCCGTCCCGGCATCATCCGAACCGACATGACCAAGCCGGCGCTGGAGAAGTACAATCGGATCATTCCCGGCGGCGTTTCGCCCATCGCCCGTTGGGGAGAGCCTGAGGACGTCGGCGGTGCCGTTGCCTCGCTCGCCGCCGGCGCGATACCTTTCAGCACCGGCGACTCCTTCGTCATCGGCGGCGGCATACAGCTTCACCGCGTCTGATCGCGACACAGGCGCCGAACCGGGCGTAACATCGCCCCGTCAGTGGAGGAACGACATGGCTACAGTGACACCCCTCGCGAAGTCTCATGACGCGCTCGCGGCCCTCGCCTCACGCTACGTGATGGCCGACGATCTCGAATGGCAGCCGACCCGCTTTCCGGGCATCGACGTCAAGGTACTGATGAAGGACGAGGAACGCGGCCTGATGACGGCGCTGTTCCGGTGGGCGCCGGGATCGGAACTGCCCGATCACGTCCACACCGACATCGAGCAGACCTACGTGCTGGAAGGCAGCCTCGCCGATCATGAAGGCGAAGCAGGCCCCGGCGACTATGTCTGGCGGCCGGCGGGCAGCCGACACAACGCCTGGTCGCCGAACGGCTGCCTGGCGCTCTCCGTCTTCCTGCGACCCAATCAGTTCGTCGGCGACGAAGCCCGCGGCGGTACGGCGTGAGCCTCGGTCCGCAGGCACTCACCGAGGCGGCAGGCATCCTGATCGGGGCACGGGAAGCGGTCGAGCAGATCGCTGCCCTGCCCGCCGAATGCCGCCCGGCCGACGTGGCCGACGGTTATGCCATCGCCGACCGGGTGACGGAGATGCTCGACTACCCGGTCTCGGGGTGGAAGATCGGCTGCACCGCCATCGACCAGCAACGGGCACTCGGCGTGGACGAACCATTCTCGGGCCGTCTCTACGCACCGCTCGTGCAAAGCAGCCCAGCGATCTATTCGGGAAGCGCGTTCGCGATGCGCGGGATCGAGGTGGAGTTCGCCTTCCGATTCGCACGGGACGTCCCGCCGCGTGCCACGTCCTATACCGTGGATGAAGTTGCGGATGCCGTGGCGACCCTGCATCCGGGAATCGAGATCGTCTGCAGCCGGTTTCAGAACTGGCTGCAGATCGGAGTGCCGAACCTCACCGCGGACAACGGGGTCAACGGCGGCTTCGTGTTCGGGCCGGGCGATGCGGACTGGCGCGGTCGCAACCTCGCCGCCCATCGTGCGACTTTGACCCTGGACGGGAAGCAGATCGCCGAAGGAATCGGGGAACGCGTACTCGGCAATCCGCTGAATGCGCTCACCTGGCTGGCCAACCATCTGTCGGTGCGGAAGATCGGGCTCAAGGCCGACGACGTCGTCACCACCGGCACCTGCCTCGGCATCCATTTCGTCGAACCCGGCGCCGAGCTTCTCGCCGATTTCGGCGACCTCGGCACGGTGGAGCTCCGCTTCACGAGTTGATCGAACCGGCGCGGCCCCTTCCCCTTCCTCCGGGAGGAGAGGGAGGAAGAGGCCGCGCTTCAGTCATCAAGCCCTCTCCCTTCAGGGGGAGGGTTGGGAGGGGGGCCCTTCCGGACCGCCTTACGCGGCCCGGTCCTGCCCGAGCTGATCGGGGTTGTAGTTGAGGTTCGGCGCCAGCCAGCGCTCGCATTCCTCGATCGACCAGCCTTTCCGGGCGGCGTAATCCTCGACCTGATCGCGCTCGATCTTGCCGACGCCGAAATAGCGGCTCTCCGGATGGCTGAAGTAGAGACCGCTCACCGCCGCAGCCGGCCACATGGCGAAGCTCTCGGTGAGCTCCACTCCGGTATTGGCCTCGGCCTGGAGAAGATCGAACAGCGTCCGCTTCTCGGTATGGTCAGGGCAGGCGGGATAGCCGGGTGCCGGGCGGATGCCCTGGTACTTCTCGGCGATCAGCGCCTCGTTGTCCAAGTCCTCGTCGGCCGCATATCCCCAGAACTCCTTCCGCACCCGCTCGTGCATGCGCTCGGCGAAGGCTTCCGCCAGACGGTCGCCCAGTGCCTTGGCGAGGATCGAGTTGTAGTCGTCGTTCTGGCGGTCGTAGGACTTGGCTAGCTCGTCGACACCCTCTCCGGCGGTGACCACGAAGCCACCGATATAGTCCGCGATCCCCGTCTCCCGGGGGGCGATGAAATCGGCCAGCGCCCGGTTCGCCCGGCTCTTGTCCCGTCCCATCTGCTGACGAAGGGTGTGGAGCGTGGTCAGCACCTCAGAGCGGTCGTCATCGGCATAGATCTCGATATCGTCGTCCCCGACCTGGTTGGCCGGCCAGAATCCGACGACGGCCCGAGCCCGGAACAGCTTCTCGTCCACGATCCGCTTCAGCATCGCCCGGGCGTCGTCATAGAGGCCGCGCGCGGCCTCGCCCACCGTGGGGTCGTCCAGGATATCGGGGAAACGCCCCGACAGTTCCCAGGTCTGGAAGAACGGCTTCCAGTCGATGCGATCGACGAGTTCCGCGAGATCGTAATCCTCGAACGGTTTGAGCCCGAGGAAACTCGGCCGCGGGGGCTGATACCCCGTCCACTCGATAACCGACTTGTTGGCTCGGGCGGTGTCGATCGGGTTGCGGGGAGTCGCGGGCTTCTGGCCCATGCGGTCCTTACGCAGCTTCTCGTACTCGTCGCGGATGTTGGCCACGTAGTTGGTCCGCTGAGCCGGCGACAACAGGCTGCCGGCGACGCCGACCGCCCGTGAAGCGTCGGTCACGTAGACGACCGGGCCATGATAGTTCGGCTCGATCTTGACCGCCGTATGGACACGGCTGGTCGTCGCCCCGCCGATCAGCAGCGGTAGCTCGAACCCCTGGCGCTCCATCTCCTTGGCGACGTAGCACATCTCGTCGAGACTCGGCGTGATCAGGCCGGAAAGGCCGATCATGTCCGCCTTCTCAGCCTTGGCGACCTCGAGGATCTTGGCCGTCGGCACCATGACGCCGAGGTCGATGACCTCGTAGTTGTTGCACTGCAGGACGACGCCGACGATGTTCTTGCCGATGTCGTGGACATCGCCCTTCACGGTCGCCATCACGACCTTGCCGGCCTTGTCGTTCTTGTCGCCCTCCTGCTTCTCCGCCTCGATGTAGGGCAGCAGATAGGCAACGGCCTTCTTCATCACCCGGGCGCTCTTCACCACCTGCGGCAGGAACATCTTGCCTGATCCGAACAGGTCGCCGACGACGTTCATGCCGTCCATCAGCGGACCTTCGATCACGTGTAGGGGCCGTTCGGCCTGCTGGCGCGCCTCTTCGGTGTCCTCCTCGACGAAATCGGCAATGCCGTTCACCAGCGCGTGCTCCAGGCGCTTGTTGACCGGGGCCTCGCGCCAGGACAGATCGACTTCCTGCTGGATGCCGTCGCCGTGGTATTTCTGCGCGATGTCGAGCAAGCGCTCGGTGGCGTCGTCGCGACGGTTGAGGATCACGTCCTCGACGGCGTCGCGCAGCTCCTCGGGGATATCCTCGTAGATGGCGAGCTGCCCGGCGTTGACGATGCCCATGTCCATCCCCGCCTGGATGGCGTGGTAGAGGAACGCCGAGTGCATCGCCTCGCGGACGGCGTTGTTGCCACGGAACGAGAACGAGACGTTGGAGACACCGCCCGACACATGACAGTGCGGCAGGTTCTCGCGGATGCGCCGCGTCGCCTCGATGAAGTCGTTGGCGTAGTTGTTGTGCTCCTCGATGCCCGTCGCCACCGCGAAGATGTTGGGATCGAAGATGATGTCCTCGGGCGGGAAACCGACCTTCTCGGTCAGAATCTTGTAGGACCGTTCGCAGATCTCGACCTTGCGGTCGGCGGTGTCGGCCTGGCCCTTCTCGTCGAAGGCCATGACCACGACCGCGGCGCCGTAGCGGAAGACGCGTTTCGCCTGCTCGACGAACTTCTCCTCGCCTTCCTTGAGGCTGATCGAGTTGACGATCCCCTTCCCCTGGATACAGCGAAGGCCCGCCTCGATCACGGACCACTTCGAGGAGTCGATCATGATCGGCACGCGGCTGATGTCGGGCTCGGCGGCGATCAGATTGAGGAAGGTGACCATCGCCTCCTCGGAGTCGAGCATGCCCTCGTCCATGTTGACGTCGATGATCTGGGCACCGTTCTCGACCTGCTGACGGGCGACGTCGAGCGCCGTCTCGTAATCCCCTTCCAGGATCAGCTTCTTGAACTTGGCGGAGCCGGTGACGTTGGTCCGCTCACCGATATTGATGAAAATTCCTTTGGTCATGCACTCAGCTCAAAAGGTTCGAGACCGGAAAGGCGAAGACGAACCGGCAGCGTCGGTATCTCGCGCGGCGGCAGGCCCTTGACCGCCTCGGCAATGGCCGAGATGTGGGCCGGGGTCGTCCCGCAGCAGCCGCCCAGGATGTTAACCAGTCCGGATTCCGCCCATTCGTGCAGAAAGCCGGAGGTCGTCTCGGGCTGCTCGTCGTATTCGCCGAACTCGTTGGGCAGGCCCGCGTTCGGATAGGCGCATACGTTCGTATCCGCGACCCGCGCCAGCTCCGCGACATAAGGCCGGAGTTGCTCTGCACCGAAGGCGCAGTTCAGGCCGACGCTGAACGGCCGGACATGGCGGATCGAGTTCCAGAACGCTTCGGGCGTCTGACCGGAGAGGTTGCGCCCGGAGAGATCGGTGATGGTGCACGACACCATGATCGGCAGTCGCTCACCCATCTCGTCGAACAGCTCCTCCACCGCGAACAGGGCGGCCTTGGCGTTCAGGGTATCGAAGATGGTCTCGACAAGGATGATGTCGACACCGCCCTCGATCAGCCCTCGTGCGGCGACGCCATAGGCTTCGCGCAACGCCTCGAAGGACGTGTTGCGGAAGCCGGGATTGTTGACGTCCGGCGAGATCGAGGCCGTCCGGTTGGTGGGGCCGATTGCTCCGGCGACCCAGCGCGGCCGGGACGGATCCCGCTCCGTCGCCGCGTCTGCGGCCTCCCGCGCCAGCCGCGCGCCTTCGCGGTTCAGCTCGGGAACCAGATCCTCCAGGCTGTAGTCGGACTGCGACGGCTCGTTCGAGTTGAAGGTATTGGTCGCGATAATGTCGGCGCCGGCTTCCAGGTAGGTTCCGTAGATCTCGCCGATGATCTTCGCCTGGCTGAGATTCAGCAGATCGTTGTTGCCGCGGACCTCCTGCTTCAAGTCGGCGAAGCGCTTTCCACGATAGCCGGCTTCGTCGAGCTCGTAGCCCTGGATCATCGTCCCCATCGCACCGTCGAGCACGAGAATGCGCTCGGCGACGGCACGATTGAGAGCCTCGATACGTTCCTTGCGGTCGGTCATCGCGTTACGACGCCATGCTGAGCTGGAGACCGGCGTCGATTGCCTCGTCCTGGGGACGAACTCCCAGCATGTGGCAAATCGCGTAGCTCAGATTGGCCCTGTTGAGGGTATAGAAGTGGAAGCCGTCGACTCCGGCTTCATGCAGGTCCAGGCACTGCTCGACCGCCGTCGTGGCGGCGATCAGCGACCGCGTCTCCGGATCGTCGTCGAGCCCCTCGAAGCGGTCGGCCAGCCACTGCGGCACCACCGCGCCGCACATCCCGGCGAACCGGCGCACGTTCTTGAAATTGGTCACCGGCATGATGCCGGGGATGATCGGAATATCGATCCCGGCCGCCCGCGCCCGGTCTAAGAAACGAAGGAACGTGTCGTTCGAGAAGAAGAACTGCGTGATCGCGCGCGTCGCGCCGGCATCGACCTTGCGCTTCAAGTTATCGAGATCGGCCTCCGCGCTCGCTGCATCGGGGTGCACTTCGGGATAGGCGGCGACGGAAATCTCGAAATCGCCGATCCGGCGCAGACCTTCGACCAGCGACGCCGCACAGTCATAGCCGCCCGGATGGGGCGTATACTTGCTGTCGCCCTCCGGCGGGTCGCCGCGCAGCGCGACGATGTGATTGATTCCGGCATCGAGGAAGCTGCGCGCAGCCGAATCGACCTCGTCCTTGGTCGCGGCGACGCACGTCAGGTGCGCAGCAACCGGCATCGTCGTCTCGGCGGCGATCTTCTTCACCGTCGCCAGCGTGCGCTCGCGCGTGCTGCCGCCGGCGCCGTAGGTCACCGACACGAAGGTCGGCGACAGTGGCTCCAGCCGCTCGACCGACTCCCACAGCGCGGCTTCCATCTTTTCCGTCTTGGGCGGAAAGAACTCGAACGAAACGCTTTTCTGTCGCGTTCCGCCGGCCGGCCGCACCGATGCGCCACCCGGAGCCCCTCTCGTGGCAAATCCGCCAGAATTCATAACAACATCCCTCCAACCACCTTTCCGGTGAGTTTGGTTACGTTCGACCGCCTGCCCGACCACAGGGTCACGGTCAGACGCTCGCTCGGAAGCTTGACCGGCTCGCCGGGGGGCAATCCCGCCGTACTGAGCCAGTCGACGATTTCGTCCTCGGCGAAGCCCAGGCGACGGTGCGCATGGGATTCGCGGAGGTGTTCGAGGTCGTGCGGTGCGAAGTCGGCGATCAACAACTTGCCGCCGCTCCGCAGCACCCGGCCCGCCTCGGCAATGGCGCCGCCAGGGTTGTCGGCGAAGTGGAGCACCATGTGGATCGTCACCAGATCGAACGACCCTGCCGGAAACGGCAGCTTGTACATGTCGCCCAACCGCACAGTGCAGTGGCTGAGTCCCGCCTTCTCCAGGTTCACCCGCGCCACCGACAGCATGTCGGGCAGCGCATCGATACCGATCGCCCGCTCGACGCGATCGCCGAACAGCTCGATCATCCGACCCGTTCCGGTCCCGATATCGAGCATGTCGCCGATCGGGCCGGTACCGGTGAGACGGAGGAGAGCCTCCTCGAGCTCTTCTTCCGGAACATGCAGCGCCCGGATTTCGTCCCAGCGCGCCACGTTCTCCCGGAAGTAATGCGCGGCCTGCTCGGCGCGCACCCGCTTGACCTCGGCCAGACGCTCGCGATCAAGGGCCAGGGTCGGATCGTCCCGGGGAATCAGCCCGGTCAACGTCGCCGCCAGATCGGCGTTCCCGGCCCGGCGGGCAAGACGGTAGAAAACCCAGCTCCGCTCCTGATAACGCTCCAGGAGCCCCGCCTCACACAGCAGTTTCAGATGCCGCGACACCCGCGGCTGGCTCTGCCCGAGAATTCGGGTGAGCTCACTGACCGTCAACTCACCGTCCGCACATAAAGCCAGAAGCCGCAATCGAGTCGCTTCGGCTGCGGCACGTAATGCATTCAGAACCGAGTCGACCGACGCCATATGCATCCGCTCCTAATGTTGGAGCATATAAACATATCTTTATGTCGGTTTCAATGACCCGTTGGACTCCATTGAATATCCGAGCATATCGAGCCAATCGTGTCCGTCAGGCCACACTGATGCGGGAACGCCGCGCGGGTGGGGCTTTGCGCTGGAACGCCCCAAACGTTTGTGCTAACTCGGTTTCCCGTAGTCGCACGGTCAGGATGAATGCAGCCGATACCGAATGTTAACGAGTGAGGCGCATGGTGACCGGGCGAGGCGGAGGGCTTGCCGTAACGGCGTCTGCCAAAGGGAGCCGACCCGTCGGCCGGGCAGAAACGTCGGGCGTATCGGCTTCGCGGTAAGAAGCAGCAGGGCTTGGGGGTACCGCAGTTGACCAGGAAGTTCCGTTTCAATCGCATGCTCGCCGCCGCGACCGGCGCATGCATGGTGCTGGCTGCCACTGGATGCGCCACCCCACCCGATGCGAACGATCCCGACGCGGTCGCCGAGTGGGAGGAAACCAACGATCCGCTCGAGCCGATGAACCGGGCGATCTTCGACTTCAACATGGCGCTCGACGAAGTTCTGTTGAAGCCGTTGGCGAAGGGCTACCGCTTCATCTTTCCCCAGTATGTCCGCGACCGGATCCACGACGTCCTTCAGAACGCCGGCGAGCCGATCAATTTCTTCAACGCCGTTCTGCAGGCCGACAGCGACCGCGCCGCAACGGCGTTGGGCCGGTTGATGCTGAACAGCACCTTCGGGCTCGCTGGCCTGTACGACCTCGCCGACTATGAGTTCGACATCCCGGTCACCGACGAGGATTTCGGGCAGACCATGGCGACCTGGGGCATCAACGATGGCCCCTACCTCATGCTGCCGCTTCTCGGCCCGTCGAGCGTCCGTGACGGTCTCGGCCGTGGCGCCGACGTGCTGATGAACCCGCTCAGCTGGTATTTCCGCAATACCGATCGCGAGTGGATCGGCTACACCATGATGGGCGTCGAAGGCATCGACATCCGGGAACGGAACCTGGAGACGCTCGATGAAATCGAGCGGACGTCGCTCGACTTCTACGCCGCGATCCGCAGCCTCTACCGGCAGCGGCGTGCCGATCTGATCGCCAACGGCGTGGTCACGGAATCGAATCCGTTCCTCGAATAGCCATCTGTCCGGCCCGTTAGGTTCCATACGATCGAAATGCCGATGATGAAGAAGCTCGCACTCCTGGCCGTTGCGTTCGGACTGTCTCTCGCCGTCCATGCGACGTCCGCGTTCGCCATCACCGACAAGGAAGCCGAAAGCTTTGTCGAAGACCTGATCGACCAGGCGATCCATGCGCTGAAGATCGATCCGGCGAATGAAGCCGAACGGCGTCAGGCCTTTCAGAGCCTGCTCACGGATAAGTTCGACATCGACGGCATCCGCCAGCGTGTCCTGGGTCGGGCGTGGCGCGACGCGACCGATGCGCAGAAGGCAGCCTTCGCCGGCGTCTTCGACGACTACATCCTCAACATCTATGTCGGTCAGCTCGGCCCCTATAACGACGAGGTCGTCCGTCTGAAACGTACCGAGCAGATGAGCGATGACGAGATGATCGTCTTCAGCGAAGTCGTGAACGATAATGGCCCGGCGCTCAGGCTCGACTGGCGCGTCCATCGCATCAATGGCGACGGGCTCGGTGTCCTCGACGTCGCCGCCGACGGCGCCAGCCTGCTCCGGGCGAAACGCGACGAGTTCAAGGAAGTGATCCAGCGCAGCGGGATCGACGGCCTGATCGAGCGATTGAAGGAACTCAACACCAAGTACGCCGAAAGCTGAGTGCAAAGGCGCTCGGCAACGAGCATACGATCAAAAAAAGGGCGCCGATCGGCGCCCTTTTGCGTTGCGGTCTACGCTGCCTCTTCCGCCGATTCGGGTTCTTTCCAGCGCAGCACTGGGCGGCGAGCCGCCGCGGTTTCGTCGAGGCGTCCACGCGGGGTGAAGCGGGGCGCGCCCTGGAAGTAGGCGACCTCCCCTGCCCTGGCCCGTTCCGCCAGCGACTCGACCGCCTCGACGAACAGGTCGAGCGTCGCCTTGCTCTCCGTTTCCGTGGGCTCCATCAGCAGCGCTCCGTGGACCACCAGCGGGAAATACATCGTCATGGGGTGGAACCCCTCGTCGATCAGCGCCTTGGCGAAATCCAGCGTGCTGACACCCGTCCCTTTGAGGAAGCGGTCGTCGAACAGGCATTCATGCATGCAGGTGCCGGGAAAGGCCGGCGTGACCGTCGGCGATAGCCGCGCCAACAGATAGTTGGCGTTGAGCACGGCATCCTCGGCCACCTGACGCAGGCCGTCGGCACCGTGGCTCATCATGTAGGAGAGCGCACGGGTGAACATGCCCATCTGGCCGTGGAACGCCTTCAGGCGGCCGAACGGCGTTCCGCTGGCGTCGTCCGCATGTTCGACGAGGCGATAGCCGTCCCGGTCGTGCACGACATAGGGCAAGGGCACGAAGGGCGCCAGCGCTTCGCTGAACGCTACCGGCCCGGCCCCCGGCCCGCCGCCGCCGTGGGGCGTCGAGAAGGTCTTGTGGAGATTGATGTGCATCGCGTCGATGCCGAGATCGGCCGGCCGGACACGACCGACGATGGCGTTGAAATTGGCGCCATCGCAGTAGAACAGGCCGCCGCCCGCATGCAGAATCTCGGCGATCTCGATGATGTCGCGCTCGAACAACCCACAGGTGTTGGGATTGGTGAGCATCAGCGCCGCGACGTCCGGCCCCATCCGCTCACGGAACGCCGCGACGTCCACGCGGCCGCCATCGTCGGCGGCGATCGTCTCCACCCGATAGCCACACATCGCCGCCGTCGCCGGGTTGGTGCCATGCGCCGATTCCGGCACCAGCACCACCTCCCGCGAGTCGCCGCGGGCTTCGAGCGCGGCGCGAATCGCCATCATGCCACAGAGCTCGCCATGCGCCCCCGCCGCGGGCGACAGCGCCACCGCCGGCAGGCCGGTGAGTGTCTTCAGCCAGTGAGCGAGCGTGTCGATCAGCTCCAGAGCGCCCTGCACGGTCGATTCGGGCTGCAAGGGGTGGAGGTCGGCGAAGCCCGGCAGCCGCGCCATGCGCTCGTTGAGCCGGGGGTTGTGCTTCATCGTGCATGAGCCCAGCGGGTAGAAGCCGCTGTCGATGCCGTAGTTCTTCTGACTGAGGCGCGTGAAGTGACGCACGACCTGCGGCTCGGACAGGCCGGGGAGCCCGATCGCCTCCTTCCGCGCCAAGCCGCCGAGGCGATTGCCTGTCTTCGGCGGATCGGGCAGATCGACGCCGCATCGATCGGGCGAGCCCTGCTCGAAGCTCAGCGTTTCTTCGAGCTGCAGTCCGCGATGGCCGATCGCGGTCTCCGCCGAGTCGTCGGTCATGACGGCGTCCAATTCGGTCTCGGTCCGGCTCTTTCGTCCCTGGGAGCGGTCCATCACAGGATCTCCTCGATCGCAGCCGCCAAGGCGGCGATGTCCTGGTCGGTGGTGGTCTCGGTCGCGGCGACCAGCATCAGGTTGGTGCAGTCCGGGTCGCCCGGCACCAGGCGCGAAACCGGCACGCCGGCGAGGACGCGGCGCTCGGCGCAGCGATCGACCACCGTCGCCGCCGGCTTCGGCAGCAGGACCGTGAATTCGTTGAAGAAGCTGTCGTTCAGTATGCGCACGCCGTCGATTTCCGCCAGCCGCTCCGCGGTCCGAACCGCAGCCGCGTGGTTCAGGGCCGCGAGACGCTTGAACCCGGCCTCGCCCAGAAGCGTGAGGTGAATGGTGAAGGCGAGCGCACACAGCCCGGCATTCGTACAGATGTTGCTGGTCGCCTTCTCGCGCCGGATATGCTGCTCGCGCGTGGACAAGGTGAGCACCCATCCCCGCTTGCCCTCGTTGTCCACCGTTTCGCCGACCAGCCGGCCGGGCATCTGGCGGACGAAACGGTCCCGGGTCGCGAACAGCCCCACATAGGGACCGCCGAAGCCGAGCGCGTTGCCGAGCGACTGTCCTTCGCCGACGACGATGTCCGCGCCCATGGCGCCGGGGGCCTTCACGGCACCCAGGGCGACGACTTCGGTCACCACGACCACCAGCAGCGCGCCGGCCGCGTGGCAGGCCTCGGCAAGCTTGGTGAAATCATGCAGGCGGCCGAAGAAGTCAGGGTATTGGACCACGACACAGGCGGTCTGGTCGTCGATATGTCGCGCCAGGTCCTCGGTGCCGCCGGGATCGGCCATCAGCGCGTCGACCGTGACGTGCGGGCTGAACCGGACCGCCGTTGCAACCGCCTCGCGGTAGTGGGGATGAAGCGACCCCGACAGCACCGCACGGCCCCGCCGCGTCGCCCGGCATGCCATCAGCACCGCTTCGGCGCACGCGGTTGAGCCGTCGTACATCGAGGCGTTGGCAACCTCCATCCCGGTGATCATCCCGACCATGGTCTGGAACTCGAACATCGCCTGAAGGGTCCCTTGCGAGACTTCGGGCTGATAGGGCGTGTAGGAGGTCAGGAACTCGCCGCGCTGGATCAGATGGTCGACCGTCGCCGGGATGTGGTGACGATAGGCGCCGGCCCCGAGGAAGAACGGTGCGTCGCCCGCGGCCACATTCTTCCGCGCCATGGCGGACAGCGTCCGCTCGACCTCCATCTCGCCGGCATGGAGCGGAAGGTCGACCAGCCCGCTTAGATGCGCAGCGTCCGGAACGTCGGCGAACAGGTCATCGATCGACGAGACGCCGATCGCGGCGAGCATCTCCCGCCGATCCCCCGCCGTCAGCGGCAGATAGCGCATCAGCGCAGGCTCTCCAGGTAGGCGTCGTAAGCCGCCTCGTCCATCAGCTCGTCGAGCTCCGCCGCATCCGCGATCTTCATCTTGAGGAACCAGCCCTCGCCCATGGGGTCGGTGTTGACCTTGGCCGGTTCGTCGGCGAGGGCCTGATTGACCTCGGCGACCTCGCCGTTCACCGGCGCGTAGATCTCGCTCGCCGCCTTGACCGACTCGACTACCGCCGCCTCGTCACCTTTCGCGAGCGACTTCCCGACATCGGGCAGGTCGACGAAGACAATGTCCCCGAGCTGTTCCTGGGCGTAGTCGCTGATGCCGACGGTACCGGTATCGCCGTCGACCCGAATCCATTCATGATCCTTTGTGAAGCGAAGCGCGCTCATAGGTTCATGTCTCTCCTGTTGATCGCTGCATATAGCTCGACATCCGTCGACCGGTGCCGGGCGGCTCAGCTCTTGTGATAGCGATGGGGAACGAACGGCATGGGTGTGATCGTGCCGGCCAGCGCCCGCTCGCGGACCGTGGCGCTGATCGGCGTGCCGGCGCCGGCGGCCGACGCCTCCACATAGGCCATGCCGATTGCCGCCTCGACGGTCGGTCCGAAGGTCCCGCTGGTGACAACGCCGATCTGGCGGCCGTCGCTGTCGACGATTTCCGCGCCCTCCCGCGCAACGCCGCGGCCTTCCAGTCGGAAGCCGACCCGCTTACGGGGCACGCCGTCCTTCAATTCGGCAAGGATCTTCTCCGCTCCGGGAAAGCCGCCCTCCTCGCGCCGGCGCTTCGAAATCGTCCAGGCGAGGTCTGCCTCGATCGGCGTCGTGCCGGTATCGATGTCATGACCGTAGAGGCAGAGCCCGGCTTCCAGCCTGAGCGAGTCTCGTGCGCCGAGACCGGCGGGTTCGATCTCGGGCTGATCGAGCAGCATGGCCGCCAGCCGCTCGGCGGCATCGGCGGGAATGGAAATCTCGAAGCCGTCCTCACCGGTATAGCCGGACCGGCTGACGAACGCCTCGACACCGTCGATCGTCATCGGGGCAGCTCGCATGAAGCCAAGTTCGGCGCTCTCCGGAGCCAGTCTGGCAAGCGCCGTCGCCGCCTTCGGCCCCTGCAAAGCAAGCAGCGCACGGTCGGACAGCACCTCGATCGCGCAGGCGCCGCCGAGGCCCCGTTCGAGATGGGCGATATCAGCTTCCCGACAGGCCGCGTTGACCACCAGATGCAGATGATCGCCGGCGTTGGTCACCATCAGGTCGTCGAGGATCCCGCCGTTGTCGGCGGTGAAAAGGGTGTAGCGGATACGCCCTTCCTTCAGCCCCTGGATGTCGCCCGGAACGAGCGTTTCGAGCGCCTTCGCCGCCTCCGCGCCACGCAGGCGCACCTGCCCCATATGCGAGACGTCGAAAAGCGATGCCGACTCACGGGTCTGGCGATGCTCGGCGATGATCCCCGTCGGATACTGAACCGGCATCGCGTAACCGGCGAAGGGAACCATGCGCCCGCCCCGCGCGACATGCAGGTCGTAGAGCGGCGTGCGAAGAAGGGGATCTTGGTGGTGATCGCTCAACAGGGTCTCCGGCTCGGGTGCCTTACGGCTTAGCAGCTTCGGCTGCCCCCTCTGTCCGGGAACCTGAGAGATTCACCGCGCCATGCGCGGTTTACTCCGTCGGTGAGAACGAACGGCGGTGGCCGGTTCGCTCTGCTTTCCAGAGTGTCCCTACCCTGCGGTCCTTTTGCCTGAGCGTTTCCGGGGCGGTTGCGCCTTCGGCGCCGACGGGCTCGAACGAGCCGCCGGTCTCTCCCGCAAGGAGGCCTTCGTCACGAAAGATGATAGGACCGCCGCAGCAAAGTCAACCGCGGCGGTCCCGTTTCATGTGTCGACGGAGGCTCAGGCAGCGCGTTCGAGCGCGATCGCGGTGGCCTCGCCGCCGCCGATGCACAGCGACGCGATACCGCGCTTGGCGCCGTTCTTCTCCATCGCCGTGATCAAGGTCGCCATGATCCTGGCACCCGAAGCCCCGACGGGGTGGCCCAGCGCGCAGGCGCCGCCATAGATGTTGGTCGCGTCCTCCGGCAGACCGAGGTCCCGCATGGCCGCCATGGTCACGACAGCGAAGGCTTCGTTGACCTCGAACAGATCGACGTCACCGACCGACCAGCCGGTCTTCTCCAGAAGCTTACGGACCGCACCGATCGGGGCGGTGGTGAACCAGGCCGGTTCCTGGCTCTGAGTCGCATGGCCAACGATGGTGGCGAGCGGCTTGAGCCCCCGGCGCTCGGCCTCGGACCGGCGCATCATGACCAGGGCCGCCGCCCCGTCCGAGATCGAGCTCGAATTGGCCGCCGTCACCGTGCCGTCCTTACGGAAAGCCGGCTTGAGACCAGGGATCTTGTCCGGCTTCGCGGTGAACGGCTGTTCGTCCTGGCTAACGACGGTCTCACCCTTGCGGGTCTTCACCGTCACCGGCGTGATCTCGTCGGCGAAAGTACCGTCCTCGTTGGCCTTCCGGGACCGTTCGAGCGAGCGGATCGCGAAGGCATCCTGATCTTCGCGCGTGAACTGATAGGCCTGGGCCGTATCCTCGGCATAGGTCCCCATCAGTCGGCCCGGCTCGTAGGCGTCCTCGAGCCCGTCCAGGAACATGTGGTCGTAGACTTGGCCGTGGCCCATCCGATAGCCGCCGCGCGCCTTGGTCAGCAGATACGGGGCGTTGGTCATGCTCTCCAGCCCGCCGGCAACGACCACGCTGTTGCCGTTGGCGATCAGGCCGTCATAGGCGAACATCGCCGCCTTCATGCCCGACCCGCACATCTTGTTGACGGTGGTGCAGCCGGCATCGACCGGAATACCGGCGTTCAGCGAGGCCTGGCGTGCGGGCGCCTGTCCCATGCCGGCGGGAAGCACGCACCCCATGACTACTTCGTCGACGTCCTCCGGTGCAACCTTGGCGCGCTCCAGCGCCGACTTGATCGCCGCCGCACCGAGGGTGGGACCGGTGACGTCGGCAAGGGCGCCCTGGAAGCCGCCGATCGGGGTCCGCGCCATGCCGACGATGACGATGGGGTCTTCATGCATGTTTCTATCTCCTCCACGAACCTTGCGGTTCAGACGGTCAGGTGATGGCGTCTACTTGGCGGGACTGGACGTTTACCGCAAGCGCGAAACGCGCAAAGCGCCATGCCATCTGATCAGGTGTGGAAATCCCGCTGTGGTCGAGCTATCGTGCACGAGCTGACGATGGCGAGGCGGGGGAGCCTTCAAATCAATGCCTTATAGTCGTTTCCTTATTGCGATTCTCATCGCCACGGGGTTGATCGGCTGCACGGGCAACCGCCCGGTGCAGCAGGCACAGGTGGCGCCGGCCACCGCACCGGCCGAGACGATATCGCCGGAAGAACTCGCCCAATATTATCGCTATTTCCATCAGGCCCAATTCCAGTTCGACGATTATCTGGTCGAGATTCTGCGGCCCCAGCGGGTGGAAGAGCCGGTCGCCGACCGGGTCGAAGTCTATAAAGGAGCACGCCGCCTGCTGTTGTGGCGCGGAAACGACGTCTTACGCGGCTACGATATCGCCCTGGGATTCTCGCCCGTGGGTCCGAAATGGCGCGAAGGCGACGGCCGGACCCCGGAAGGCAGCTACGTCATCGACTGGCGAAACCCCAACAGCAACTTCTACCTGTCGCTCCACATATCCTACCCGACGCCATCGCAACGGGAAGAGGCGCAGCAAAGGGGCGTGTCACCCGGCGGCGCCATCATGATCCACGGCGCCGGAGTCGAGCTCGCCTCGTCACGCCCGCGCCGGGGCGACTGGACCGACGGCTGCATCGCCGTCACCAATGCGGAGATCGAGGAGATCTGGCGGCTGGTCCCAGACGGCACGCCGATCGACATTCACCCTTGAGAACGGCTACTCGTCGACATCGTCGATATCGGCTTGGCCGCTAAGGCGGCGACGGATGTGCGACCAGGACAGGCCGATCGCCATGATGGTCGCCAGCAAGAGCAACGAGAGATAGGTCATCACGGTCCGCTGCTCGACGCCCAGCAAACCGTAATAGATCAGGACCCAGACCAGGGCCCCGAACAGCGCCGCCGCCAGCAGCATGCCGATCGGCCCCAGTGACCGCCATGCGGCGCGAAAATAGATGACGAAGCCGATCAGAAGGACGAGTCCCACCAGGACCTTCAGCGGCAGATCATCCCGGGTCCAGCCCGAGATCCAGTGATAGTAGGAAAACCGGGTCGGATTGAAGGTCGCGAAGACCAGAACCACCGCGACCACCCAGCGAACACCGAAGCTGCCGAGATCAAAAACACGCATCGCCGCGGCCCGGTCAGCCGGCATCGCGGGGACCGGGGCGAGTCTCCGCCTCGATCCAAGCGAGATAGTCCGGGTTTCCGGCAACGATCGGCATCGCCGCGACGCAGGGGCAATCATAGCCGTGAAGCGAAGCCACCCGCGCGCTCAGCGCATCCATTCGGTCCTCCATCGTCTTCATGATCAGTAGCGTCTCCGCACTTCGTTCGGCTTTACCCTGCCACCAATAGAGCGACTGCGCGCCGTCGAACACGTTTGCACAGGCGGCCAGCCGCTCTTCGATGGCGGCCGCGGCGATCCGTTCCGCTTCCGCCCTGTCCGACGTCGTCACATAGACGAACAACGCCTGCATCGCACCCTCCGATACCTTTCCGATGCCGTCTGAAAACGCCCGGCGGGACATGCGATTACCGCATATGGGCAACCATGTTTATGCATGCACGCCCCGGGTTGATTAGCCCCTTTGGCCGTTATATATACTCGGTAACACAAACGTTTGAATTTTGTAGTTCTTCTAAGTTTCGAATCCTCCCTCCCCCACGCGTGGAAGGTTCCCCCTCATCGCCTTCCCGCGCACTAGAGGCCCTTCGGGAAATCGGTCCTGAGGGGCTTCTTTTTTGCTCCCAGCCCTGACCGACATTGTCCGCCAGCCGAGCGAAAGCTAAAACAGGCGGCCGGGAACGGACAATCACGCAAGCGGCAGGATGGCGCGCCAAGCTTCGGCAGCGAGTTTGATAGGGACAGAGGAACCAGCTTGGCAGCCGGCAGCCCCGTCCACGCCCAGCAAGACGGCTGAGCAGGAGAACTTTCCCGTAGGGTCATGGTTGCTCCCGCCCCGTCTGAGGAGCCACATCGCCCGCTACTACGCCTTCGCCCGGGCGGCGGACGACATTGGCGATCACCCGGACCTTTCGCCCCTGGACAAGATCGTCGCCCTCGACCGGCTGGAGGCCGTGCTCGCCGGCGCCGACCCCGTTACAGACGCCGAGCGAAGTGCGGCGCGCCTGCGCGCGAGTCTGGCGGAAACCCGAGTGGATCCGCGTTGCGCCAGCGACCTCCTCATCGCATTCCGGCAAGACGCGTGGAAACGGCGCTATCGCGACTGGGCCGACCTGATCGGCTACTGCCGCAACTCGGCCAATCCGGTCGGTCGTTACCTCCTCGCTCTTCATGGCGAGTCGGACGGGACTCACGCCCCGTCGGACGCTCTGTGCACGTCACTTCAGATCCTCAACCATCTTCAGGATCTCAAGGACGACTATCGCCAGCTCGACCGGGTCTACCTGCCCCTTCCCTGGTTCACCGAACACGGCCTGACACCGGCCGCACTGGACAGTCCACGGGCCGACACGGCGATGCGGAGGATGATCGATCGCGCGCTCGACGGCGTCGACGATCTCAACCGGACCGCCGCCCGTCTGCCGGGACTCGTTCATGACCGGCGGATGCGGATGGAAGCCGCCGTTATCGTCCGAGTCGCCCGGCGGCTGGCGCAACGCCTGCGCGCCGGAGACCCGTTGGCCGGGCGGGTCGCCTTGTCGCGAGTCGATAAGCTGGCCTGTGTCGCCGGCGGGATTCAGCGGGGATGGTGAGTGCGTCGCCCCAGGCACGCGTGCGAGCGATCGTCCAGCGGTCCGGCACCTCGTTCTACTGGGCGATGCGGTTGCTGCCTCGGCCCAAGCAGGAAGCCATGTTCGCGGTCTATGCCTTCTGCCGGGAAGTGGATGACGTCGCCGATGACGAAGACGCACCGCCATCCCTGCGCTTGGAGCGACTCGATGCCTGGCGCCGGGCGCTCGACGCCCTCTATCGCGGCCATCCCGACAATCCCGTGACCGAAGCTCTGCTGCCCGGCGTGGAGCGCTACGACCTGCTGCGCGAGGACTTCGAAGCCATCCTGGCCGGGATGGAGATGGACGCCACCGGGCCGATCGTCGCGCCGAGCCGGGATGAGCTCGATCTCTACTGCGCGCGCGTTGCCGGTGCTGTCGGCCTGCTCTCGGTGAAGGTCTTCGAATGCCGAGCGGCCACCGCCCGCGACTATGCCCTGGCGACGGGTCAGGCGCTGCAGCTCACCAACATCCTGCGCGACCTCTCGGAAGACGCCGAGCGTGGGCGCCTTTATCTCCCGGCCGACGTCCTGGACACAGCGGGTATCGAAACGCGGGAGCCCGCCGCAGTCCTGACGCACCCGGCCCTCTCCGACGCCTGCAGTCGGCTCGCCGCGGATGCCCGAGCCCGATTCGCCGAGGCGGGTATGCTGCGGAACGCGATGCCACGCGCAGACGCGGCGGCGTTGTGGCCGGCCGCGATCATGGCGGCGATCTACCGGACGACCCTCGACAGCCTCGATCGGCGCGGCTGGTCCGATGTCGATGTCACGGTGGGGCCGGGTAGCGCGGCGAAGCTGCTGATCGCCCTTCGCGCAGGCGTCACCGGCAGTTGAGCGGCACCGTCCACGTCATCGGCGCGGGCCTCGCCGGGCTCGCATGCGCGGTCGCCTTGTCCGCCGCCGGGCGAGACGTCGTCGTCTACGAAGCCGCAGGCCATGCCGGAGGACGGTGCCGTTCGTTCCGCGACTCGACCCTCGACCGCGTGATCGACAATGGCAATCATCTGGTCATGCGCGGGAACACCGCGCTCCTTCGCTATCTCGACACGATCGGTGCCCGCGGCCATCTGGCCGGCGGCGAAGCGGTCTTTCCCTTTCTCGATCTCAGCGACGGCAGCCGCTGGACCGTGAGGCCCAGCGCCGGCCCTTTACCCTGGTGGACGATGGTCCCCGAAAGGCGGGTGCCCGGCACCCGGCCCACCGACTACCTAGGCGGCCTCCGACTCGCTCGCGCCGGGAAGCGCGAAACGGTGGCCGACTGCCTCGCGGACCGGCCACAGATATTCTCCAGGCTTTGGGAGCCGCTGGCGGTGGCGGCTCTCAACACCTCCGCCGAGGAAGGGGCCGCGCGCCTTCTGTGGCCCGTGCTTTCCCGGACCTTTCTCAGGGGCGCCAGCTACTGCCGCCCCTTCGTCGCCCGGGACGGACTGTCCGAGACCTTCGTGGCGCCGGCTCTCGCCAAGCTCGCCGGACAGGGGAGCCAGATCCGATTCGGCTCGCGACTGAAGGCGATCGGACGCGCCGGAGACCGTATCCACACCCTTGGCTTCGCGCAGCAGGATGTTGCGCTGGGTGATGACGATTCGGTCGTTCTCGCCGTTCCGAACACGGCGGCACATCAGCTTCTCGAAGACCTCGTCCCCGCCTTCCCGCATCGGGCGATCGTAAATGCGCATTTCCGCCTCGAATCACCGATCGCTCTACCCGGCAACTCCCCGTTTTTGGGAGTTGTCGGCGGCACCGCACAATGGTTGTTCGTCAGGCATGATGTCGTTTCCGTCACCGTCAGCGCCGCCGACTCCCTCGCTGCGCACCCCAACGACGAAATCGCCCGCATCCTTTGGCGCGACGTCGCGGCCGCGCTCGGACGCGACCGCACCACGATTCCGCCGGTCCGGATCATCAACGAGCACCGCGCGACGATCGCCCAGACTCCTGCCGTCGCAGGCCGCCGACCGCCGCCGGAAACCGCGCTCGCGAACCTGTTTCTCGCCGGCGATTGGACCGATACGGGGATACCTGCCACAATTGAAGGCGCCGTGCAGTCGGGTCACACTGCGGCAAAGATGCTGCTGTCTATGCGGAAACCCGTTTGAATCCTGGATCGCCAGCGGCTATTTACCTGTTTCAGCGCTAGGAACACTGACATCTCCATCGCGCGTTCGATGAGGGAGGGGGCCATCTCAGAAACTTCCAAGACTCCTCTGCTCGATACCGTCCACCTTCCGGCGGACCTTCGCCGTCTCCCCGAGTCCGAGCTTACGCAGTTTGCCGACGAACTCCGTCGGGAGATGATCGACGCCGTGTCGCGGACCGGCGGCCATCTCGGCGCCGGTCTCGGCGTGGTCGAGCTGACCGTCGCCCTGCATTACGTGTTCGATACGCCGACCGACCGTCTGATCTGGGACGTCGGGCATCAGGCCTATCCGCACAAAATTCTCACCGGCCGTCGCGACCGCATCCGGACGCTTCGCCAGCCCGGCGGGCTGTCGGGCTTCACCAAGCGGGCCGAGAGCGAGTACGACCCGTTCGGCGCCGCCCATTCGTCGACCTCGATCTCCTCGGGGCTCGGCATGGCGGTCGCGCGCGATCTCTCGGGCGGGAATAACGACGTCATTGCGGTAATCGGCGACGGGGCGATGAGCGCCGGCATGGCCTATGAGGCCATGAACAACGCCGGCTCGACCGCGTCGCGGCTGATCGTCATCCTGAACGACAACGACATGTCGATCGCGCCGCCGGTCGGTGCGATGAGCGCCTACCTGTCGCGGCTGATCTCGTCGCAGTCCTATCGGAGCTTCCGGCATGTGGCGTCGGAGCTCGCCAAGAAGTTCCCCCGCCCCTTCGCGCAGGCCGCCAAGCGGGCCGAGGAATATGCCCGCGGGCTCGTCACCGGCGGCACCCTGTTCGAAGAGCTGGGCTTCTACTATGTCGGCCCCGTCGACGGCCATAACCTGGAGCACCTGCTCCCGGTCCTGAAGAACGTCCGCGACGACCGCGAGGCGGGACCGATCCTGGTTCACGTCGTCACCCGCAAGGGCCACGGCTATCCGCCTGCCGAAGAATCGGCAGACAAGTATCACGGCGTCGCCAAGTTCGACGTGGTCACCGGCGCCCAGAGCAAGAGCAAGGCGAACGCGCCGAGCTACACCTCGGTTTTCGCCAAGGCACTTCTGGCCGAAGCGGAAGTCGACGACAAGATCGTCGCCATCACCGCCGCCATGCCCTCGGGTACCGGCCTCGACAAGTTCGCCCAGGCCCATCCGACCCGGACCTTCGACGTCGGCATCGCCGAGCAGCACGGCGTCACTTTCGCGGCCGGATTGGCCTGCGAGGGCTTTAAGCCCTTCACGGCGATCTATTCGACCTTCCTGCAGCGGGCTTACGACCAGGTCGTGCACGACGTGGCGATCCAGTGCCTTCCGGTCCGCTTCGCGATCGATCGCGCCGGGCTGGTCGGGGCGGACGGTCCCACCCATGCCGGCGCCTTCGATGTCACCTATCTGGCGACGCTGCCGAACTTCGTCGTCATGGCGGCGGCGGACGAGGCGGAACTGATGCACATGGTGGCGACCGCCGCCGCGATCAGCGACCGTCCCTCCGCCGTCCGCTATCCACGCGGCGAGGGTGTCGGCGTCGAGCTTCCCGAGCGCGGCACGCCGCTCGAGATCGGCAAGGGCCGGATCGTCCGCGAGGGCAGCAAGATCGCCCTGCTGTCGTTGGGCACGCGCCTTCAGGAATGCCTGAAGGCGGCCGATGAGTTGGCGGCCAAGGGGCTTCCGACAACCGTCGCGGACGCCCGCTTCGCCAAGCCGATCGACACCGCTCTGATCCGCCAGCTCGCTGAGGAGCACGAAGTGCTGATCACGATCGAGGAAGGCTCGATCGGCGGTTTCGCCGCCCAGGTGATGCAGTTTCTGGCAACGGAAGGGCTGTTCGACCGTGGCCTTCGTTTTCGGCCGATGACGCTGCCCGACCGCTTCATAGACCACGGCTCCCCCTCCGGGATGTACGACGAGGCCGGGCTCAACGCGCCGCATGTCGTCGCCACCGCTCTCGCGGCGCTGGGACGAAATGCCGACATCGTCGCCGCCGAGGGTGCCTGACGGCCGGAGATTGACGTCGTCTGAAAGCACGGGCGTCCGCGCGGCTGGCGAGGGCGTATCCGAAGCCGCGCTCGACGCCGCGATCCAGAATGCGCTGCAGGGTCTGAAAGCCCTGCAGCGCGATGATGGTCATTGGGTCTTCGAGCTCGAAGCCGATGCGACGATCCCGTCGGAATACATTCTGCTCAATCACTATCTCGATGAGATCGACGACGCACTGGAAGGCGAAATCGCCGGTTACATCCGAGATCGGCAGAACGAGGGCGGCGGTTGGCCGCTGTTCCACGGAGGCGCCACCGACGTCAGTTGCTCGGTCAAAGCGTATTATGCGCTGAAGCTGGTCGGCGATCCCGTCGACGCGCCGCATATGCAGCGCGCCCGGGCCGCGATTCTGGCTGCCGGCGGTGCGGCGAAAAGCAACGTCTTCACCCGCACCACCCTCGCCCTGTTCGGTCAGGTTCCCTGGCGCGCGGTGCCGGTCATGCCGGTCGAGATCATGCTGCTGCCGAAGGCCTTTCCCTTCCATCTCAGCAAGGTCTCCTACTGGTCGCGGACGGTCCTGGTTCCGCTCCTGATCCTGATGTCGCTCCGCCCGAAGGCCCGCAACCCGCGCGGTGTCGGGATCGAAGAACTGTTCGTTACACCCGCCTGGCAGGAAACCGAATATTTCCAGACGCGCGACAGCCTGTCGGGCGTATTCCTCGGGATCGACCGCCTGCTGCAGGTCATCGAGCCGATGTTCCCCCGAAAAGCCCGGGGGAAGGCGATCGAGAAGGCGGTCGCCTTCATCGTCGAGCGGTTGAACGGCGAAGACGGGCTCGGCGCGATCTTCCCGGCGATGGCCAATGCGGTGATGGCGTTCGACGCCTTGGGGTACGCGCCGGACCACCCCCACCGCGCCATCGCACGCGCCTCGGTCGACAAGCTCGTCATCCGGCGCCCCGGCTATACCTACGTCCAGCCCTGCCTGTCGCCGATCTGGGATACGGCGCTGGCGGCCCATGCGGTCCTGGAAGCAGGCGTGCCCGAAACGGCGACGCCCGCCTTGGACTGGCTGGTGGAACGGCAGATCCTCGACCTCAAGGGTGACTGGGCGGAAAACCAGCCGGGCTTGAGGCCGGGCGGATGGGCCTTCCAGTATGCGAACGCGCACTATCCGGACGTCGACGATACCGCGGTGGTGGTCATGGCCCTGGAGCGCGCCGACTCCGCCCGGTATGCGAAGACGATCGAACGCGGTGTCGAATGGATCGCGGGCATGCAGAGCTCGAACGGCGGCTGGGGCGCGTTCGACGTCGACAACGCGACCGAGTATCTGAACCACATCCCCTTCGCCGATCACGGCGCCCTGCTCGATCCGCCGACCGTCGACGTCACCGCCCGCTGCGTCGGCATGCTCGCTCAGTGCGGTCACGACCGGACCGAGCCGATCATCGCCCGAGCCATCGCCTATCTGAGGTCGGAACAGGAGGCCGACGGCTCCTGGTTCGGCCGCTGGGGAACCAACTACATCTACGGAACCTGGTCGGCGCTGGCAGCGTTCAACGCGGTGGGCGAGGACCCTGCCGCACCGCACATCCGCAAGGCGGTCGGCTGGCTCGAGTCGCGTCAGCGCGAAGACGGTGGGTGGGGCGAAGACGGCGCAACCTACTGGCCGGAATCGAAAGACGCCTGCAAGTCCAGCACCGCGTCCCAGACGGCCTGGGCCCTTCTGGGGCTGATGGCCGCCGGCGAAGCCGATAGCGATGCGGTCGCACGGGGTATCGGCTATCTGCTGGCGTCGCCGCGCGACGGGGCTCGCTGGGAAGAAGACTGGTTCACCGCGGTCGGGTTCCCTCGGGTCTTTTACCTCCGCTACCACGGCTATTCGGCCTACTTCCCACTTTGGGCGCTCGCACGCTATCGCAATCTCCGCCGCGGCAACGCGCGAACCACGCCCTTCGGACTCTGACCGACACCCGATGCGAGCCGGAGTCGTTACGGGCCTCGCAGCGGAAGCCGCGACGATCAGGCGAGCGTTGGGGAACGACCCGTCCTTCGACATCCGCTGTGACGGCCCCGGCAATGAAGCCGCGGCGAAAGCCGCCCGCGAACTGATCGCGAATGGATGCGACGGCCTGGTCAGCATGGGACTGGCAGGCGGGCTGAAGAAATCGATCGAATCGGGGACAGTGATCGTCGCGAGTCGGATCGTCGATACCGACGGCTCGATTTATCGGACCGATCCTCGCTGGCACAGACAGGTCCTCCGGCGCCTGCTGAGCGATGACGGCGTACTCGACGGAACGATCGTCGGCGCCGCGACGCCAGTGACATCGCCCGAAGCCAAGGCAGCGCTTCATGCTGCAACCGATAGCGACGTGGTGGACATGGAAAGCGCCGCGGTCGCGGCGGTGGCAAAGGAAGCGGGCGTTCCCTTCATCGCCATCCGCGCCGTCGCCGATCCCGCGCGGCGCAACATCCCCGGCGCCTTCCTGCGCGCTATGAAGCCTTCGGGCAAGCTTGCGCCCATGACGCTCCTGCGCACGCTGCTAAGGAACCCGCTGCTGCTGTTTTCCGGGATTCGCCTGGCGACGGATGCCGCCGCGGCCCGGAGCGCGCTACGCCGCGTGGTCCCGGTGCTTCGACGAGCGCTCGCTCCCGCCGACTTCGGAGAGGAATGACGAGACGTTCTTCTCGAAGACGTACTCGGCCGGCCGCGCCTTGGACAGGTCGAGCTCCGGCGCCATCGGTCCCTCGGTCCTGATACCACGCAGCCACACGGCGAATGCCCGTAGCGGGTGCGAGAAGGTGTCGTCGACCGCGCTCGGCTCGTACCCGCAATGCACCATGCAGTCGCCGCACTTTTCGTACTGCCCTGTGCCGTAGGAGTCCCAGTCGGTATTGTCCATGAGGTCGCGGAACGAGGACGCGAAGCCCTCGTTGAGCAGGTAGCACGGCCGCTGCCAGCCGAAGATGTTGCGGGTGGGATTGCCCCAGGGCGTGCACTGATAGGTCTGATTGCCGGCCAGGAAGTCGAGGAACAGGCCGGTCTGGCTGAACCGCCACTTCCGGCCCTTGCCGCGCCGGAAGACCTCCCGGAACAGCATCTTGGTCTTCTCGCGATTGAGGAAGTGGGCCTGATCCGGCGCACGCTCATAGCTGAAGCCCGGCGACACCGTCACGCCCTCGACGCCGAGGTCGCGGCAGAAGTCCATGAACTCGGCCACCCGCCCGGCATCCAACCCGTCGAACAGGGTGCAGTTGACGTTGACCCGAAAGCCCTTGTCGCGCGCCAGTTCGATCGCCTCGACCGCCCGGTCGAATACGCCCTCCTGACAGACCGCCGCGTCGTGCTCTTCCCTCAACCCGTCCAGATGGACGGAAAAAGTGAGGTAGGGCGACGGCGTGAACAGGTCGATCTTCTTCTTCAGCAACAGCGCGTTGGTGCAGAGATAGACGAATCTCTTGCGGGCGATGATGCCCTCGACGATCTGCTTGATCTCCTTATGGAGCAGCGGCTCGCCACCGGGGATCGACACCACCGGCGCACCGCATTCGTCGACGGCTTCCAGGCATTCTTCCAGCGACAGTCTGCGGTTCAGGATCGAGTCGGGATAGTCGATCTTGCCGCAGCCCGCGCAGGCGAGATTGCATCGGAACAACGGTTCGAGCATCAGCACCAGCGGATAACGCCGGTTTCCTGAAATACGCTGCCGGAGAATGTAGCTCCCCACGCGCGCCATCTGAATCAAGGGTACACCCACGGTATCGTCCTCTCAGGGTCTGGATTCGCCGGGCAGACGGGTTGGACTCGCGAAGTCAGGCGATCTCGCGTTGCAGTTCGGGCGGCAGCCGGAAGCGGACCCGCTCGACCACGCCCTCCAGCGTCTCGATCTCGACCACGCCCAGCGCCTGGAGACGTTTGACGACTGCCTGCACCAGGTCCTCCGGCGCGGAGGCCCCGGCGGTGATGCCCACCTGCCCGACCCCTTCAAGCCACTCGGGATCGATACTGTCGGGACCGTCGATCAGGTAGCTCGGCACCCCCAGCTCAACCCCGATCTCACGCAAGCGGTTGGAGTTCGAGCTGTTCTGCGAGCCGACGACCAGGATCAGGTCGCTCACCTCGGCCAGCTTCCTGACCGCCACCTGTCGGTTCTGCGTCGCATAGCAGATGTCGGAAAGCGCCGGCCCGGCGATGTTCGGGAAGCGCTCCTTCAAGGCCTCGATGACGGCCCGCGTGTCGTCGACGCTCAGGGTCGTCTGGGTGACATAGGCGAGATTCTCCGGATCCCGCACTTCGAGCTCCGCAACGTCCTCCGGCTCCGACACCAGCAGAACGCCACCATCGACACGGCCACTGGTGCCTTCGACCTCCGGATGGCCTTTATGCCCGATCAGGATTACCTGGCGCCCCTGGGTCGCATAACGCTGCGCCTCCTTGTGCACCTTGGCCACCAGCGGGCAGGTCGCGTCGATCACCGGCAGGTTCCGCGTCTCGGCCGAGTCCGCCACCTTGCGGGACACGCCATGGGCGCTGAACACGGTGACCGCGCCGTCCGGGATCTCATCGACTTCCTCGACGAAAATCGCCCCTTTCGAGCGGAGATCCTCGACGACATGGCGATTATGGACGATCTCGTGGCGCACGTAGACCGGCGGCCCGTACAGAGCCAGCGCACGTTCCACGATTTCGATTGCCCTCTCCACCCCGGCGCAGAAACCCCGGGGCTGGGCCAGAATTACCTTCATGATCAGTACGCCTCGCGCATGGCGGTGAACGTCGTCGCTTCCCGAGAAGTTAGAATAGCTTAAGACAAAAACCAACCCGCCCCCAGCGGGTGCCGGACAGGAACTCGCGGCATGGGTGACCATGGAGGCGCTGGGCAGGGCATCGATCTTCCACCGGCTGCGTCCGATTCGACACTATCGATCACGATCGGCGCAGGCCGGCGGATCGGCCTTGCACCTTCTCAACCCCTAGAGACTGATGGTGGTAATTGATCGAACGAATACGATAGTGTGTTAACAGCTTGGGCAAATCTGAAGTCATGATGTCTGACGAGGCCGACCTGACAGCGGGGCTCGAAGCGTTTCGAGCCGGCGATCATCGCACCGCACTGAAAATGCTGGAGCCGCTCGCCGAGAACGGTGCGGTGGATGCTCAGGTCGCAGTGGCGGAGATCTATGCGTTCGGTCTCGGTGTCGACCGTGATGATGCGGCTGCGCTGCAGTGGTATCAGCGGGCAGCGGACGCCGGTGACCAGGAAGCCCAGCATCAGCTTGGGACGATCTACAATTCCGGCACCCTCGCCCAGCTCGATCGACGCGAAGCGATGCGCTGGTATCGCCGCGCCGCCGATCAGGGCCATGTCGACTCCCAGTACAATCTAGCGTTCCTCTACGAATGGGGTACGGGCGTCGAGCACGATATCCCCGAGGCGGCACGCTGGTATCTGGCCGCAGCCGAGAACGGCCATCCCGACGCCCAGCTCGCCATCGGCTACATGTACGCAACCGGAAACGGCGTCGCACAGGACTACGCGGCTGCCGGACGCTGGTACAGCGCAGCGGCACGCCAGGACGATATCGAGGCGGCGGTCAAGCTGGCGCTGCTCCTGGCCGAAGGGAAGGCAGAGCCCGAAGACGCCGCCGAAGCCGCCGTATGGGTCAAGCGCGCGGCCGACGAAGGCTATCCGTCCGCCCAGCACTACTACGGCATGATGCTTGAGCAAGGCTTCGGTCTGCCGCGGGACGACACCGCGGCGGCGGAGTGGTTCGCACGGGCGTCACGGAAGCAGTACGGCCCGGCGATGGCGTCGCTGGCGGCATGCTACGCGGAAGGCCGCGGCCAGCAGAAGGACCCGGTCGAAGCCTATGTCTGGTACCGCCGCGCCCATAATCTGGGTGTCGAGGAAGCCGGTCCGAAGGCCGAGGCCTTGAAGACGGCGTTCACCACGGAAGAAGAAGCCCGCGCCGAAGAACGGCTGGCGGAGAGCAACTGAGCCCGCAGCCGACCGGCCGCGGGACTACAGTGGAAGTTAACGCAGGTCCTTCTTGAGGATCTTGCCGGTCGCGGTCATCGGCAGGGCGTCCCGGAATTCGATGAGCCGCGGATATTTGTAGGCTGCGAGCTGCTCCCGGCTCCAGGTGATGATCTCCTGCTCGGTCACGGTCACACCCTCCCTGCGGATGATGTAGGCCTTGATCTCCTCGCCATGCTCATCGTCCGGCACACCCAGCACAGCCGACAGAGAGACGGCCGGATGGGTCATCAGGACTTCTTCGATCTCGCGCGGATAGACGTTGAAGCCGCCGCGGATGATCATGTCCTTCACGCGGTCGACGATGTAGAGGTAGCCGTCCTCGTCCATTTTGCCGATGTCGCCGGTGTGGAACCACCCACCCCGCATCGCCTCCGCCGTCGCCTGCGGATTGTTGTAGTAGCCCTTGAGCACGCAATGGCCGCGGCAGATGACTTCGCCCTCCTGACCGCGCGGCACCTCGTTCCCTTCCGGGTCGGCCACCTTGACCTCGATGCCCCACACGGCGGTCCCCACCGAGCCGGGCTTACGGACCCGATCGAGATGATTGAAGGTCACCACCGGGGACGTTTCGGTCAGGCCATAGCCTTCGATGATCGGGACGTCGAACTTGGCCTCGAACGCCCGGATCAACTCGACCGGGATCGATGCCCCGCCCGAACAGCCCAATCGCAGGTTGCTGGCGATTTTTTCGAGATCGTAGTCTCCGAGCCGCGGATGATTGACCAGCGCCCAGTACATCGTCGGCACGCCGGCGAACACCGTCACTTCCTCGCGCTCCATCATCTGAAGCACGGTGTCGGGATCGAACCGCGGGACCAGCACCAGCGTCCCACCGGCCAGCAGGCCGGCATGCATCTGCACGGTCAGCGCGTAGATATGGAACAGCGGCAGCGTTACCAGCAGGGTGTCCGAAACACTCAACGCCGCGAGGTCGCGGGACACCATCGCGTTGAGCAGAATGTTCGCGTGGGTGAGTTCCGCACCCTTGGGCTTGCCCGTAGTCCCCGAGGTGTAGGGGATCATGCAGACGTCGTCGCCACTGCACTGCCAGGTCTCGAACACCGGGCTCTGCCCCGCCATGAACTGCCCCAGCGTCGTAGCGCCCTCGATCGGTGACGGTGCGGCGGGATCGGCGGTGATCATCCAGAAGTTCTCGCAGCCGGCGACCGTCCCGAACGCCGTCCACCCCTCCTCGCCCGTCGGCAATTCCGGCGTCCCCTGGAAGCAGAAGTACGCTTTCGCTTGCGAATCTTCGAGGATGAAGGCGATCTCGCGGCTCTTCAGCAGCACGTTGAGTGGCACCACCGATGCGCCGGTCTTCACGATGCCGAAATAGATGATCGGGAAATACGGAAGATTGGGGCAGGTCAGAGCAACCTTGTCGCCCGGCCCGATTCCGGCGGCCGTGAGACCGTTCGCCACCTGATTGGCCGCAGCGTTGACCTGCGCGTAGGTCAGGCGCTTGTCGCCGAATATCAGCGCCGCCTTCTCAGAATGGTCCCGCGCACTCGTTTCAATGATCGTTGTCAGATTGAGCATACCCGTCCCCGTCTACCCGAGACTCCGCGCTCGGTGTTCGATTAACGCTACCACAGGGGCCGCCCCGTCAGAACGTTGTCGTTACCCTCAACCGGGGCCCCGGTTGAATTCCGGAGCCACGGCCCGCATAACCAAAGGGGACGGTGCTGCGATGCGCAGTCACAGCCCGGCGCAAGCCATGGGGAAACAGAATACAGGGGAGTTGCAGATGTTTGTTCTCGGTCGCCGTACGGCAGGTGCCGTCATCGCTGGCGCGGTCATGATGGCGGGACTGTCGGTCGCTGGAGCCGCAGATGAACCGGCCAACATCATCAAGTATCGACAGAACGTCATGAAGGCGAACGGCGGGCACATCTCGGCGATCGCGGCGATCGCCAAGGGTGACGTGAGCTTCATGGATCAGGCCGAAGACCATGCCCGTGCCATGGCGGCAACGGCGGGCGATATCCTGCCGCTGTTCCCCGAGGGAAGCGACACCGGAGCCGACCACCGGTCCCTCCCCGCGATCTGGACCGACTGGGCGGGTTTCGAGAAGGCGGCCAAGGCCTATGAGGACGCTATGCCGGCCCTCGTCGAAGCCGCAGCTTCGGGCGATCGGGCCGCGCTGGGCGGAGCCCTTCGCGATGTCGGGCAGGCCTGCAAGGGATGCCATGACGACTTCCGCGAGGACAAGTAATACGCCCCTTCGCGACAATGACGACGTGGACACCGGCAGGCCGGAAGCGGCCTGCCGGCGGTCCTGCACGGCGATTCGCAGCGCCAGCGGTCCTTGCGCTGTGCGGGCTGTCATCGGCGTGCGGTTCGGCCTGGGCCCAAGGTGACGCCGAGGCCGGCGAAGCCGTCTTCATCGCCGCCAACTGCCAATCCTGCCACACCGACTACGCGAACGACGGCGCGTTGCTGGCCGGCGGCCGAGCGCTCAAGACGCCGTTCGGCACTTTCTATTCGCCCAACATCACACCCGACCCGAAGACGGGCATCGGCAATTGGTCGGATGAGGACTTCCGCCGCGCCCTCATTCACGGCAGAGCACCCGACGGCGCGCGCTACTACCCGGTGTTCCCGTACACCTCCTACAGCGGGATGACCGATCAGGACGTCGCCGATCTCAAGGCCTATATTTTCTCGCTGCCGCCGGTCGAGAAGGCCAATCGTCCGCACGACCTCAAATGGCCGTTCTCCTGGCGCTGGGTGATGGCGCCTTGGCAGTGGCTGTTCTTCCATCCCGAGCGTTTCGCCCCGGATCCCGAACGTGACGACCTCGTCAACCGCGGCGCTTATCTCGTCGACACGCTGGGCCATTGCGGCGAATGCCACACGCCTCGGAACCGCTTCGGTGTCTTGAAGGACGACATGCACCTCGCGGGGCAGGAGGAAGGCCCCGAAGGCGGCATCGTTCCCAACATCACGCCGGATCCTGAAACCGGCATCGGCAATTGGAGCGACAACGACATCACCTGGCTGCTGATCACCGGCTTTCTGCCGGACGGCGACAATGTGCAGGGCGGTATGGGGGAGGTGGTCGAGCACAGCACCAGCCGCCTGACGGACACCGACCGGCAGGCGATCGCCGCGTATCTGAATAGCCTCCCACCCATCGTCCACCAGGTCGGTCCGCCCCGTGAGACGGGAGATACGGATACCGGCGGCGGCGGCGACGAGTTCGACTACTGAACGCCGGCCAGCGTCTTCGTGCCCGCCTCGCCGCCGCCCGCGATCGGTTGGGCAAGGAACTCGCGGTTCTTCGCTTGCTGCTCACCAATCATCGCGTACCGCGCCTGTCGAAATGGCTGCTGGCGGCTGCCCTCGCCTACGCGGTATCGCCGATCGATTTGATCCCCGACTTCATTCCGGTCCTGGGACAGGCGGACGATGTCCTGATCGTCGCCGGCCTGTGCTGGCTCGCCTATCGTCTGATTCCACGCGAAGTCATATCGGCCTGTCGTCGGGAAACCGGACTCGCTCCATGAACCACCGCCGCACCCACGTCAACTGCACGAAGTGCTCGCTTGTTGGCCGATGGCGCGGCGGTTACAAGAGCATGATACCGTATGGTGCCCGGACGGCTTCAACGATGCGAAGAGAGGATCGCCCATGGATGTGGTGATCGCAGTCATCGCGAGCGTTCTCGTGGTGCTGGCTCTCGTCGCGATGCTCGCCAAATACGTGATGGGCGAGCAGTCGAAGATGGCGCAGAACTACGAGTACATGCTGCGCGAACTCGAGAGTCGTGCTGCCCAGATGAGTCGGAAAGACCGGGAAATCCAGCAGCTCCGACGGGAGAATCATCGGCTACGCGCGTTGCTCGGTAAGGAAGAAAAAGCCTCGAGCGATACGGTCGTCGAAGAGATGGACATCGAAGAGCCGGCCGAGCCTGAAGCCGGGGAGGACACACCTCCCCCGTCCCCTCCCAAATCCGGCTAGGTCTTGCCGGTGCGTCGCCGGTCCATGACGCGGATCCCGACGATCCGGTCGGATCGTTAGGGAAAATTCACGAACCCGCCTCCCGTTCGTCATCTTCCGGCCGTTAGCCTGATCGCCGCCGGTTCGCGCGGTCCGGCATCAGCGGGCTCCCTCACCTCGGCCGACGGTGCGACGGTGTGGCGGGGACCCGGATCGCCGGGTCCCCGCTTCCAGCTGCCGCTTTGGAATTTGCCAAGCGGTAACTTTTTGAAGAATCGGCGCTTTCATTGGCCGCCATCACCCCGTTAACTTGACTTCCTCGGCGTCGCCCCCTATTTGGGCAGGGTCGTTTACCTATCTTGGAGTTGGTATGTCGAAAGAAGATCTTCTTGAAATTGGCGGTACCGTCGTCGAAAAGCTGCCCAACGCAATGTTCCGCGTGAAGCTGGACAACGATCACGAAATCATCGCTCAGCCCAAGGGCAAGATGCGCAAGTTCCGGATCCGCGTCATGCCGGGCGACAAGGTGGACGTTGAGATGTCCCCCTACGACCTGACCAAGGGTCGCATCACCTACCGTTACAAGTAAGGGCGTTTCCGCCCTTCATCGGCGCCGGGGGCTCTCCGGTCCCCATCCGCCGCCAGAGCACCGACACGAACACAAGACCGCCGGTCGAGCGTCAGCAGCCCTGTTGACGCCAAGTGGACCGTTTGCGGTAGATCGTCGACGGGCTGATGCCCAGATAAGTCGCCGCCCGCGGAATATTCCCGTCGCAGGCGGCGATCGCGCGCTCGATCGCTTCCCGTTCGACATCGACCAGGGGACGGATCAGCGGATGGTACGAACCGTTCGCCGGCGCCTCACTCATGCCCGGTTGCGACAGCGGCGGCTGGAAGGCGGTCTGTTCTTCGGTAACGAAATGCGGCAGCATTTCCGCAGTGATCTCGTCGCCTTCTCCGACGACCACCAGATGGCGGAGAACGTTCTGGAGCTGCCGGACATTTCCCGGCCAGGTATAGTTCCGAAGCCGCTCCTCCGCTTCGCGTGTGAAGCCGCGCACCGACTTGCCCTCCTCCTCGGCATAAGCAGCGAGACAATGACGGGCGATGGCCAGCACATCGTCGCCGCGCTCGCGGAGCGGCGGCATGGTCACGGGGATCACGTGCAGACGGTAGTAAAGATCCTCACGGAAGCGCCCGGCCTCGATTTCCTTCAGCGGGTTCCGGTTGGTGGCGCAGACGAAACGCACGTCGACGGTCTCGTCGGTATGTCCCCCGACCTTCTGAAAGGTCTCGGTCTGGATGAAGCGCAGCAGCTTGGTCTGAAGTCCGAGATCCATCTCACAGATCTCGTCCAGGAATAGCGTGCCGCCATGGGCCCGCCGCGCCGCGCCGTCGCGCTTGGCATGAGCGCCGGTGAAGGCACCGCGCACATGCCCGAACATCTCGCTTTCCATCAGGTCGCGGGGGATCGCCGCGCAGTTCAGCGCCACGAAGGGCCCGTCCGCCCGCGGCCCGCGCTGATGGATCGCTTCGGCGCAGAGTTCCTTCCCCGTCCCGCTCTCGCCGGTGACGAAGACCGTAGCGCGGCTCGTCGCCGCCCGCTCGATAGTCCGATAGACCGCCTGCATGCACGGTGAGCGGCCGATGAAACGGCAGTAACGTTCCATCGGAGCGGTATCGTTCAGCGTCGCGACGATCTGTTTCAGGCGCCGCCGCTCCAGCGCGTTGCGGACGGTGATGCGCAAGCGATCGGCATTGAACGGCTTGCAAAGAAAATCATCGGCCCCCGCCCGCATGGCTTCGACCGCGTTGCCGATCGTCCCCTGTGCGGTGATCATCACCACGACCGTCTGCAGACGGTTGGCGGTGATGTGGCGGAGGACATCGAGGCCATCCATGTCCGGCAGCCGCGTTTCCAGCAGCACCGCGTCCGGCACGCGCTCAGCCAGCACCGCCAGCGCGGCGGCCCCGGTCTCGACCTGGGTCACGGTCAGATTCTCGTCACGGAGATACTCGCCATAGACACGGGCGAGTGGCCGCGTTTCCTCGACGAGAAGCACCTCTTCCCGAGAACGGGTCATCATTTGGGCTGGATCACTCATCGCCATGGGGAACTGATGACTGCCGAATGCATGGCCCGCCGGATCTTCTGGCACTCAACCCGGCGTAACACGATCCAGGCGCGCAGATTGCCGAGGCATGGCATGCCGCCCGATGAACTTTGTACGCAGGCACTCGCGCATCAGATGCAAAGCCTCCTGTCGACCTTCGGACGACTTCGGCCCCTGGCGAAGACCGGGTTCCGCCGGCGGAAGCGGTGCCGGGCCGACGATTTCAGCCGAAGCCCCGGCGCGACCGGACCGTCCACGACTACCTTTGCGTCCCCAACCGCAAAAGGTTTCTCGATTTCTTCTTCAGGCCCCGGTGCCGTACCCGCGATACCTGCCGCCCTGTCCTCGAACTTCACCCTGACGCCCTCTCGCGCGCGACACTTTCTTGCGGAATGCGGTCCTCGCGGGACCGGCAACTGCCCTCGGCAGAGCCCTCTTATAGGGTTGACGACGAGATCAGGTCCACAGTCCCGAAACACAGCGCTACCGAGCATTTGCGGCTCACCGCAACTATTCGGATCAGGGTACCGCGCTCCGCAAGATTTGACGGAGCGTCACTGGATGGCGATCCTCAGCTATGCCAGGGTCCGGCTCGGACTATCGTCGGGGAGTCGAGATGAACCAGGTTCCGGACAGCGTGGCGGAAGGCACCGGCCGTACGCGGCGCAAGGGTATTTCGGTCATGCACCTGCTGCTGATCGCGGTGCTGATTCTGGGGCTTGTGGCTTTTTTCACCTTCGATCTGGGCTCGTACGTCTCGTTCGACGCCCTGCGCGCGCATCATCAAGCGCTCGCCGATTTCGTGAACGAACACCTGGCGGTCGCCATGCTGCTGTTCGGACTGGCCTACGCGGTAGCGGTCGCCTTTTCGCTGCCCGTCGGTTCCGTCATGACGGTGACGGGTGGGTTTCTGTTCGGGCAAATCGTGGGCACGATCCTCACCGTCGTCTCCGCCACCGTCGGCGCCACCGCCCTGTTCCTGATCGCCAAGACCGCCCTCGGCGATCCGCTCCGGGAGCGCGCCGGTCCATGGCTCGCCCGCATGGAAAAGGGCTTCCAGGAAGACGCCTTCAATTACCTTCTGTTCCTGCGCCTGATCCCTGTCTTTCCGTTCTTCGCCGTCAATCTGGTACCTGCCTTCCTCGGCGTCGGGCTCCGTACCTATGTCGTGACCACGTTCATCGGCATCATTCCCGGAACTTTCGTCTACACGTCGATCGGTGCGGCGCTTCGCGAGCTGGTCGAAGCCGGCGGAGATTTCTCGATCCAGCTTGCGCTCGAACCTGAGATCATCGCGGCTCTGGTGGGTCTTGCCGTCCTTTCACTGATCCCCGTCGCCTACCGCCGCATCAAGGGCACCAAGAAGACATGAGTCGATGATCCCGGACGTCGAATCTCCCTGCATCCTCATCGATACCGGAAGGCTCGAAGCCAATATCGCCCGCATGCAGCGGAAGGCGCTTGCCCGGAAGGTAGCGCTTCGGCCGCATGCCAAGACGCACAAGGTTACGGAGATCGCTGGCCTGCAACTCGCGGCAGGCGCGGTAGGGCTCACCACATCGAAGTCCGAGGAGGCGGTGACGTTCATCGAGGCCGGCGTCCCGTCGGTCACCGTGGCCTATCCGCTGGCCGACCCGCGCAAGGTGGACCGGGTCCTCGGTGCGGCCCGTCATCACGGCACCGACACACGCTTCATCGTCGACAGCGAGGCCGGCCTGGACCTCTTGGCGGCGTGCGCGGCGGACCGGTCCACAGACGGGATTCCGGTACTCATCAAGATCGATGTCGGTCTTGGCCGATGCGGCCTCAAGGAAGCCGATCCGCGGATCATCGACCTGGCTCGACGGGCCGACGCGACACGCGGCTTGACGTTCGCGGGCCTGCTCTCCCATGCCGGGCATGCTTATGCCGCGGGAAACGCCGATGCCGTGCGCGCGATCGCGACCGAGGAAGCCGCGATCCTCAACCGGCTGCGTTCCTGTCTCGACGACGCCGGCATCGCGACTCCCTGTCTGTCGGTCGGATCGACCCCAACGGTGCTGGCAGCCGAGGATTTCGGCGGCGTCGACGAAATCAGGCCGGGGAACTATGTCTTCATGGACCTCACCCAGCTTCGCCTGGGGGTCGCGAGCCTGGACGAGGTCGCGCTCACCGTGCTCACCACCGTGGTCAGCAGTCATGAAGGACAAGCCATCATCGACGCCGGCTCGAAGGTCCTGAGCACCGATCTTGGGCCTCATGGCACGGGAAGCGGCGGTTACGGCCGCGCCTGGCTGGCGGATGCCCCCCTGGGCGATGGCCCCGGCTTCGCCGTCACCCGCCTGTCGGAGGAGCACGGCTTCGTCGCCACCGACGGAGCACGGCTCCCCGTCGGCACGCGCCTGAGGATCGTCCCCAACCATTCCTGCCCGGTCGCCAACCTCGCCGACCGCGTGATCGCGTTCTCCGATGGCGTAAGCGAACCCTGGCCGGTCGCCGCTCGCGGCAAGGTCCGCTGACCCGGCATTCCATTGACCCGGGTTTCGTCGACCTGCCCATTCCGGCTAGATAGCGGATGAACCTCGTCTGCAAGGAGCGCCGGATGGCGATCAGCATCCCTTATCGCCGTGACATCGCCTTCGAATATGCGACGGCGGAACGCGTGTCCCCGCTGATCCGCCGGGTGGTCGCGCGCAACCCCAGCGCCTTCACTTTTCATGGCACCGGCACCTACATCGTCGGAAACGGAACGGTGGCGATCATCGACCCCGGCCCGCATATGCCTGAACATATCGACGCGCTGCTGGGTGCCGTGGCCGGCGAGACGGTCACCCATCTGGTCGTCACCCACACCCATCGGGATCATTCGCCGGCGGCGCGCGCGCTCAAGCAGGCGCTCGACGCGCCGATCTACGGCTGTGGCCCCCACGGGACACTCGCATCGGGAGCCGGTGTCGAGGAAGGTGCCGACAGCGAGCACCGCCCGGATGTCGAGATGCGGGACGGCGATGCGATTCGGGGACAAGGCTGGACGCTCGAGGCCGTAGCGACCCCCGGCCACACCTCCAATCACCTCTGCTTCGCTCTACCCGAGGAGAAGGCGCTGTTCTCCGGCGACCACGTCATGGGCTGGTCGACGACCGTGGTCTCGCCGCCCGACGGGGACATGCATGCGTACATGACGTCGCTGAAGAAGCTGCTCGACCGCGAAGACGCCATCTACTGGCCGACCCACGGCCCCTCGATCGACGACCCCAAGGCCCTGGTCTGCGCCTATATCGCCCATCGGGAGGAGCGGGAGCGTCAGATCCTCGCCTGTCTCGCCGACGGTCCCGCGACGATCCCGGAGATGGTCGCCCGCATGTATGCCGACGTCGATCCGCGCCTGCATCGCGCGGCGGGACGGTCCGTGCTCGCGCATCTGGAGCACATGATCGCAACGGGCCGGGTGGTCCGGCTCGACCCCGCGGTTGATGCGTCGGAGCCCACATACGGCAGGGCCTCGGGCTCGTAACCCTGCGGCTACCTCCCGAGGTCCGGCGGGTCTACTCCTCGCCGAAAATGAACTTGCCGTGAAGCGCCCGGAACACCGGGACAGGACGTGCAACGCCTCGTTCGGGCGGAGATTCCAGCAGGCGCGACACCTCGCCGACCACCCGCCGCGTGATCGCCGGAATATTCAGCTCCAGAATTTCCGGTATCGGAACGAAGCGCACCTCACCGAGTTCCTGGTCTCCCCCGACCTCACCACGCAGATGCGCCGCGTCGGCCATGAAGAAACGCGCGTTGAAACGCCGCGGACGGCCCGGCGGCGTCACCGCGCGGAAGATGTAGTCGAGCTCGTCCAAGGCCGGCGCCAGTCCCTGGTCGAGAAACCCTCGCCAGCTTTCAGGCACGCGCCGACGTTCCGAAGCCGGCTTCGCCAACATCAGCCCCGTTTCCTCGAACGTCTCGCGTACTGCGGCAATGGCCAGCGCCCGCGCCCGCGCCGGCGTCGCGGCCCGCGCGAGGCGGGCCATCGTATCGGGTTTGAGCTCGGTCGCGGCCGCAACTTGCCAATCCCCCCGATCGACCGCGCCACCCGGAAAGACGTAGCTGTTGGGATGAAAGGCGCTGCTGCCGTGTCTCTGGCCCATCAGGATCGCCGGCGTTCCGCCGTCACGACGAACGAGAATCAGGGTGGCTGCGTCGCGGGGACGGAGGGTTTTCGTCGGCATGACGGCTTGCGAGCGATTGGCGGGGGCCGTAACTTGCCGCACCGGTGCCGCGCTGTCCATGTTTCGCGGACACCCAGGGAGGATCGAAAGAAGCCATGGACATCAGCAAGATCAAGGCTCTGACCTTCGACGTCTTCGGAACGGTCGTCGACTGGCGCGGCTCGATCATCCGCGACGGTCAGCGCATGGGGGCGGAATGGGGCATCTCGATCGACTGGGAAGCCTTCGCCGATGCCTACCGCGCCGGCTACCAGCCGGCGATGGAGCCGATCCGCACCGGCAAGGAGGGGTTCCTCCGCATCGACACGCTGCACCGGCGCATCCTCGACACGCTGATCCCGCAGTTCGGGTTGGAGACGCTCGACGAGGCGCAGCGCGACCACCTGAACAAGGTCTGGCACCGGCTCGATCCCTGGCCGGACTCGGTGTCGGGCCTCACCCGGCTCAAGAAGAAGTTCATCATCTCGACGCTCTCCAACGGCAACGTCGCCTTGCTCGTCAACATGGCGAAATATGCGGGCCTGCCCTGGGACTGCGTGCTGTGCGGCGAGACCTTCCAGCAATACAAGCCGGTGCCCGAGGTCTATCGCGGCGCGGCGGACATGCTGGGGCTCGAAACCGAGGAAGTGATGATGGTCGCCGCGCATAACGACGATCTCGCTGCTGCAGCGGCCACCGGAATGCGCACCGCCTTTATCCCCCGGCCCACGGAATACGGTCCGCACCAGGACAAAGACTTCGAAGCCGACCCGGAAATCGACGTGCCGGCCAAGGACATGAACGACCTCGCCGACAAGCTCGGTGCCTGAGCCCATGAGCAACGATTCCTCTACGCCGCCGAGCACCGGCGCCCTCGCCGGCATCCGCATCGTCGACCTGACCCGCATCCTCGCCGGTCCGTTCTGCACACAGCATCTCGCCGACCATGGTGCCGACGTCGTCAAGGTCGAACCGCCGGTGGGGGACGAGACCCGCACCTGGGGCCCGCCGTTCAAGGACGGGCAGAGCGCCTATTTCAGCGGGGTCAACCGTAACAAGCGCTCGCTCGGCCTCGATCTCGCCAGCGAACGCGGCCGGGAGGTGCTGTTCCGCCTGCTCGCCACCGCCGACGTGGTGGTCGAGAACTTCAAGGCGGGAACGCTGGAGAAGTGGGGCATCGGTTTCGACGACGTGCTGGCACCGCGCTTCCCCTCGCTGATCCACTGCCGCATCTCGGGCTACGGCTCGACCGGACCCTATGGGGGCCTGCCCGGCTACGACGCCATCGCTCAGGCGATGAGCGGTCTGATGAGCATCAACGGCGAAGCGAATGGCGAGCCGGTTCGCGTCGGCGCGCCGATGGCCGACCTCGCCGCCGGCATGCACGCCCTGTCGGCGATCCTGATGGCGCTGATCGAACGCCAGCGCTCGGGCCGCGGTCAGTCGGTCGAGATCTGCCTGCTGGATGCGGCGATCAGCCTGCTGCACCCGCACGCCGCCAACTACCTGATGAGCGGCAAACGGCCGAAGCGGACAGGCAACGCCCACCCCAACATCGCGCCCTACGAGCTGTTCCCGACCGCGAACGGCATGCTGTTCCTCGCCATCGGCAACGACCGCCAGTTCGGTCGTCTGATGGCCGAGCTCGGCAGCCCGGAGACCGCCGAAGACTCGCGCTTCCGCACCAATGCCGACCGGCTGACCAACCGCCCCGCGCTGACCGGGACCCTGTGCACCCTGCTCGCGGACAAGGACGGCACCGCCCTCTCCTTCCAGCTTCTGAAGGCGGGCGTGCCGGCCGGCGTCGTCCAGGAGATCCCGGAAGTGCTGGAGCATCCGCAGGTCCGCCACCAGAAGATGGGCGTCGAGATCGACGGCTATCGCGGCCTCGGCGTGGCGGTGAAGATGTCGCGCACCCCCGGCGCGGCCCGCACCAAGCCGCCTTTTCTCGGCGAGCACAGCCGCATCGTCCTCGGCGAAGCCGGCCTCGCGGTCGGCGAGATCGAGGACCTGATCGCCGCGGGCGTGGTGGTGGCGCGGTAGAAGCCGCTCCCCGCCCCCTCCCCAACCCTCCCCCTGAAGGGAGAGGGCTCAAGGAAGTGGGTCAGGGTCTCGGTTGGACGGTGCGCGGCCAAGTCCCAAAGCCCTCTCCCTTCAGGGGGAGGGTTGGGAGGGGGGAGCGTCTCCCTAGGTCGCCAGGAAGCCGCCGTCGATCGCGAGCGTCGTGCCGGTCACGTAGGTCGCGGCGTCCGAGCACAGATAGACCGCGCCGCCGGCGATCTCCTCCGGCGCGCCCCAGCGGCCGAGCGGCGTCCGTTGGCTGACATAGCTGTCGAACTCCGGCTTGTCCTGCATTTCCTGGTTGATCTTGGTCCGGATATAGCCCGGCGCGATGGCGTTCACCCGGATGCCGAGCGGCGCCCAGGCGATCGCCAGCGACTGGGTAAGCTGGGCGATGCCGGCCTTGGCGGCGCCGTAGCCGATGGTCTTCGGGCTGCCGATGAAGGTGGTCAGAGAAGCGATGTTGAGGATCGCGCCGCGGCTCTTCTCCAGATGCGGCCTGAAGGCGTTGCAGAGCCGCATCGTGCCGGTGAGGTTGACGTCGAGCGTGTCCTGGAAGGCCGCGGTCTCGTAGCCCTTCTCGTCGCGGATCACCAGCCCGGCGCAGTTCACCAGGATGTCGAGATTGGTGATGTTCGCCGCCAGCATCTGCACCGCTCCGTCATCCCTGACGTCGAGCGCGAAATAGGCGATGTCCTCGGCCTTCAGGGACTGCACGGCATCGTGGTCGTGCTGCGTGCCGGTGACCATCACCTCGGCGCCATAGCCCTTGAATGCCCGCGCAATGGTAAGGCCGATGCCGGTACGGCCGCCGACCACCAGCGCCCGCTTGCCCGAGAGATCGAAGCTCGGAACTGTCATGCTGTTCTCCTCGTTTCGCAAAGTCCGTCGCCCCCGCGAAGGCGGGGGCCCAGGCAGCCGCACGGCGTCTGGATTCCCGCCTTCGCGGGAATGACGACTTGGGTTTCCGTCAATACGACTTCGGCAGACCCAGCGCGCGTTCGGCGATGTGGCAGAGGATCAGTTCCTCCGAGACCGGCGCCAAGCGATCGATCAGCACCTCGCGGAGGAAGCGCTCGACATGGAATTCCTTGGCATAGCCATAGCCGCCATGGGTCTTCACCGCCGTCAGGCACGCTTCCCACCCAGCCTTCCCGGCGAGGAACTTGGCCGAATTCGCCTCCAGACCGCAAGGAAGGCCGGCGTCATAAAGAGTCGCCGCCTTGAACGTCATCAACTCGGCGGACTGGAGCGCCATCCAGCTTTCCGCCAGCGGGTGCTGAATCGCCTGATTCTGGCCGATCGGCCGGCCGAACACCACGCGCTCCCGCGCATAGCGTGCCGCTCGTTCGATCGCCGCCTTGCCGATGCCCAGCGCTTCCGCCGCGATCAGGATGCGTTCCGGATTAAGGCCGTGGAGGAGGTATTTGAACCCTTCGCCCTCCTCGCCGATGCGGTCCTCTTCGGGAATCACCAGCCCGTCGATGAACAGCTCGTTCGAATCGACGGACTTTCGGCCCATCTTCTCGATTTCGCGCACCTCGACCCGGCGCCGGTCGAGATCGGTGTAGAACAGGGTCATCCCCTGGCTGGGTTTGGCGCAGTCCTCGATCGGCGTCGTGCGCGTAATCAGCAGGATCTTGTCGGCGACCTGTGCGGTGGACGTCCAAACCTTGCGGCCATGAACGACGTAGCGGTCGCCGTCCTTCACCGCGCGGGTCTTCAGATGCGTTGTGTCGAGCCCCGCATCGGGCTCGGTGACGCCGAAGCAGCATCGCTCGCGTCCCTCGATCAGGGGCATCAGCATGCGGCGCTTCTGTGCGTCGGTGCCGAACACGACAATCGGGTTCGGCCCGAAGATGTTCATGTGAATCGCCGAAGCCGCCGCCTTGGCGCCGCCCGACTGGGCAACCGTCATCATCATCACCGCGGCATCGGCGACGCCCAGCCCGGCACCACCGTATTCGGGCGGCATGGCGATCCCCAGCCATCCGCCGGCCGCCATGTCGCGGACGAATTCATCGGGAAAGGCGCCGTCGCGATCGCGCTCAAGCCAGTAATTGTCGTCGTACTTGGCGCAGATCCGGGCGACGCTCTCGCGGATCGCCTCCTGCTCTTCGGTGAAGTTGAAGTCCATCAATCGTCCCGCGTGTTCGTCAGAGCGTGCTGTGTCGTCATCTTTTGGCGTCGTCCCGCGTCGGGCAATGCGGTAATCGCCCCACCGGTGTCATCCTCGTGCTCGACACGAGGATCCAAGACAGGCGACGAAGCGGCAGAGATGCTCGTGTCAGGCACGAGCATGACAGGAAAGGGTGAGGTTATTCCGCCGCGGCCCGCCCCGCCTCCTCCTTCTCGATCTTCGCCCACAGGGCGCGGATCATGTCCTTCATCATCTGCGCCTCCTGCCAGCGGTCGGAAAGCTCGTAGCCGTCGGGTCCGGTCATCGCGTATTCCCGGGGGCCGAGTTCGCAGAGGAAGGTGAAGGTCGCGTCCTTCGGCGCACGCTTCCGCCAGCTTCGGATGCCGTATTCCCACCAGCCCATGAACAGGTCGACCCAGTCCTTGTGGTGCGGGAAGCTGATCTGAAGCTGCACCTGCTCGCGACTCGCCACCCGGCCGTGGAACCCCCAGCAATTGTCGAGGATGCGGTGCATGTAGCCGTGATTGGTCTCGTCGATCGGCCAAGCGAACTCGCGCCCGACGACGTAGTGCGACAGGTCGCCGGTGAGCCGCAGGTCCGGGAAGCAGTCCAGCAGATGCAGGGTGAAGAACAGGTCGGTGGTCATCCGGTCGCGATGCGTCTCGATATGTACCGGGATGCCCGAGTCGTGGGCGATCCGCCGCCAGCCCTCGATATAGGGGATGCAGTCCTCCAGCCTGTAGGGCCGGACATTGGGCTGGAGGTTGATGTGGTCCGCCCCCAGATCCTGCACATGCTCGATAATGGGCTTCAGATCGTCGACGGAGGTCGGATAGCACTGCGCCTGCCAGGTCATGCCGTTGGCGCGCAGAAAGTCCGTCACTTCCTTGGCGAAGGCATAGTCGAAGAAGCGGACTCCGGCGCCGTCGAATCCGGCGTCGCGGATCATGGTGAGCTTCTCTTCCAGCGACCATTCGGCACCGTCCGGCCGGCGCCGCTCCATCGCCCACATCGATTGGTAGACGAGCAGCTTCTGCATCGCGATCCTCCCTCGACCATCGGCGCCGCTTCTCGCGGCTTGTCCGTGGCGTCCATGCTACTCTTCCGAAGGCCGCCGCGCCTACCACCGCGTGCAACCGTACCGACGAACGGAGTCGCTCTTTGGCCGACCAAGCACCGCAACCCGCGCCCTCCGGCAAGCACCCCGCCGAGACGACCGCCCATATGATCTATGCCTTCTACGTGATGGGGCTGTTCGTCCCCATCCTCGCCCTGGCCGGCGTCGCCTTCGCACATCTCAAGGGTCAGGACGACATGCCGGAGGGGCTCCGCACGCACTTTCCCTGGCTGATCCGGACCTTCTGGTGGCCGCTGATGCTAGCCGCAATCTCGATGCTGCTCGTCTTCACCGTCATCATCAGCCCGGTCGGCATCGTCGGGCTGGTTGCGGCAGGAGTCTGGTACATCTACCGGATCGCGCGGGGCTGGCTGCTGCTCAAGGACCGGCAGCCGATCCCCAACCCGACGGCCCTGTTCTGAGCGCCGGATTGCCCGTGCACATCCATCTCGATCCGCTGGGCGGCGTCGCCGGCGACATGTTCGCGGCGGCGATGCTGGATGCATGGCCTGAGCACCGCGCCCCGCTGTTCGACGCCCTGGCGGTCCTCGGCGCGCCCTCGAACGTCACCGTCGAACTGCTCGACCACAATGACGGAACGCTGACGGGCAGGCGCTTCCACGTCACCGAACCGCACGGTCACCACCACACGCCCTATGCCGAGGTTCGAAGTCGGATCGCCGGCTCTCGTTTGTCGGCCGCGATTCGCGACCGAGCATTGGCGATCTTCGCCCTTTTGGGCGAGGCCGAAGCCGAGGTTCACGGCATTCCCGTGGAGGAAGTATCCTTCCACGAGGTCGGAGCCTGGGATTCGATCGTCGACGTCGTGTCTGCCGCCTTTCTCATCGACGTGGTGGGCGCCGGATCGTGGTCGGCGGGACCATTGCCCATGGGGTCGGGCCGAGTCGCCACCGCCCATGGCGACCTGCCGGTCCCCGCCCCGGCGACGGCGCATCTTCTGCGCGGTTTCCTGTTGTTCGACGATGGGCGGCCTGGCGAACGCATCACGCCGACCGGCGCCGCCATCCTCCGCCATCTGGCCCCCAGCCAGCGCGGCCCGACGCCACCCCGCCGTCTGCTTCGCACAGGCTTCGGCTTCGGGACCCGGCGCCTTCAGGGCATCAGCAACGCCCTTCGGGTCATGGCCTTCGAGGCAGGAGCAACGGCGGATACCGAGACCGTCGCCGTTCTCGCCTTCGAAGTCGACGACCAGACGGCCGAAGATCTGGCGGTAGCGATGGAGCGGTTACGGGCAACGGACGGCGTGCTCGATGCCTGGCAGGCGCCCGTTACGGGTAAGAAAGGCCGGCTCGCGACGGCTGTCCGCCTGCTCGTCCGGCCCGATCAGCTGAACGACGTGATCGACCGTTGCTTCGCCGAGACGACCACGATCGGACTCAGGTGGAATACGGCGGAACGCGCCGTCCTGCCTCGCCGTGGTGTGTCGGTCGCGGAAGGTCGCGCGAAGGTGGTCGACCGCCACGGTCGCAAAAGCGCCAAGGCCGAAATCGATGATATCGCCAAGGCCGGCGACCATATCGATCGGGAGACTCGGCGTCGGACGGTCGAGGATGCGGCGCTGAAACGAGATGATGAGGATTGAGGATATGCCGGTGACGGTGGCTCCCCCCGCCTCACCCCGACCCTCTCCACCCCCGGGGGCGGAGAGGGAGATGATGGGCCCTCTCCGCCGCTTGGCGGGGGAGAGGGAGGGGACCCGCCATCGGCGGGGAGGGTGAGGTGGTGAGCGCGACGGCCTCTCTTCTCGACTCGCTCGAAACCGTCCTCGCTGGCTTCGGTGCGGCCTCGATCGCCGTCTCCGGCGGCGTCGACAGCATGACCCTCGCCGTCGTCGCCGGACGCCGTCTCGGCGGGCGGGCGCAGATGTTCCACGCCGCCTCGCCCGCGGTTCCGGCCGAGGCCAGCGAGCGCGTCCGCCGCTATGCCGCCGTGGAAGGCTGGTCGCTCGCCGTCTTCGATGCCGGCGAGTTCGACGACCCCCGCTACCGCGCCAACCCGGCGAACCGCTGCTTCTTCTGCAAGACCAACCTCTACGACAGCATCGCCGCCCGCACGGACCGCACCATCCTTTCGGGCACCAATATGGACGATCTCGGCGACTATCGGCCGGGGCTCGAAGCGGCGGCGGCCCACGACGTCCGGCACCCCTATGTCGAGGCCGGCATCGACAAGGCCGGCGTCCGAGCGATCGCCGCATATCTCGGTCTCGACGATCTGCAGGCCTTACCGGCGGCCCCCTGCCTGTCCAGCCGCGTCGAGACGGGCCTCGCCATCGAGCCCGACGTCCTCACCCGGGTCCACGCGGCTGAGCGTTTCGTCGCCCGCCGGATCGGGGCGGCGACGGTCCGCTGCCGGGTTCGTCGGGACGTGGTGGTGATCGAGCTCGACTCCGACACCCTCGCCGGACTGAGTGAGAGCGGGCAGGAGGCCGTGACCGCCGAGGTCGCACGGATGTTCCGCGCCGAGGGTGACCGACGACCG
>MDTD01067722.1_pt1 | contig 51342 bp, 48 predicted proteins | sample 811221 | NCBI WGS metagenome assembly MDTD01 (sample SAMN05326646, study PRJNA326480) | marine metagenome | isolation source: seawater | place: Pacific Ocean: South West | collected 2011 | reverse complement strand
TGAGGATTGTATAGGCATCTACGCCGCCACCGGCTGCGGTGAAATACTTGCTGGCATTGATAGAGCTCTCAGTGGTGAGACCCGGCGCAATCTCTGACCGGCGCTGGATGGCGCTGCCTTCAAAATTACCGGCATTATCAAATGGGGGTTTATTATCTTCAATCCCGCCAAAGATATAGCGTCCGCCCACCGAAGTGTTGAGATAGTAGAAAACCTCTTCTTGGAGCGTTGCCAATTCGATGGCACCGGCTTCTCTATCTTCGGGATTATAAGTGTCATTGGCCAGTTGAACTGAGAGTTCATAGGCACGGGTTAATACGTTCTGAATGTTGCCCAGTACATCGTCAGCAGTTTGGAGTTCTGATGCCGCTCGCTCAGCACTGTTGATGACACCTTCCCACTGTTTCTCATTGTTGTTGTGGTAGGCGATTCGGCCCGCAGCCACCGGATCATCCCACGGGTGGACCACACGACGGCCGGTCGATGTTTCAGCCATGGCTTTTTCCATGCGTGATCGGTGATTACTGTTCCGAATCACTGAACTGTCAAAAATCATTTTGTCCGAGATACGCATAATCGTTCCTTTATTTAATTCGCATTAAGGTATCCATCATTTGATCACTGGTGGTGATCACCTTTGCGATACCTTGGTAGGCCCTTTGGGACGCCTCGAGCTCAACAAGCTCTTCGTCAATGCTCACGCCTGAGATGGATTCTCTAAGGCTTTTGAGGTGGTTCAATGAAAGGTCTGCGGAATACAAAAGGGCCTCGGCCGCATTGACTTCCACACCGAAGCTGGTGATCATGTCGTTCAACCCGCCATTGGCCGTATTGCCGACATTACTCAAGTCAAGGTTTTGCACATCGAGCATGCTGAAGAGGGCACTTGCATCGCCATTGGGGGTGCTGTCGAGGATGCCATCTAAGTCCTCATCGGTAACGTTGGCAAAATCAGCCGTGGCGATGAGATCGTTGTTTTCGTCCAAGTCCAGATTCATGGCGATGGCCGCAGCTGCACCTTTGGCGTTGAACTCTGTGGTGACGGCTGTTACGGCATTGGCGATGAGCGAGTCGGAGAGGGTGTCAGTACTTGAATTACTGACGTCTACGGCACCGGTGGCGGCATTGTTGACCAAAAGTTGGGCCATCACCGAGTTGTTGCCACCAAAAGTAATATCGAAGGATGACGCAGAGCCGGTGGCCGTGGAGTTGATGGTGAGCATGCCATCCGTGCCCATGGTGACCTCAGCAGGATCGATGGTGGCGGTTGGATTGGCGGTGTTGTGGGCAGTGACCGCATCATTAATAATGCGTTTCACCGCGGCGGCCATGTTGGTTTGGTCAGCGGCGGTCATGGGGGTGACAGAGTAGTCACCCAGGACGACAGCTTGTTCAGCACCGGTTAAGGTACTCCAGTCCAAAGTGAGCGAGACCCCATCTAAAGTGAGGGTGTCTTGCTGGGCAATATTGATGCTGCTGTGATCAACATTGGTGATGTCAACACCTTTGGTACCTGCTGATTCCGGATAAGCACTGTTCACCATGACACCAACATTGTCGAAAAAGAGATTGTGGGTGGCCGCATCTTTTCCGGCCGCATAAAAGTGGATGTTATTGATTTGGGTTCCGATATCAAAGGCCAGGGCATCCAGTTCGGATTGCGCTTCTGCAATAACGCCGTCACGGGCTTCAAGGTAGCCGCCCAATCGGCCTTGCATGGCACCCTGTGGGAGATCATATGGGCCCGAACCATCCGTTTTATAATACCGGATGCTTAGGTGGCCATCATTGCTGGGGTCGGGGAGGGTTTCAAAGGTGGCGGCCTCTAAACCATTCACGAGCGTTTGCCCGTTGGGGAAGGCCATGTTCAAAGTCCCATCCCCAGAGTTGTATGCGGTGGCACCGGTGAGTTCACTTAATTCATCACGTGCGATCAGACGTTCGTCCATGAGGTCATTGGGGTAGACACCCGCATCCAATGCATTTTTGATTTGTTGATTGAGATTGGCCACGCGGCCAGACAATTGATTCACGCGGTTCATTTCTAAATTCACGGTATGATCGATGGCGTTGCGGTGCTCTTCCAAGGACTCCCATGCCAAGTTGAAAGCGGCGGCGAACTGTTTGCCTGCCCCCACCACGGTGGTTCGCAAAGCGGTATCGCCGGGGTTTTGTGCCAGCTCGCGCAGGTTTTGAAAATAATCGGAAACGGCCTCCACCACGTTGCCTGGTTCGTTGGGGTCGAAGATGGATACTGCCTTTAAAACGTGGCTTAATCCTGTACCATAGCCGCTTTCAGCCTGGTACTTGGGGATTTGGGCTTCAGTGAATTGGTCGCGAACCTGAGTGACGTAGGCAACTCGAGCACCATCACCCACCAACGAGCCACCAATCTGTCGGCCACTGGTCACAGAGCGCAAATGTGCACGCTGCCGTGAGTAGCCGGGTGTATTCACATTCTCAAGGTTGTGAGCAATGGTGGCGCTTTTTGAGCGTTGGGTAGCCATGGAGTTGGCTGCCACATGTACCATCGTAAAAAGTGACATGGGAGACTCCTTAGGCTCGGCGTGAGACGTTAACGACCGAACGCATGGGGGCGCTGGCCTTTTGTCGCATGTTGCCTTTTTTATCGTAAACCACGCTCGGTGGGTTCAGACAGTCCATATAACTCTGGGCGAAGACCAGGGCTTTCTTCATCAGGACTTGGGTAAAAGCATCGAGTTGTTTGATTCTTGAAGCTTGGCTTTGAATGCCGCGGACCTTCTCTGCCAAAACAGGGCCATGAGCAGGGTAGGCCACCTTAAGTGCATCTAAGGTGGTTTGCGCCAACTGGGCTTCTTGTCCGGCTGATTCCATCGCGGTCATGAGATCCTCTTCCAGTTGCCCTGCGGTTTCATTAAACGCTTCCCGGGCGACTGCGCGGGCCTGAATGGCCTCTAGATCTAATTGTCGGATGTGTAGGATGCCTTCTTGAGTCTTTTCTGCCTCAGAGTGCATCAGGGCTTGCAGTTCTTCTGCAATTTCAATGGCTTTTTCGATTTTCATAGCATGCTCCGTCAAAATACACCTCTAGCGTGACGCGCCAAAGCGCACCCGCAAAGGAGGAGACGGTGCCATGCACCTTTAAACTTAAGCCTTTGATTTAGCTTAAGTTTTGCAGTCGTGCTGCCAATTCGGCGTCTGCCAGGATTTGCTCTGCAATTCTCTCGGGATCTGGACGGTAAGAACCGTCTCGCACCGCTGCTTCAATATCTCGCAGTCGTTGCGCTCGAGAGGCCTTTGCATTGCTAAGTGCCTGGGAAACCCCAACATCCACTTGTGCGGATTTTTGGGCAACACTGGGTGTTGAAGACCCTTCCATAGCGGCCTTCTTCGGGGTTCTGGGCGCCGTCTTTTCTCTTATCTTATCGATATTATTTGTATTTTTGACTTCCATGCCTAAACTACCCCTGCGGACAGAAATTGCCCGTCACCTTTCATTTCGACTCATACCCATATTTCTTAAGGGCTGATCCCGGATCTATGGGCGATTTTTTACGTTGCACCTCGAAATGGAGGTGAGCACCAGTGGAATCACCAGTGTTGCCTACTGTAGCCAACTTGTCGCCCATTTTCACCTTTTCTCCTACCTTTACGTTAATTGTATCAGCATGCGCATATAGGGTGCGCGTGCCATCTCCATGATCGAGAACCAGAAAATTGCCGTAGCCCTTCTCATGGTTGCCGATTTGAGCCACCACCCCAGCTTTTGGTGCTGTAATGGCGCTCCCTTTTGGAGCTGCAATATCAATGCCATCGTGGTGTCTCACATCCCCATGTATGGGATGGACCCGATATCCAAAATCACTTGAAATTCTGGTGGCTTCGGCGACCAGCAGATTTTGGGCAGCATTGAAGAGGGAAGGGTCGTTGTTGCCCCTCCCGTGTAAATTGGGTAATCCTGTGGGCCGCGTGGCGCCCTGTGTGGAATTTTTGGCACCTGGGCCCTCGAAATCTCGCATAAGGGCCTCAGTGAGGCCAAAACCACCGCCTTTGGAGATGGCTTGAGAGATGGCCTGGGTGAAGAGGTCTGAATGTAAATCACCGCCCGTGCCCTTGATGCGGAAGGCCCCAGAGCTTTCGAGCATCTTTTTGACCATCACTGCTTCCAGTTGCTGAGCAGCGCTTTTCAGGTCTTTGGGGCGATCCAGCTTTCCGCTGAGGGTGCCCGTGAGGTGATTGTTGACCGGTTTCATTACATCACCTCAAGATCGGCGTCGATGGCACCCGCCGATTTCATCGCTTGTAGGATGGTGATCAAATCTCGGGCAGAGACGCCGAGCGTATTCAAGGCCGTTACGAGTCCTTGAATGTTTGTGGCACCAGGTACTGCGATGACAGGGTTCACTTCTTCACGGGTGTTAATGTCGTTCACCGACCCAGCTACGGTTTGCCCGCCTTGTGAAAAGGCGTTGGGTTGTGAAACAAAATTCTGTGGGGTGATGGAAACCTCGAGGTTACCATGGGCGACGGCCACCGGACGTATCACCACATCTGCACCTGCAACCACCGTCCCAGTGCGCTCGTTGATCACGATTCGTCCCCGTCGGTCTGCCTCCACGCGCAGGGTTTCTAACTCGCCTAAAAATGCCACGACGTTGTCTGCTTTGTCAGCGGGAACGGTGATTTCGATGGCGGCGGCATCTACAGCGCGTGCCACATCGTCAGTACCGATATAATCATTGAGTGCCTTCACCATACGGCTCGCAGTCGTGAAATCGGGCTCTTTGAGGTCCATATAAAGTCGGCCTGCATTTAGATTGGGCAGAACCGAACGCTCAACAATACCCCCACCGGGAACACGCCCTGAGGTGGGTTGGTTTTTTTGTATACTTGCACCTTGGCTAGAGCCGGCACTGAAACCACCCGCCTGTACCGAGCCTTGTCCTAGGGCATAGACCTGTCCATCGGGTCCTTTGAGGGGCGTCATCAATAAGGTACCGCCGGCCAAAGATCGGGCGTTGCCAATAGAGCCCACGTTGACATCGAGTTTTGCTCCAGATCGAACGAAGGCGGGCAGTTGTGCGGTGACCATAACGGCTGCCACATTGCGTGAACGAATGTCCATGGGTGATACCCGAACGCCCAATCGGCCCAGCATGCCGCTGATGCTTTGATTGGTAAACAAGACCTGTTGGGTATCGCCGGTGCCCGATAGACCCACCACGAGGCCGTAGCCGATCAACATATTTTCTCTAACCCCGCGGACGTCAGCCAGCTCCTTGATGCGCGAGGGCGCACTCAAACCCATGCTCGGAAGGGTAAGGCCAGAAATCAAGATGAGCGTTGTTAAAATGCGAATCATGTGAAACCTCGATTAAAAAGGATAAATCCAGCTGAAGAACCGTGAGAACCAACCTTGTCGCTGGTTGTCGGACATGACACCGCGACCCACAAACTCGATTTCTGCTTCTGCAATCTTTGAACTCGAAATAATATTGTTTTGGTCAATGTCGATGGGTCGAATGATGCCCGAAAGATAAAAATGTTGTTCTTCATCATTGACCAAAATAACGCGGTGTCCTTCGACGAAGAGATTGCCGTTGGGCAGTACTTTCTTGACCACGGCGGAAACGGTCCCTGTCAGGTTTTCAGTACGACCGGTGGTGCCTTCGCCGCGGAAGCTGCCCGATGAACCGCCTTCAATATCGGGGGAAGCTGCATCACCGTCGATGGTCATGGCGCCGAGCATTTTACCTAGAAATGGGAAGGAAGTGATACTGCCTTGCGAATTGGAGGTGCGACTCATGGTGGTGTCCGCTTTGCGCTCCGCATTGGCGCTTTCTTCAATTTTAATGACCACAATGTCATTGGCTTGAAAGGCCCGCGCATCTGAGAATAACAACGTGTGCGCTGCGTTGCGTTGTTGCCACAAAGATCCGGTTTGTTGGGCTTCTTTTTGTCGCCGCAAGTCGTCCTGAGTGACCGGTCCAACCGGGTAGTCTCGCGTTTTAGGCACATATGGATCTACATGTTTTTGAGCACATCCAAAACAAAACAAAATGCAGATGGCTGTCAGTGTTTTTTTCATCAGTGAACCTCTACGTAAAGGGTGTCATTTTCGTAAGAGCCGCGTACTTTTTTGCCAGATGGTAAAACGGCGCAGGGGAGGGAGCCGTTGCAAGGAACAGCACGGCCTTTTTGCTTGATTTGAATGGCTTGGGCTTGCACCACGACCGTTACATCGCTGCCAGGTTCTGGCCCCAAGGCTCGCACATCGTTGTCGCGAATGGGACTGGCTTTTGGAATGTACCGATTGGCGACCTTATCGGTCAGATTGCCTTGATAGGGCAAACGGCCATTTTTGATTTCACGCCACCGTTGTTTGAAATTACCTTCTAATAGCGCACCGTTTTGAACCGGCCGTGTGGCAACCCACATTTTGGCTTTGAGCTGAATGCTAACCCATGCCCAACCTTGGCAGGAAACCCCGTGATTGTCGTGTCCGGTGGTTTTCACGAGGACGCGGCCCGACCGATTGATGGCTCGATCCACTTGGGCGTACCGAAGGTGACATTTCGCGGGGATGCGAGAACGGTAACTGCGATAGGCTATTTTAGCATTTTTCACCGTGACCCCATCGCGTACCGCCGATTTAATAATGGAAGGGACGTTGACTTTTTTGGCTTCCACCGAAGAAGCAGTGAAAAACAAAAATCCAAAGGCCAAGAATGAAGATAAGCAAATGGGCGATCTCATGAGAACTCCTAGCGCATGTTGCCTAGTTTTTGCAGCATCTGATCTGCTGATTGAATCACTTTGGAATTCATTTCGTAGGCACGTTGTGCTGAAATCATTCCGATCATTTCAGTAATGGCTTCGACATTGGAGGATTCGAGGAACCCCTGTATGATTCCGCCTGCTTCATCGGTGGTGGGCTGGGTACGAATAGGGGGTCCACTGGCTTCTGTTTCCACGAGCACATTGCCACCGATACTCTCCAAACCACCTGGGTTCACGAAAAGGGCAAGTTCAATTTGACCAATCTCTTCATGTTCTGGTGCATTGGGTCGTTCCACCATGATGCGGCCATCAGCATGAATCATAACGTGTTTTGTATCTGCTGGGAGATTGACTTGTGGGAAGACCAAATCACCACTGGCAGTGACCATACGCCCCTCCGAATCCACACGGAAATTTCCAGCGCGGCTGTAGGCGATTTCACCATCGGGTCTTTGCACTTGGAAAAAGCCAGGCCCCTCAATGGCGAGGTCCATGGGATTCTCTGTGGACTCCAGGCTGCCTTGTGAGAAGGTACGGGTGGTGGCCCTGGTGCGGACCCCCATGCCGACTTCTAGGGCTGTGGATTCAGTGCCACCCGTTGGATTGGGAGCGGCGGCCGGGCGAATCTTTTCAGAAAGTAATTCTTCAAATTCGGGTCGGCTTTTTTTGAAACCAACGGTACCTTGGTTTGCGAGATTGTTTGCAATCACGCTCATGCGGGTTTCTTGGGCGTGCATACCGGTTGCGGCAGTGTATAATGAGCGAAACATATTTCTCTCCTTTAGACCTTGCCAATTTGGATGGCTCGGTCGTCAATTTTACGGTAAGTTTGAACGGCTTGAACGGCGTGATCGAAAAGTCGTTGGGTATGCATCATGTCAACGGATGCTTCCAACGCACTGATATTGGATAACTCTATTTCACCCACGCGAACGCGATTGTCCGCCATTTCCGATTCGCCATTTTTGGCTTTAACAATAGATGCAGACACCCGTTCCAATTCACCTTCAAGGCTATAGGTGCCCAACTGTTCAATGCGATTATCGCCAGACCAAACGGTCCCATCTGCACTGATTCTCACTGGGGCATCTGGGGGCATGACAATAGGGGAGCCCCCTTCACTCATCACAGGGTTCCCTGCGATGGTTAATGTCCCATCAGGCTGGACGGTGAGATGACCGTTACGGGTGAATCCCATATCACCGTTTTTCATTTCCACTTGAAAGTAGTTTTCGCCCGCTGGAATAACATCCAATGGGTTGCCCGTTTGTCGAATGAGTCCCATACGATGGTCAAGTCCAGCATCCACAGTGGCTACAGAGGCCATGTTTCCATCGGCCCCATCGGGGAAAAAGGTTTCAAAGGCGTACATGTTGGCCTTAAAGCCGGGTGTATCGGCATTGGCCAGGTTATCTGCGATGGCTTCAAGTTCTCGCTCACGCGAGGACATGGCCGTCATTCCTACATACATTCCGTCTGACATAAATGCCTCCTTTCCACCCGGATTAATGCATGTGGTGCACCAAAGGGTGCGCGAAGGGCCTAAGCATCTGTAAGTAATATGGTTTTTGTTTTCGAGTCGCCTTGATTAGGCGGGGTGCAGATGCTGATGAGGTAAAAATGACAGATTTCTGACGAAAAAAGAGATCTCAAAAAGCTAAAGGAAAAAAAAAAGGTGGCCGATGTGTGAATCATGAAGAAACAAAATCGCTTAGATACTTTGGTTTGGATTAACGAGCAGAAGGAGGGGCAGGCCCGTGAAAAGGTCATGCTGCTTTCTGAGCGTCACCAAGGTTTAGAAAATCAACGTAAAGCGTTGAAAGAGGCCTATATTCGCTGTGAAGCGAATGGCAAGAAGGCGGTGATGTGGGAAGTTGCACAGGCAGCGGCCCGGCGACTCGTCGCTCAGATAGAGTCGGTAGAACAAGAGCTGGAAAAGTCTGCAAAGATTTTGGAAGAGGCTCGAACACATCACCAAAAAACCTATGCCGATCTCAAAGCCGTTTTGCGCTTACGTGATAACCGTCTTCTCGAGCTCAAGCAGGCAGAAGACAAGAAGGAGCAAAAGGTCATGGATGACCTCGCTGTGATGATGTTCGCACGCAAAGCAGCGTCCTGATTTTTGAATCGAGTTTTTTCATAAAAAAGCCTGAGCCACACGCTTTTTCCTCCTGGCAGCTTAAAGTTGGGAGGTTTTTTTTTGCCTAAAAAAAGCCGCTGACAAGAGCGGCTTATTTAATTGGATGGCTTGAAAATGATTAATCGTCGTTTTCTTCAGCTTCGATGTTCTCGCGAACCAGTTTGATGGCCTGCCCATGAAGTTGACAGACACGGGGTTCGGAGACACCCAAAATCCCAGCAATTTCGCGATAGGTGAGGGCTTCTACGTAGTGGAGAGAGAGAACCAATTGTAACCGTTCGGGTAACGTTCCGATAGACCGGGTGACGAGGGCTTTGAGCTCTTTATTTTCCAATAAGGTAAATGGCGAAGTGTCTTGTTCTTCGTGATAGGGCTCGATTTTTTGGATGTCCACGATGGGCTGGGTGAGACCTTGAAGGTTACCCAGTTGCGCAATGTCGATTTCCAGCTCTTCGCAAAGCTCTTCATTGGTGGGTTCTCGTCCTAAATCATTGGCCAAACGTTTTCGGGCGTTTTTCATGCCTTCGGTTTGGGCACGTAAGCGTCTTGGCAAGTGGTCTTGCTTGCGCATTTCGTCCAGCATAGAGCCACGGATGCGGTGTTCCGCGAAGGTTTCGAACTTGATACCACGGCTGGTGTCGAAACGGCGATGGGCATCGAGCAGGGCCATGGCGCCGGAGACCCAGAGGTCATCAAACATGTCGTACATTCCCGTGCGCATGGTCAGTCGATGGGCACAACGGTCGATCAGACCGCTGTGGGTCTTGATGAGCTCGTTTTCATCCACCGGCTTGCTGGTATAGGCTTGGATTGCACGTTCTGCTGTCATGATTAATTCGCCATTGTTGTGGATTCACGCAGAACCCTTTGCCAAAGAAACTTGAGCCCTCCATCCAAATTGTTTGGGGCAGGACGGTCTAAGAGATTGGTGTATAACGTGGCGACTGCCCGAGCAGCGGGGCAGTTGGGATACAGGTCTACAAAAGGTTTTTGTGACAAGATTGCGCGCCTAACGTCGTCATCGCGGGGAACAAAGCCATAGTAGTTCACATGGGCATTTAAGAACCGAGAGGTGACCATGGTGAGTTTTTGGAAAATATCGCGTGCAGCAGCTTCGTGTGGGGCTGCATTGACCACCACGTTGAAATGCTGCACCCCAGCCTGTTGGGAAAGCACTTTGACAGTGGCATAGGCGTCGGTGAGGGAGGTGGGCTCAGGTGCCACCACCAGCAAGGTTTCTTGGGCAGCACCGGCGAAGAAGAGCACATTGTCTCCAATGCCAGCGCTCACATCGATGAGAATGGTATCAAATTGGTCTTCGAGTGGGTCAAATGCAGAAATCAGGCGCATTTGGTCCTCTGTGCTGAGTTGGGTGAGTTGTTGAACCCCTGAGCCTGCAGCAAGAATTCGCACATTGTGGGGGCCCGTCCCGAGCACGTGGTCGATGGGCATTTCTTCGTTGAGCAGATGCCCCAAATGAAATTGTGGTTTGATGCCCAAAAGAATCTCTGCATTGGCCAAGCCCAAGTCCGCATCAATGATGAGCACTTTACGCCCAGCTTTGGCTGCAGTGATGCCCAGATTGACAGTAAGTGATGTCTTACCCACGCCGCCTTTTCCGCTGGCAACGGCGATCACCCTCAGTGGGCGTTGGGGGGCTTTGTTCTCGGACATGTGTTTCCTCAGGTTGTGGGCTTGGTCTAACATAGGCTGGGGTCGGTTTTAAAACTTTAAAGGCGTGAAGTGAAGAATTTGACGCTAATTATATGTCTAAAATCAAGTCTACCAGTTTTTGGCTGTCGGCTTGATGAAGGTCCTCCGGAACGGTTTGCCCATCCGTGTAGCAACACAGGGGGGTAGAGGGCGAAATTTCAGCCGCAAAAATGCTTCCAGGGCTGAAACTCTCGTCGATTTTGGTGATGATGACGCCTTTATGGGCGGCCATGCGGTAGGTCGAGGCAGCCCCGGCCATTTGGAGATAGCCACAGGCTGCACTGAGCGTCAGGTAGATTTCGAGCCCCGGAATGCGCTGCAAAATCCCGGTTTGCTTTAAAATGGAGCTTTTGTCGGCCCGTCCTGCGGTATCCACCAAGACCAAATCACAATCTTGGGTTTGCTCGATGGCTTCGGCCAACTCGTCTTCATTGCGACAAATAAAAGTGGGGGCGGACATGATTTCGCCGTAGCGCTTCAATTGTTCCGCTGCCCCAATTCTAAATGTATCTATAGATATAAGAGCAACACTTAAACGAGATTCGATGATTGCTCTGGCTGCAATTTTGGCGATGGTGGTGGTTTTGCCCACGCCGGTTGGGCCCACCAACGCCATGATTTTCCGACGTTGTGTTTTCCAAGGTGGGGTCATGGCAGGCAGACGCTTGCGCATTGCGGCTGCCACCTCTTTTCTTAGGGTTTGATTTGAGTGACACGTTTGTGGGGTAAGGCGACACTCAATGATATCCTCAGCAATTTCCTCAGAAAGGCCTTTTCGCTGCAGCTCACGCATCAATTGTCGTGCGTGGGGCGGCATGTGCGAATAGGGCAAATCCGAAGTGGGCATTGCTTTGGAGGGTTTTTGGGGAAGGTTTTGTGATTTCGTAGCGGCGATAAGCGCTTGGGCATTCTGTGCCAAGATACTTTTGCCTGTCTGCTCGTTGGCTCTTAAGTTACGAGGCTCAATTTCCTCGATATCATAAGGTTCGGGCTCTTCGTTGATGTCCTGCTTTAAGTTGGCGGGCAAAGCCTGCATGAATGATTGTGTCTCAGGTTCAACTTTTACTTTCTCCTGTAAAGGTACAGGATTGTTGGCACTTTCCCACTCTTCAAAGATCCAGTTGTCATCTTTGGTGAACGCGGGATGTTTGGAGACCGGGGCGGTCTCATTCGTGGCACCATAAGCAGCAGCAGCTTTCTTTTGGGCGCGCTTGTCTTTTTTGGATTGGGGTTTTTGTGCAGGAAGGGCTGCTGTGATTTCGATTTCACCCCTTTTGAACAGGTTGCCGCCCACTTCGCGCGTGGAGATGATGACCGCGTCTGGGCCCATCATGGCTTTAACGATGTCTAAAGCGGCTTTGGGGTCTTGAGCTCTAAAGGTGCGTACCGTGTTGTGGTTCATGGGTAACCTCCTCTCTTTAACGAAGCACGTTTCGTGCCAAAGGGAATGTCAATTTCTCGACACTGGGTTTAGACAGGCCTTGGAACCAGTTCGATGATGCCCGTGGGCTCCAGCTGGGTGCCTGGTGAGAGTTCTCTGGCGGTGACCACTGAAAGGTCACCCAAAAAGCGATTGGCAAAGTCAAAAAGCGGACGCCGCAAGTCTGAAGGGGCAATGACCACAGTGGGGAGTCCAGCAGAGGCCAATGCTTGTGCATTTTGCTCCAGTTGCTCCATGAGCATTCGGGCCACGTCCAAATCGGGGGTCAGCATGGGTTCGCCATCAGCGGCCACCATGGTGCCTCGCAACAGGTCTTCGGTTTGACGGGTCAGGGTCATGGCGTGAACTGCGCCGGTTTCGTTGCACACCGTCGACGTGATTTGCCGTGCCATGCGCTTGCGGGTTTGTTCAATCATGTAGGGCAGCTCTTTGCTCTTGGTGGATGCATCGGCCACAGCTTCCAAAATGGTGACCATGTCCCGCACAGAAATACGTTCTTTGAGCAACCCACGAACGACGCCCACCAGCTCACCCAAGGAGACCAAGTTGGGCACCACGTCTTCAACCAGTTTGGGGGCTTCTCTGCCCACCATATTGAGCAATTCTTGGACTTCTTGGCGTCCCACCAGCTCATGGGCAATCTTTTTCAGGACTTCTGACAAATGGGTGGTGATCACGGAGGGGCCGTCTACCAGGGTGTAACCTTTCGCATCGGCTTCTTCACGTTTCTTTTCCTCAATCCACATGGCGGGAAGCCCGAATGCGGGTTCTTTGGCTTCAATGCCCTTGACGTTGGGCAGTTGGCCGGTGCCTTCCAGGGCCATCAGGCGGTCGGAGAATGCGATGCCTTTGGCCACTTCGACGCCGCGCAGAACAACCCGGTAGTCATTGGCCTCAAGGTTCAAATTGTCTCGCAAATGTACAGAGGGGAGAATGATACCCAACTCGGCAGCCAACTGTTTGCGAAGGGAGGTGATGCGACCAGGCAGTTCGCCGCCGCGGTCCACATCGATCAGGGCCAAGAGACCGTAGCCCACTTCCAGCTCAAGGGTGTCCACTTGGAGCAGGTCTTCGAGGGTCTGTTGTTCACTTTTCGCCTCTTCTTCGGCATCTGCGGGCGCACCGCTCAGGCCTGCTTTCTTGAGCCGCTCTTCGTCTTTTTCTTTCCGGGCCACACGTTGTGCCAAGTAAATGGCGCCGCCAGCAAGCCCCGCGAATGCGAAAAGAGGCATGCCAGGAATCATACCGATGGCCAACATCACCGCTGATGCAGAGATAAGGGTTTGGCTGTTACCAAAAATCTGTCCACTCAATTGCAGACCAAGCTGGGTTCTATCACCGGTACGGGTAACAACGATACCTGCAGCTACGGAGATGAGCAGGGCGGGCATTTGCGATACCAAACCATCACCCACCGTTAAAATTGTATAGGTATCTACTGCTTGTCCGAAGCCAAGGTTGTTTTGCACCATACCGGCGATGAGGCCACCGACGATGTTAATACCCGTAATAATGAGGCCGGCGATGGCATCCCCACGGACGAATTTAGATGCACCGTCCATGGCGCCAAAGAATTCGGCTTCTTGCTCTAATGTACTGCGACGTTCTTGTGCTTGTGCCTCAGTGATGGCGCCTGCAGCCAAATCAGCGTCAATGGCCATTTGCTTACCGGGGAGGGCATCCAAGGTGAAACGGGCAGCCACTTCTGACACACGGCCAGAACCTTTGGTAATGACCATGAAGTTAACGATAATCAAGATGAGAAAGATCACCAAACCGATGATCACACTACCGCCCACAGCAAACTCACCAAAAGTTTGAATCACGCTACCGGCGGCGGCGGGACCGGTGTGACCATCTCTTAAAATTAATCGGGTGGTGGCAACGTTGAGACCCAGTCGAAACAGGGTGGTGATCAACAACATGGCGGGGAAGACAGAGAATTCAAGAGCGCGTTTCAAGCGTAAGGCCACCAACATCATGGTAACCGCCAACCCAACATTCATGGCCAATAAAAGGTCCATGGCCACAGCGGGAAGGGGCATAATCAGAATGCCCAAAATACCGATCACGCCCATGGCGACCAGTCTTTCAAGTGTTACGGATTGTTGTTGCTCATTCATAATGTCGCCTCATGCCCGGCAGCCGCCCTGTCACGCGATAAACAAAAGCCAAAATGGCTGCCACCGCTTTGTAGGTTTCTGCCGGCACTGTCTTTCCTACTTTCACTTTTTTATACAAGAGTCGTGCCAAAGGGACGTCTTTCACGATTGGCACACTGTTTTCTCTAGCTAATTGTCTCATTAAGTCGGCCACTTTGTCTTTGCCTTTGGCCGTGACTTTTGGCGCCTCGTCTTTGCCCCGAACGTAGCGAATGGCAATGGCAATATGCGTGGGGTTGACCACCAATGCATCGGCCTTGGGGACTTCAATGGCCACACGGTTTTGGGCGATTTCTCTCGCCTTGGCTTTACGCTTACCGCGAATATGCGGGTCACCCATTTCTTCTTTGAACTCGCGTTTGACCTCGTCCATGGTCATCATCATTTTCTTATTAAAGCGATTGGCTTGAATCACATAATCGAGCACGGCAATGGCCACCATGACCAAAATTACAAAGGCAATCATTTTGGCTAAGGGGTAAACCATGGCTGCCAATAACGATTTTTGTGGCCAATAAAAACTTTCGGAAAGGGCCATGAAATCGTCGTAAAGAACCCAAACAGCAAGGCCCATAATTCCGGCGACTTTTAATAGGGTCATTCCCAAATCGACGAGAAAGTCGACCTTAAAAATCTGGGTCACTTTTTCAATGTTGAAACATTTTTTAAAGTCTGGGGCCATTTTTTGAGGCCAAATGGTGGCTTTGGTTTGGCTGAGGGTAATGGCGCTCGCGCCCACTGCAGCGCTCCCTCCGATGATGATCATATAGAGCATGGGCTTTGCAATAATTTCAACATTTAAGACGAAGCTGCTGGCGGCCATTTGACGTATGCTGGTCGTGACCGCTTCTATCAGCGACCTGCCCACCATTTGGCCAATTGCGCCAAGCGCGATAAACCCAAAGGTCAAAGAAGCAACGGTGCTGGCATCTTTACCAATGGGTAGGTCACCCTCTTCAAAAGCCTTGCTCAGCTTCTGCGGGGTGGGTTCTTCTGTTTTAGAGTCCTTATCCTCATCCGACATCGTATAAATACCTGTTTTATATATACAGAATATATAAAGCAGGATTCGTGCCAGCTTTTACAGCTTAACGTGTCAATGTGCTGACGGCCATCCTGGCTGCGATTTCTGAGGCTGGATTAACGGAAATGAAGAGGGCAGCACCACCGCAGAGAATCGCGATGGAAAAGCCCAAAGCACTCAGGTTGAGCTGTGGGGCCGTTTTGCCCACAATGCCCAAGGTGATGTGTCCGAAGGTCACCGATGCCAAAACGGGAAAAGCCAAACGAACGCCCATCGCCACGGAATCACATATCATTTCCATCATTTTGGGTATCATGGCCGTAAAATCAACGCTGCTCCCTGGAGGCCATTGGGTGGTACTTTCGTACAGCCACATGACCGCTTCACGATGCAAGCCTAAGGCGACAGCGAAGGCCAAAGCGGCCATGGTGTAAAGACGGCCCAGGGAAGTGGAGGGCACGCCGTTAAAGGGGTCGGCCATCTGAGAAAAGCCAAGGCCCATGGGGAATCCGGCAACCTGGCCCGCCACCATGGCCATGTCGAGCGTTAATCTTGCGGTCAAGCCAGCGAGGGCGCCCAAAGCGGTCTCGGTTAAGGCCATGGTCATGAGGGCACCCATGGTGGTGGGTGGGGTGAATCCTTTGTCCGCAAGGCCTAAATAAATCGCAACGGCAAAAAACATGGCGGCCACCACGCGAATGGTCACTGAAACAGCTTTGGAGCCAAGAATAGGTGCCGTTAAACAAATTCCACCACATCTCAGAAGGATCAGAAAGATCAGTAATGCGTGGGGAATGACGTCGGTAATCATGGTGATTTAGGGAGCGATGGAGGGGAGGGCCAAGGCCGCTTGGGTGAAAAAACCAGCGAAATTTTCGAGCATCCAACGGCCGAAAAACCAACAGATGGCCCCGCCACCAACAATACGTGGTACGAAGCCAATGGCGGGGTCATTAATCTGGGTCGCTGCCTGGAGCATCCCCATTAAAATACCCACCACCAACAAGGTCATGAAAAGCGGTGCGCCGTTAAGAGCCAACATGGCCATGCCTTCGGTCAATAATGATGCGGTACTCATATTAAAAACTCCTCGCGATAGAGGTCACGATCAAGTGCCACCCATCGGCCAATAAAAAGACGCCTACTTTAAGGGGCAGGGTTACCATCATGGGGGGAACCATCATCATCCCCAAGGACATTAAGACGCCCGCCACCAACAAGTCGATGAGAACCATGGGAATAAAGAGGTACATGCCCATTTGAAAGGCGGTGGTGAGCTCGGAGACCATGAAGGCTGGGGCTGCGATGGACAAAGGAATCTCGTCATTTTTATTGGGACGGTCTTTGCCTGCAATCTCGTAGAAAGTTCGCAAGTCTTCCTGCCGGGTTTGTTTGAGCGTGAACTTTTTGATCACGGTTGCCGCGCGATCGCCGGCCACGAAATGGTCGATTTCATCGTTCATAAAAGGGCCAAGTACTTTTTCATTCATCTCTTTGATGGTGGGCGTCATGATAAAAACAGTCATGAAAAGCGCGAGCCCCATCACCACTTGGTTGGGCGGCAATTGGGGGGAACCAATGGCTTGTCGGAGGAGGGACAAAACAATGATGATACGTGTAAAGGCGGTGAGACCGATGATGATCGCACTGCCGAAGGACATCACCGTCAACAGTAAGAAGATTTTAACGGTTGTCGTGGTGCCCTTGGCTAATTCTGAAAACAGGGGTGCGAGGTCGTTTGCTGCCGATTCCATGGCGCGCTCCTTCTAAGGCCGTTCGCTGACTTAGGCGAGGAAAAGGTCACGGGAAGTTTGAATCTTGCGACGCAATAACTCATCTTCCGCGGTATCGGTGAGCATTTGTTCAAATGCACTTTCTTTTTCGGGCTTGGTACCAACCAAATCTAGGGAAGGGGTTTGATGTAACCCAGACTTCGGCCAAGCGAGAATATTGTCGTTTGCTTCCTGGGGTGGAGGTACCAAACCCAAAACGGGTTTGTCTGCGAGGACTTCTTCTTGAGGTGTCGGTGTGGGTTTTGTCGAAGTGACTTGAGGTTTCTCTGGTGACTCTAAGGGAAGATCTTTGAGCAGTTGAATACCGTTCTCACAGGATGCCAAAATCAACTTATGACCTTCCACTTCTGCGACCATGATGGAACGTTTGGGGCTGAGATGGGTGGTTTTTAAGACATTAAAGTTGCCTGGGCTTTTCTTGTTTTGGGGCAGCTTCTTTCGCAGCCATAAAATCAAACCCGACATCCCGAAAAGCAACAACACAGGCACGAGAATCGCGGCGAAACCAGTGGCCGAAGACGTTTTTTCTTCTTGAATCACCGTATCAGCTTCCATGGCGGCCATGGAGAGCGGGTTGACTTCGGCTTTGTCTTCTTGGGGTTCGTCAGCTGCATCAGTAACTTTAGCGCTGGACAGGGTTTCTTGGGTTTCGGTGACGGCCAGGGATGCCGATTTTTTACTTCGCTTGTTCTTTGGCCCTTTGCGCTTGTTCGCGGCGAGGGTCAAAGCATTGGGGACCTTTTCGCACTGGCTCAATGCGCGAATCCCACGGGTGCTGGTTTTGAGTGCGATTGCGCCGGCACACTGAAGTTCTTTCTTATACACCACATCCAACTCGACGCTTGTCTTGTGCTGGTGCGCTTTAATGGTGACACCACGGTGTCTGAAAGTTTTGGTGGGGGCTCCCAGTTTGGCATCGCGAACCCAGATGATCATCATTTTGTCACCATTGTGGGCGGTGACTTTTTTCATGTTGATGGGTTTGTTGCCTTTGATGTGGAAGGATACTTTTCCTTCTCGAATTCCAACTTTTACATCTTTGATGCTGGTTTTAGGCACACTGGGGGTAGCAACTGCACTCAGTGCAGCTAGGGCAAAGGGTAAAAACATGAGAAACCTCTCTTAGCGAAGACGGGCAATACGTTCCGAAGGGCTGACAATATCGGTGATTCTCACACCAAACTTATCATTCACAACAACGGCTTCTCCCCGTGCCACCAAGCGACCGTTCACCATGATATCCAATGGGTCGCCGGCGTTTTTGTCTAACTCGACGGCTGCTCCAGGGGATAACTGTAAGAGTTCCTGAATGGACATCTTACTTCTTCCAAGCTCCACCGAGAGATTCAGTGGAATGTCCAGCAAAAGTTCTAAGCGTTCATTGCCTTGGGGCAACCCTGGTTCAACAGGGAGGCGTTCATCGGCAGCAACCGCGGTAGGGGCCTCTGGCTGGGCTTCTTGCTCTTGGTTGAGTTCTTCAGTTTGGGTCGTTTCAGTCATCGTCTGCTCCTAAACTCAGGCGAAGATTTGGACTTTGTCATGGCATTGACACTGGGTCCGTTGTCTTACGCTTTACTTTGCCAGATCCGTGCCGTTTTCTCCAAAAGGCGGCTTAAGTCCTTGAGTTATTTGGATTCCCATAGAACTGTTGATGACCTTTGGGACGCCAAAAAACTTCGGGCGCCCCTCGACCGTCAAAGGTAATTCAGATCGTTCGTCAGTATCGAGCTTTAACACATCGCCTGCTTTCAGTTTGAGCAATTTCTGCAGGGATATTTCGGCTTGTCCCAATTCAGCAACGGCTTCTACTGGTACCTCGTTCAATTCACGTTTCATGGCCAGGTTAAAGCGTTCATCGCTGCTGGTGGCGGCTCGAGGGGGTTGCGAGAGCTGCTTTTTCACTGGTTCGACGGTGGAATAGGGGATGCCGAGCTGCATGGTGCCCTCGATAGAACCGGAAAGCTCGAAAGAGGATAAAATGGCCACTTCATTTGGGGGGGCGATCACCGCCAAACGAGGGTCGTTTTCGAAACGCATGACTTCTGGCGTGATGGGCAGCAATGGTGCCCATGTGTCTTCCATGGCTTTGGTAAAAAGGGCCAGAATGCGTTTAAGAACCAATCGTTCGATTTGAGTCAGTTCTCTTTTACCATTCACATCGGGCGATTCACCGCGGGCCTGTTTGTCCCCAAGGGCACCGGCCAAGATGGCTTCTGCCAAGCCGGTTTCAAGAACGCAAACGGCAGCCCCGTATGCAGGGCCCAAAGTAAAAACCACAACCGTTGCCGTGGGGGCCAGCAGTGCATTGAAGTCAACGAACTTCAGTAAGGATGAAGGGTTGGAAGCGACCCGGACTTGAGTTCGCATTCGGCCCGTGATGCTGGAGGCAAAGGTAGAGGCCACGGAGTCATTCATTGAATCCAATGTGGGGAGCTGCCCACGAATAATTCGGTCTTGACTGGTGAGGTCGTATTCAACCGCATCGATGTTTTTTTGTTGTTGTTGCGACGGGGGCGTGCCTCCTTCAGCGACGGGAACATCTCCCGTCTGGATGGCCTCCATCAACGCATCAACTTCACTTGGATTCAGGGTTGAGGGCATAAATCACCTTATTGAATCACGAACTCAGTGAGGAACAAGGCTTTTACCCTGCGGCCTGGAATGATGGTATCCAATCGCTCGAAGAGATCTGACTTTACTTTTTCGAGTCCGGCAGAACCGGTGAGTTCTTCGAGTGAGCGGTCGTTCAGGTAAGCGATGAATCGGTCCCGAATCTCAGGTTGCATCAGCTTAATATAATCGATGTCCGAGTCGCGTCCCAGTTGGGCTTGGAATTCAAAGCGTGCGTAGCGGTCCATGTCTGGATTTCGCAAGTGAACCACATATTCACCCAAACCGATGGTGGGGCCGCGCATAGGCAGACCGGTTTTTGGATCGATAGGCTCACCCGTCGGGCTCGCAGGTGGTGGAGGCGGCGCCGCGGCAGCCGCTTGCGGTGCGTTGCTTTCCTCATCGTCCCCGCTGGGTTTCAAGAATTGCAACGCCACGAGGCCGACCATGAGCACACTGTTCACAATTAGGAAGAGAGGCATCAACTTACTTTTGGGATGCGGCGGGGGACTTTCTAAATCTTCTTCATTTGCCATATTTCACCTCTTTTGCTTCTTTAAAGCAAAGCCCGTGCCAAAAGGGATGATTCTGGACGGAGGCTTCCTTAAAAAACGCAAAGTCTTTTGTTTTCCCCGATTTAAGACAATCTAACCACAGGGGGACGGTGGGCGCCAGTTTCTGGCACAAGTCTCCCTGGGGACCACCATCGGCCACCAGTCGAATGTTCAAGGAATGCATGTAAAACTCATTCAAAACAACACCTTACACGTGAAGTCAGGATTATGACGGGTCAGCCACTGGTTTGGCGCTCCCGGGGTATGATTTGCCTTGCGTGCCATTTAAAACACGTTTCTTCCTGACCCAGGCTTAATCTCAACCAAGATATCGATGCGTCGATTGCGCTCGCGACCATCCGCGGTGTCATTGGAGGCGATGGGTCTGGACTCGCCGTAGCCACCAACGGACAAGCGGTCTGAAGGTATGCGATGGGCATTTTGAATATAGTTGACCACCGAGGCGGCCCTTAATGCGCTTAAATCCCAATTACTTTTGATGAGTTTGGAGCGAATGCGGCTGTTATCGGTATGTCCTTGGATACGGATGGGTTTGCCCAGGGGGCCGAGCTCGCTCATGATGGCATCCAGCACTGGCATGGCCTCTGGGCGTAATACGGCTGATGCAGGGTCGAAGATTTGGGTAGCTGCCATACGAATAAGCAAGCGTCTGCCATCCGTTTCGATGACGATCACCGGTTTAGAACTGGTGGGTTTGAGCAGAAAAGGCTTGAGGGCACGCTCGACTCGGCGACGTTTGGTTTCAACCTCTAGCCGGTCACGAATGTTCCAGGTTTTACCTTTGCCTAACGTGGTCATGCAGTTTCCGCCAGATGGTGGACCTTTGAAGAGCGGCATTTCTGCGAGACCACCCGTTCCTTGGAAGTGCATGGCGAATCGCACGGCTCTTTCGATTTCCACCACGCGCTTCTGGTCTACGGCAGAGACGGCGTACATCACGACAAAGAACGCGAAGAGCAGGGTGATGAAGTCAGCATAAGACACCAGCCATCGTTCGTGGTTTTCGTGTTCTTCGTGGTGTTGTCTTTTTCCCAAGGTCGCCTCTCTCTAATGACGCGCGTATGACACGCTCTATTCGCTTTCTTCTGAATCCAGATGTCCCCCGACGTAAGATTTCAACTTTTCTTCCAAAATCCGAGGATTCAAGCCTTCTTGAATGGACAGAACACCCTCTGCAATAACGGTTTTACGTTCTTTTTCTTCGCCGGATTTAATAATGATTTTTTTGCCCATGGGCAGGAGAATCAAGTTAGCGATGCCCACCCCGTATACCGTTGCCACAAAAGCGACGGCGATCCCAGAGCCTAACTTGGAGGGATCGGACAAGTTCTCCATCACGTGAATCAGGCCGAGCACCGCTCCAATAATGCCAATGGTTGGGGAGAAAGCGCCCATGGTTTCCCAGAACTTACCGGCGGCCACTTCTTCCTCGAAGTTTTTAAAGATCTCAGCCTCTAAAGAGTCGCGAGTGACATTGGCATCCACACCATCAACAACGAATCCAATGGCTTTTTTCATAAAGGGGTCTTCGATGTCGTTTAATCGTTGTTCGAGAGCCAAAACACCGTCGCGACGGGCGACACCGGCGAGTTCTACCAAAATAGAAATGACTGCGGGGTAGTTGGGATCCACGTGTACGAACGCTCTTTTGGCGAGGTTGAGCGATTTTTTAATCACGTTGGCGGGAAATGCCACACACCCGGCACCAATGGTTCCGCCGAACACAATAACCGCTGCGGCCCCTTGGATGATGGAGCCGATATGACCACCCTCAAGCGCTTGACCTCCCAGAATTCCGCCGAACCCGACGATTAGCCCGACAATTGTAGGTATATCCATTTAGAGCTCCTCTTTCGGTGACGCAGCAGCAGCCTCGGGGGACGGCAGTTGGTCTTCATATAAAACTTCTTTCACCACATGAGGCAAGGGTGCATTAATGTGGCGGCGGTAATCAATCACTTTGCTCAAAATATCTTCGAGCGACTCTTTCACCATTAACCGTTCACCAGTGGTGAAGGATATCAGGGTATCCGGGGTTTTTTGAATGCTGAAGATGAGCTCCGCATTTAAAATCATTTCTTGTCCGTCTAAACGTTTCACTTGGATCATGGCTTACTCTTATATTCGGCTTTTTCGGGCCTTACGTTTAGGTTTGAGCTGAAATCTTGTATTCCAGCGGGGGGGCTTGGGGGACGCTATCACACATGGGGACCCCATCGCGAGCAACTCTAAGGCAAAAAAGCTCCCGCAACTTAGTGGGGGCGTCGCGGGAGCTAATTTACCGTATTTTTGGGATTTCTAACGTTTCAAGGACATCAGTTCGGCCAAGAGTTGGTCGGCACTGGAAATGGTCTTTGCGTTGGCCTGATAACTCCTCTGGGAAGCAATCATACGAATAAATTCTTGTGCCAAGTCAACATTACTTTGTTCGAGCGCACCCGAGACCACTTGCCCGCGGCCACCGGTCATGGCGGTACCGATGTTGGGCTCACCGGCTTCTGCGGTTTGGGAATACATGTTTCCCCCTACACGCATGAGTTGGTCAGATGCGGGAAAATCGGCGAGGGCAAGCTGGGCGAGGGTCCGGCTTTGACCGTTGGTAAACGTACCCAGCACCATGCCTGTATCGTCGATTTGAATACCGGCCAATTCACCCGGTGGGTAACCATCTTGGTTAATGAAGGAGGCTGCGGAAGGGGCAGAGAACTGGGTGATTCCGTCCAATCCAGTGCCGTTGGTCGCCGTTGGGTCACCCAGGTTAAAGTTGAGCGGCTGTGCCAAAGCATCTTTCGGCGTAAAGGTCGAAGTTTGCGTGTGGGTCGCCATTTTACCTTCGGCATCAAAAGTCATGGTACCAGAAGCGATTTGCGTGGGTTCACCGGCAACCCCGCCCTCGATGCCGCCACCATCGGTAAGGCCCACCCAGCTCCACTGGCCACCGCCATCATTGTGGAAGTAAATATCGATCTGGTGAGGTGTACCCAGTGAATCGTAAACGGTGGTGGTGGTGGAGAAGTTTGTGGTTCCTGAGAGGTCACCCAAATCCAAGGGAGGCAACACTTCGGCTTGGGCATCCAGGTTCGCTTTTAAAACCACTTCACTACTGGCCAAAGGTGGGAATGATGTATCACCAATCAGCAGATTGCCTTGGTTGTAGAGAATGTTGCCTTCAGCGTCAGCAGTGTAGCCCTGGACACGCATGCCATTCAGGGTGCTCAAGAAGCCTTCGTTGTCGACTGCGAATTGACCCGAGCGGGTGAAGTAGTTCACTTTTGCACCATTCACTTCACCTTGAGCCACGAAAAAACCAGAGCCCTGAATCGCCAAGTCGGTACCCACGCCCGTTTGGAGGAGGGCGCCTTGACCCATCATTTTTTGCACGGTCTGTGCACGAGCACCGTTACCGATTTGGCCAGAACCAGGTCCGACCACCCATTGGGCCAATGAATCTTCAAATACCGCTCGGCCCCGTTTAAAACCGATGGTGTTCACGTTGGCGATGTTATCACCCACCACACTCAGTTCTTGACTGTTGAGCTGAAGGCCGGAAACGGCGGCGTAAATAGAACTAATCAAACCCATGATAGACTCCTGTAATGCTATGGGGTTTAAGAGGTCGCTTCGAGAATCTCTAAAACGTTTTCCAATGCGATGCGTAAGTCACCGCACAAAAGTTCGGGGAAGCCATTTTCAAATGACATTCCATCCACGTGTGCAACAATGTTGGCGCTGGCTTCGACTTTTTCATCATTTTCATCAACGGCACCAACGCTGAAACTATAAAGTCCTTCTGGGGCAGGGTTGCCATCATCGTCAAGCCCATCCCATTCCACATCAAAGGAGCCTTTCCCCTGCGTGCCCAAGTGCAAAGTACGCACCGGAACGCCAGCCTCGTTTTTGATGGTCACAGTGACTTCTTTGGCAGGGCCCTCGAGCAAGATGCTCATGTTTTCTGCTTCACCTTGGAGGTGATTCAATTCACTGCTGTTAATTTTAATGTCTTTGCCAATGAGATTGGCCATGGAAGTCTGGTTGCCCGCTGCTTGGGCCATCAACAATGCATCCAATTTCTCATTGGTTTGTTGCATTACTTCCAAAGTTGAAAATTGGGCCAACTGCGATGCCATTTCTTGGCTGTCTTGAGGCGCCGTGGGATCTTGGTTGGCCATCTGAGTCATCATAAGTTTCAAGAACGCATCTTTGCCTAGGTCAGGGTTGCCTTGGGCATCCTGTGTCGAGGGTGTGTCTACCCCAAAAGGTCTTAATGCGTAATTTTCGCCAATGTTATTCATGATTCAGTACTCCTTAGGCCTGCACATGCATGGTTGCGCCGTTTCGCACGCGTTTTGCGGTTTGTGCTTGAACAGCAGATTCTGCATTGCCCAGTTCATCATCTTCAAAATCTTCGGATTGCTCGTGGCCTTCTCGTTCTTCAAGATCTTGGCTGAGATTAAACTGTCCCAAATCTAAGCCTTCGGCCTGTAGGGCCGCTTGAAGTTCGTCTTTCTTATCGAAGACTGCTGCATTTTCACCCGCGAGTCGGATATCTGCCACGCCTTCTTGTTTCATTTGAAGTCGAACCGCCACTTCACCGGCCTTTTCTGTGGCCACACGAATGTTCGCGTCGTGCCCATCGATTTGGACTTTGACCTTCGGGTCGATCAAATCTTGGACTTGGGCAAAGTTTTTATTGACCCCGGAACTCCCCGTCACTGGACCTGCTTTCCCTGCGACATTGGCGCCCGATTTAGCGGCAGGGTTGGTGCCTCTGAGCCCAAACTTCGGATCGCTTCCTTTGTTGGTCTTCGAACGTGGCCCCGCCGTTTTGGCTGTGGGGTTGTTCTCACTTTTCATGGCCTGTTCGAAAGGCTTGAAGTTGTCATCTTGAGAAGCATTTTTGGCGGTGTCAGTGTGCTGTTGTTGCTCTGCTTGACCCTGGGTCTGCGCTTGGGTGGTATTGTTTTGTAAATTCGGGTTTTCAGTTGTTTTTACTTGAACGTTCTGAGGCATCACGGCCTTGTCACCCATTTCAAGTTTCACTTGGTTAGATTTGGAATCCGGTTTTTTCAAGGATTGGCCTAGCTGGGTGAGTTGTTTGGAGGTCACTTGCTCCGCTGCCATTGCCAACTGGGTGTTCTCTTTGGATTGTGAGAGCGCCAGCGGCAGCATTTCTGCTTTAAACTGGTTGGCTTGTTTGGCCTGGGCATCCTGCTTGGCCTCGGTTAGAACTTTTTCACCCAGTTGGTTTTTCATGTTTTGCAGCAGGGGGTTTTGCATTCCCTTTTTATTAAAAGGGGCGCCCTTGCTCGCTTGCTTGGTTACATTGTCCACGCCGGAACGTTGGGTGGTTTTTTCTTCGATGGCCACGCTACCTTTATCTGCACCATCGCAGTTTGCTTCGCTCTCTACGTCCGACGTTTTATCGGTAGAGGTCTCAGCTTTGGTTTCTGAACGGGCAGGTTCATTGTTTTGGGTGTTCATTTGGTCAGAGAACACATCATCGAAGTCTTCTCGCTGTTCTCTGGGTTCGATGTCCCGATGGTCGTCCGGACGAACTGGGTCATTGCGATTGATATCAAACGGGGCCTTATTGTCATTCGCAGGCTGAACGGGGCGTGCGGGCCGGGCACTTTGCAGATCTTTGAGCTGCTGGGCCAAGTCTGTTTGGGCCATGGTTTGGGTTTGGATGGACATCATGTTTTTCATTGTAAAACCTCACCAGTATCAGGGTCAGTGGCTAAGTCGGTTGCGAGCATGGCCGCGGCAGCGGGCTTCATGGAGCCGAGCACTGCACCGGCTTGTCGTGCGGGCATGCGGCGCAAAAGCTCTACGGCAATATCTCGGTCAAGACTTTTGAGAAGTTGAGCGGCTTGTTTGGGCTTCATGTTACGAAGTGCTTTGGACAGCGACTTGATGCGTCCGCCGGTTGGGGCAGCAACCGTAGCAGCAGTACCGCCTTCAGCTTCGTCTTTTTTGCCTTTGGTGCATTCGCTTTCTGTGATCGCACGAAGTTGTTGCGCATTGATCTTTCTCGCTTTTTTTAGCTCGGCGAGTTCTTCTTCGTTTTTCTCAAGGGTATGCTCAAGATTGAGTGTTTCCGCTTTGAGTTGGGTCCTTGCTGCCTCTATCTTTTTCAATAAGGCTTTAAGCTCTTCTCGTTCCGCGTTAAGGGCAGCACGTTCTTGCTCAATCTTGACCCGCTCTTCAGCTAGCCTGTCACTTTGAGTTTTGTTCTCGCTGGCAGCCCGCATGAGTTCATCGTTCAGCGACTCCATTTTGAGTGCGGGGGGACGAAAAGAATCACGCACTCGGTCTTTAGTGGCTGTTTTACGTTTTGCCAACAATGTGCCGGTAGAGGTGGCCGCTTTTGCCTTCGAAGTGACCGGTGCAGCGTCTGTCGCTTTTTCTGCGTTATTGGCAGGGGCCGTTGCATTCGTTTCAGCTGTGGCCGTGGCAGGTGCAGCATCCTTTGGCCCTTCAGCGATCGTGAAGGCAGGAATGCTCAACATGGCGAACAAAAGAAAAACTTTAAGCATGGTTGCTCCTTGCACCACCCATCAGGGCGGTCAATTGTTCCAGTGTTTCTTCTAAAGAATCGGATTCAGAATCTAACTGTCGGAGTAGTTTGTTAAGCGGTTCATGGAGCATGATGGCTTGATCAATTTTGGGGTTGCTCCCAGGCTTGTAAGCGCCCACATCGATCAAATCTGCTGCGTCGTTATAGGTGGAGAGGACTTCTCTTCCATGGCGCGCAAGAGATTTGTGTTCATCGTTGACCAGGTCATTCATCACCCGACTGACACTGGCCAAAATATCGATTGCCGGAAAGTGTCCACTGTTAGCCAACTTGCGCGAAAGCACAAAGTGCCCATCGAGAATCGATTTGGCGGAATCGGCAACGGGGTCGTTAAGGTCATCACCTTCCATCAAGACGGTGTAGAGGGCGGTAATACTACCGTTTCCACCATCACGACCTGCACGCTCCAAAAGCTTAGGGAGTATTGCAAACACGGAGGGCGGGTAGCCTTTCGACGTAGGTGGCTCACCGATTGCGAGTCCAATTTCACGCTGAGCCATGGCCACGCGGGTTAATGAATCCAGCAATAGGAGAACTTTTTTGCCTTTTTTACGGTAATGTTCTGCCAATGCGGTTGCAGAAAGCGCAGCACGAATGCGCATCAGTGGAGCCTCATCGCTGGTGGCGACCACAACGATGGATCGGGCCAGGCCCTCAGGTCCCAGGTCTTTTTCTACGAATTCACGGACCTCACGACCGCGCTCACCCACCAGACCCAGAATAATAACATCCGCCTTGGCATTACGGGCGAGCATGCCTAAAAGGACGCTTTTTCCAACGCCGGCGCCAGCGAAAATACCGATTCGTTGACCTTCGCCGACTGTCAAAAAAGAATCGATGGCGCGGATGCCCATGCTTAAAGGCGCTGAAATGCGTTTGCGTTCCATGGCTGTAGGGATGCGGCCTTGGATGGGGGTCTTTTCGTTGAGAAACGGCGTCGGACCGTTATCGATGGGTTTGAGGTTCGCATCGAGCACGCGCCCTAGGAGTGCGTCTCCCACTGGAATCATCTCGGTTCCACCTTGTGGTACAACGGCGGCGCCAGAGCGAATGCCTTGCATGGAGTCGAAGGGCATCAACAAAGCGGTGTTTCCATTGAAGCCCACCACCTGTGCGGTGACGGAGCGTTGATGGTCAACGGCGATGCTGCAGGTTTTCCCAACTGCCATTTGGGGAAGGGTGGCTTCAATAATGACCCCTGAGGCGCGCGTGACGCGTCCCGTTTGCACAACAGGGTCGGCTCGTTTGATGGCAGCCTGTATTGAATCCATGTTGAAAATAGCCATTAGCTCGGATCTCCTTCTTGAGAATCATCGATCACTGTCTTGATTTCCTTGAGTCTTGTTTTTATGCGGCCGTCGATTTGTCCGAAATCGGTATCGACCACCACATCCCCGCGGTCGAGGCTGGCGTTGGGAACGAGCTCGATTTGGGCGAGGGCAATCTCCGTAAATTGGCCATCTTCCAAGGCTTTTGAGACGCTCTCGTGGTCTTGGGGGTGGAGTGAGAGGCGCAAGACTTTGGAGTCGCCCACTTTGCGGAGTGCGGATCTGATTAATGCGATCATCGCTGTGACATCGGCACTGACCTCGCGTTCGAGGATGCGTTGAGCAACTTGAAACCCGATTTCTAACGCCGTGGAACGCGCTTCCTCGGCCAGTCGGGTATTCGCTTGACGCATGTGTTCCACCATCCGAATCATCTTTTCGGTAGCCACGTGCGCACCAATGCCCTCTTCGACACTTGCCAGCTCTGGCGAGGGAGCAGGGGGTTGCACCATTTCCTGGAACGGCGCTTCATGCACATTTGGCACGGTCGCAGAAAGGTCGTCGCTGGGGGGCTCATCCAGACCCATTTCAGCATCTGGCACCGCCTCTGGCGTGCTTTCAGGCACGACTGCACCGGGAGGCTCTGGTTCTTCGTTCATCTCTTCAGCAGCATGCAATTCAGCGCTGGGCATCGAAGGTAGCGCTGGAGTTGGTTCCACCGGCGGGGAGGTCGGATCTTGCTCTAGGGCTAGATTTTTGACGACACCGAGGCTCTCTTGCTGGTCTTTGGTCATGCCAAAGGCGAGGGGAACCACATTGTTGGTCATCTCAACGTCTTCCAGGAACTTGGGTTTGCGGATGGCTTGATTTCCCATGATAGGTTTCCTCTAGTTAGACCATTTGATCGCCAGGAGCGACGATGGTGATGCGTTCCTGCTCTGCCATTTGCATGACCACAGCGACCAACTCTTGTTGCGCTTTCTGAACTTCGGACATGCGAATGGGACCCATGGCTTCCATGTCATCCACCAGCATTTTTGAAGCGCGGGTAGACATGTTGCCCAGGATTTTATCACGGATACGTGGCGACGCGCCCTTGAGGCCCAGCATGAGAAGGTTAGAATCGAATTCTTTAATCAAAGTCTGGATGTCGCGGTCGGTAAGGCTCCACAAATCTTCAAAGGTGAACAACTTGGTTTTGAGATCTTGTGCAAGATCCACATCGCTTTGCTCGATTTCTGTGATGACCACTTGCTGTTGCTTGCTTGGGCTTTGACGCAAAATGGCGAGGGCAGTGCCGCGGCCGTCCACTTGGCGCATCCCATCGGCCACCATGGCTGCCAGTTCGCGGGCCAGGGCTTGTCCTACCTCGCGCAAGACTTCAGGTGCCACTGAATCCACAGATGCCATTCGAGAAAGTACTGCAGGTTTCAGGTCTTCTGGTAGATGTTGCATGACTGGTAAGGCGCGATCGGGACCCATGGCGCTCAAAACCAGCGCAACAGTTTGAGCGTGTTCACGAGCCAGAATCATTCCCAGTGAAACAGGATCGGCCTCAACAATGGGGCCCAAAACTTCATCGGGGGGTGGCGGTGGTTGGACGCCTTCAAAGGCACGTCGGGCCACTTCTTCGCCCACCGCATCGATGGCAACATTGCGTAACAGGTCATCGCCTACCAAGGCATCGGTGGACCCTTGCTCCATCAAGTCTACGAACTCTTGAAGGGAATCATTCAAAGATTCGGGGGCTGCTTTACGAAGTTCTCTGGCCCCTAAAGCGACCCGTCGAATATCGGATTCAGACAGTTTGGTGAAAATCTTCTTAGAAATGTCTGGTCCAAGTCCCAGCAGGATGGCAGCAACTTTCTGTGTGATAGGGCCGCCTTTGGCTTCGGTGATTTTGTTGTTTTCATCAGCCATTGTTATGCTCCGTGATTGAGTGGGTAGGTCAGGTTAAAGTTAATGTTTTGCGTTGGATTTGTCATGCTAAGCCACTTCTTCTTCTTCATTGATTTCTTTTTCAGCAGCTTCCATGAGCCATCCACGAATGAGATAAAGGGCGCGAACGGGATCTTCTTCCACCAAGCGGCGCGCACGCTCTCGGAGCAGGGCGTCTGCAGACGGTAAGGCCGCAGCGCGTTTTCGTTCTTCTTCTTCTGCTTCTTCTGCAGCTCGTGCCATTTCGCTCTCTTCGTTGATGATGGCGTCAATATCAGCCACTCGTTTCCCGGGTTGCAGCATGGCCACAGGCATGGTTTCAAGCTCTTCCATAGCTTTCTTGCGTCGGAAGAAGACAAAGAAGGCGATGGCGCTGGCGAGCAAAAGGGCCAACAAGATGGCTTGCCAAGGTTCGATTAATGGCTTTTCTGCAACGATTTCTTCAGGTCGGGTAAAAATATGGCTGGCGATTTCAAAACGGTCACCCCGTTTGTCGTCGTAGCCCACTGCGCTTTTGGCTAATTCCTCGAGCTTTTGAATCTCTTCAGCGGTTCGGGCTTGCCCTTCAACGCCGTCTACTAAAACTGCGGCGGATAACTTTACAATACGAGGTGCACGTTTGCGAACGGTGGTGACTTTTTTCGATATTTCGTAGTTTCTGACTTCATCGGCTTGTTCTAAATTGTCGTTGGTGGTGGTGGCGCCGATGGTGGCAAAACGACCCATGGGCTGATTGCCCGCTGCACCGGCAAGGCCGCCGGGCGGGGTAGATACTTTATTGTCGGTTTTGTTCACGGCGCGTTCGCTGCGAACGACCGCGGATTCTGGATCGTACTCTTCGGAGGTGGTCACCACATCGCTGCTGTCCACTTCGAGGGTCACGCGGGCAAAAACGGCGCCTTCACCCACTGCTGGCTGGAGCAATCCAACAATGCGTTGCTCATATTGTCGCTCTAATTTACGACGATAGACTTGGTCGTTATCAGCCCATGATTCATCTTCAGCGTAACTTTTACCAGCGCTGTCGACCAGGGAAACATTGTCCACTTTCAGACCGGGAACGGCAGATGCGACCAAATGACGAATGCCATTCACCGCTCGTTTGTCAATAACGCGGCCCGGGATTAGAGTCACAACCACTGCTGCAGTGGCTTCATGATCATCTTCTTTGAATAACCCCGTCTCTGACAAAGTGAGGTGAACACGGGCGGTTTTGACATTTTGCATCGATGAAATGGTTCGGGCCAGTTCGCCCTCAATGGCCCGTCTGAGATTCACTTTTTGTGTGAACTGGGAAACGCCCAAGTCTCCTTTGTCAAACAGATCAAAACCGACAAAGCCGCCACGAGGCAAACCTGCTCCAGCAAGTAACATGCGAGCATCGTAGACGCGTTCCTTCGGTACACTCACGGCAGAGCCATCAGAAGAGATGCGAAAGGGGATGGCAGAGGCCTTCAAAGTCTGTGATACTTCGTTGCTGTCCTCAGTGGTGAGGTTGGTAAAAACGTACTCGAAGTTATCTGTACGTTGCACCAAAACCGCAGTGGCAATGATGAGCCCGGCAATGCCAAGCCCACCGAAAATGAGGCCCACGCGATTGCGCATGGACATCTGTGAAAATTTACCAGAGAAGTTTTTAAGTTGTGAAAGTAGATCTTCCATTGGGGCCTCTTGACTAGAGTTGGGTTAAGAAAAGAAAGAGAAAAAATTTAGACGTGCATTCTCATGATTTCTTGATAGGTTTCCACGGCCTTGTTTCGGACTTTCATTGCCAAGCGCAGTGAAATGTCGGCTTGCTCAAAAGCCAGGGCCGTTTCGTGTAGATTACCTTCGCCATGGGCGAGTTTGCTGGTTTCGATATCCGCTTCAACCTGTAAGTTGTTCACGTGCTCGATGGCGTCTCCCAGTGAGGTTGAAAACGCTTCTGAGGGGGCTTGCACCTCAGGAGCGATGGGGCTTTCCACCACTGGGATAAATAGTTTTTCTGAAACAATGGCGTTTGCATTTTCCATGATTCAACTCCTCTAACTAGCGCAAGATTTCCAGTGCGCGTTGGGCCATGCCCTTTAAGGTTTCAATGGCAGTGGCATTGGCTTCATAGCTACGGGAAGCACTCATGAGATTCACCACTTCGTGACTGGGATCGATGTCAGGGTAGGTCACAAAACCTTCAGCATCGGCATCAGGGTGAGAAGGGTCGAAGACTTTACGGCCAGGGCCTTGGTCTTCGATGACCGCAGATACTTTGACACCGTTATAAGGTTTGGCTTCGCCCCAGCTGGCGTTCATCGTGTCATCGAAAGGAACCGATTCGATCACGGGATCTCTGCGTTTGTAGCCTTCACCATTGGGCCCTCGTGTGGAGTTAGCGTTCGCCAGGTTTGACGTGGCCACATTCACACGGGTTCTGTTGGTTTTCAGGGCGCTGGTGCTAATGCGCATTGCAGACAAAAAATCCATGTTCTCCTCCTATCCGGCAGAACCGTCTGAGCTCACGTACTTAAGCAGTGAGAGTTTCTTTGCGATGGAACGTGCGGCAGCGTTGTATTGAAGGGCATTTTGGGCCAAGTGAGACATGGTGGTATCGATGTCCACTTGGTTGCCATCTACGCTGGGCTCGGCGCTTCGGTCATAATAAGTGGGGATTTCACCGTAACCGCCATCGAACTCAAACATGAGCTCGGCGGAATCGGGCATTTCCTCAATGTGATTGCTCTGCGTGCCGTTCAGCCGTCGCTCTTCTTCTGGGACAGTGACAGCCATAGCGGCATTAAAATCAACTTCTTGCGGCACGTAGGTCGGGGTATCCACGTTGGCCACATTGTTGTTGAGCATGCTCTGTCGAATCATGCGCACATCCATGGAGCGCGTTAACGTATTAAATGCAGCATCGAATAGTTTCATTTGGGCCTCCTTGCGTTTCTTCCACAGGTTCATCACCTATGAAGCAAGTAAAGGGCCAAATATGTAAGTATCTGTTATTGTTTGCGAAAAATCTGTTTTGCGGCGATTTCGAGCCGCTTTGTCAGAATTCTGGCATCCATTTTTCCCACCAAGAAGGTTCCTGTGCAGGCTCTTCCGGGACGCCTGCATCCGCGGTTTCTTCTTCGGCCTCTTCCAGCTCATTAATGGTTTCAAAAGCCAGAGGGTATTTCTCTCGAAGGTCAATATCGCGCTTATTGCCAAAGGATTTGGCTTCGGCCAGCGTGGATAGCGTATCGGCCAATATGGCCGTTTCGTTCAACAGGGCCTTTCGCGTATCAACATCCGATTTTTCGATGGGCGGAACGTCATAAGCGGTGGGTTTATAGTTCCGAATGCCCTTAATAATGGGTACCCATTTACTCGAGGTGTATACGCGGTCTCCGAAGAATTCTTTGGCATATTCCAAAATGACGTCCGCGCGCGCCGTATCCCCGCCCAGTACAAAAAGATGCGCTACATCTACCAGGTGGTCTTCGAGCTCATCATTAGGAACTTCTTGGGTGACCGCCGCCAGGATTTTGGCAGCAAAAGAGGGAGCGCCTATGGCGGTCGCCGTTTTGGCTGCTTTTCGAGCTGCAGGCCAGGCGAGGGCACCGCTGTTGATGTTCGGCAGGCTGATATAGCCTCGCAGCAATTGAATTTTTTGCTCTTCATTCGCTCGGTCGAACCCAGCCATGATGATGCGGCGGCACAAGGCGGCGGTACTCAAACAGGTCTTCGGCCGCATTTCGTCAACGATGCGGTTGCTCAATGCTACGGCGGCGTCAGAGGACTGTCCCAAATAAGCCATGATACGCCAATGGCGTAACTCTATTTCCGAGCGCATGGGTTCGGGCACACCCAAAGTGGAAAACACATTGAGGCGGTCTTGGTCCTTATCAAAGCAATCTCCGACCATCTCGCACAGACGTGCTTTGGCCAGACGTGCAAAAGGAGAATTTTGTGGGACCCTTAAATACCAACCTGCGGCTTTGGCGCCTTCCCCGTTTCTGTAAGCCATATCACCCAAGCGGAATGCGGACCATCCGATCCAAAGCGTGTCATAGGATTCGCGATATTTATCGATGGCTTCTTGCAGCTTGCCTTCGAACAACAAGCATTCTGCTTTCATCACCAAGCTCGTCCCTGGACACGGTTCAGCTTCGGCGTTCACGAACGTCATGGGATAAAAAGGGTAGGGTGGCGGGTCATGTTGGCCGGTCCACGGCACACCACGTACTTCCCGAATCTCGAGCAAGCGACGTTTTTTATTGGCAATGACTTTGGCCTCTAGCCGACGGGTACGGCATTTAAGGCGTACGTGATTTTTTCGGGCTTCAATATCCACGCAGATGCTGGCACCACTGGTGTATCGGTTGAGTGTTTGGATGAGCAGATTTGGATTACCGGTCAAAAGCGTAATGGATGCCCCAATGCCATCCACGTCGACCAGTACCTTACCAAGTTGTGACGGTAAGGGCACGTGCTGGACCGTGGCGGTCGTGGCTACAAAGTGTGACGGAATGGGGTTTTGTCCTGGCGGGGATGGGACATAGTAGTCTTCCGCATGCGCGACGGATCCTGCCAAGAGCGATGCGATGAAAAACAGACTGATACTGAATGACTTTGAACTCATCATACGCGTCTTATACGTTCCCTTTCGCTTTTTCACGACGACGCAGCTTTTCAACCAAAGTGGTCCTTTGCAGACCTAAAAGTTCTGCAGCTGCTTTTTTATTCCCATCGGTTTCCGCCAGCGCCTTTTCGATGAATGCTGCTTCGAGGTCGGCCAGAAGACTGGGAACCTCTAATGGCAGGTCGTGCGTGGCAACAAAATCGTTTGCGGTGATGGGCTGAGTGACGGTTGACGTTGCGGAGGCATTGGTTTCGTGGATGGGTGCATCGGGCGCAAAGGCAGATGCCAAAACGCTCGAGGCGAATGCATCTTGAGTCGGCTCATTGGTCGCCGGCGTAGGGGGTGTTGAAAATGCGGTGGGTGGCACTGCAGCCACTGGTGCCGGAGCGCCTGGTGAATTTCCACTCGTGGGGACTGGGTTGGGTTCCGGGGTTGCAGGCACCGAAACAGCGGGAGCTGTGGGTATGCTCGGCGCAGGGGTGTTCCATACGGAGGGAATGGCCGAGAATATGGGTTCCACATTGGCCATGCCTGCCGTTCCAACCGGCGGGGGCAAATCTTGATAAGTGATTTCATTTCCGACGGTACATACGCTGAGCCGCTCTACCAGGTTTTCTAGTTCGCGAATGTTGCCGGGCCAGTTATAGCTGGCCAGGGCTTGCATGGCTTCAGGGGTAATCTTTCGTTTTTCCCCTTTCTTTTCCCAGAAATGATTGAAGAGTTCAACGATGTCACCTGGGCGCTCACGCAGCGGTGGTAGCATAATGGGGCAAACGAACAGTCGGTAATATAAATCTTGTCGAAAGCGTCCTGCCTGCACCTCGAGCGCCAAGTCGCGGTTGGTGGCGGCGATGAGTCGAAAGTTCGCCGTTTTGGAGGCATTGGAGCCCACGGGCTCGTAGGTCCGCTCTTGCAACACGCGCAAGAGTTTCACTTGCATGGATAAAGGGAGTTCGCCGATCTCATCGAGAAACAAGGTCCCGCATTCGGCCGCAGCGATGCGTCCCATTCGGGCGGACGCAGCACCGGTGAAGGCGCCTTTGACGTAGCCAAAAAATTCACTCTCTAAAAGGTTTTCAGGAATTGCACCACAATTGACCGGCACGAAGGGACCACTTTTGCCCCTTGGGCTAGAGACATGGATATAGCGTGCGAAGACTTCCTTGCCGGTTCCGGTTTCACCATTGAGTAAAACGGTCGCCTCACTTTGGGCAATGCGCTGGCAGGAGTGCAGCACCACCGCAATGGGACTTTGTGCGGTATGTATAATGTTATGGGCCGAAGGATCTTGTACTGCGGCAGGTGGCATGGACATTTTACTGGCGTTCATAGCGTCCCTTTCCTGTTGGCGGATTTGGGGGCCAATGGGCTCCCCTTGTCCTACATCCACTTACCTGTTTCGGCCAATGGTTCCAAATTTTTGACGGATCACGAATCATGCCAAGTTCAAAAGTGTTGATTTTGGTCACAATTTCGGAGCGCGTGAACCCATTTTAGCCCAATCTTACGCCATATGTCATCTCTTTGACACCTTTCGCAGCACCAAAAACTGACTATTTGATTTAGGCGGCAGGTGTGGCATGAAAAAGACCGATTTTGACGAAAAGAGGACCCCCATGACCGCCAAAGATTCAACTGTGACCCCCAAAGTGATTCATCTCAAAGATTATCAGGTGCCCCCCTATTTGGTGGACGATGTTTTTTTGGACTTCAACCTCTTCGATGACCATGCGGCCATCACCTCTAAGGTCGAATACCGCTTAAATCCAGCGTCCAAGAGTGGGGAGACGTTGATTTTGAATGGAAAAGACTTGGAATTGGTCTCCATTCATATGAACGACACTTTGGTGGGTGAAGACCAATACGACATTTTTGGCGAAGAACTGCACCTCAGTATTCCCGCAGCAAACCAAAATGAATTTGTTCTGACCATTGAAACCAAAAGTAACCCTCACGATAATAAGAGTATGGAGGGATTGTACTGCTCCCGAGGGATGTTCTGTACCCAAATGGAGGCCCAAGGTTTTCGCAAGGTCACCTACTTTCAAGATAGGCCCGACGTGTTGGGCATGTATACCACCCGGGTTGAATCCGATAAAACTGCGAACCCATTGCTTTTGTCCAACGGTAATTTGGTAGAAGAGGGTGATTTGGAGCAGGGCAGACATTACGCCGTTTGGAAAGACCCTCATCGCAAGCCTTGTTACCTTTTCGCTTTGGTGGCCGGTGATTTGGGTGTGGCTGAAGACACGTTCACCACGACGACTGGCCGTGAAGTGGCATTGAAAATATTTGTGGAAAAAGGTCAGGAATCCAAAACCGGGCACGCCATGAAAGCCTTGCAAGATTCCATGAAGTGGGACGAAGACATCTATGGGCGAGAGTACGACCTCGATATCTTCATGATCGTGGCAGTAGATGATTTTAACTTTGGGGCCATGGAAAATAAAGGTCTGAATATTTTCAATGCGGCACTCATTTTGGCGGACCCCAAAACAGCCACTGATATGGATTACCAACGTATTGAAGGTGTGGTGGCCCACGAGTATTTCCATAACTGGACGGGGAACCGCATCACTTGCCGTGACTGGTTCCAATTGAGCCTTAAAGAAGGACTCACCGTATTTAGAGATCAATGCTTCTCCGGCGATATGAATTCACAGGCTGTGCAACGGATTGACGACGTCCGTGCGCTGCGGGCGTTTCAATACCCGGAAGATGCAGGTCCCATGTCCCATCCGATTCGGCCATCATCGTTTGTAAAAATTGATAACTTCTATACCGCCACGGTTTATAACAAGGGTGCCGAAGTCATTCGCATGATGCACACCTTACTGGGAGCGGATGGTTTTCGTAAAGGAACCGATAATTACTTCGAGCGCTTTGACGGGCAAGCCGTGACCACTGAAGATTTTGTGAATGCCATGGAAACGGCCAACGGTGTGGATTTTACCCAATTCAAAAATTGGTACAATCAATCGGGGACGCCAACGGTCAAGGCCAATGGCGTTTATGATGCCGACCATCAAACTTACACTTTGACTTTGAGCCAGAGCACGCCCCCCACTGCAGGGCAAGATGAAAAAGCGCCTTTTGTGATTCCTGTTCGCATGGGACTGTTGAACAGCGCTGGTAAAGACATGGCGCTTCGGCTTGCTGGCGATGAGAATGCCGTGGGCGAAACCACGCGTGTAATCGTTCTAAATGGGCAAGAGCAAACCTTTGTCTTCGAGAATGTGCCCGAACGACCCATTCCATCTTTGTTTCGCCATTTCTCTGCGCCCATTAAGTTAGAGGCAGAGTATTCACTCGACCAACTGCGCTTCCTGTTGTCCAACGATTCTGATTTCTTTAACCGATGGGACGCTGGCCAAAAATTAGCATGTAAAGTTTTGCTGTCTTTGGTGAAACAACGGCAGTCTGGCGAAGCATTCAGCATCGAGGACAGTGTGGTTGATGCCTACGGTCAGCTTCTGTCCGATGACCGTCTCGACCGTGCGTTGGTTGCCGAAACCTGGCTGTTGCCTTCCGAGTCTGAAATCGGCCATGCCATGGACGTGGTAGACGTCGAAGGAATTCAGGCTGCCCGTCAATACATGCGTCAAACACTGGCAAACGCCCATGAAACACAGTTGTTGTCCACTTACGAGAAGTTAGAGGATACCGGCGCGTACGCCATCACGCCAGAGGCCATGGCCCGTCGACAGCTGCGCAATGTTTGCTTAAGCTACCTGTCTACATTGAACAAACAAGACCACTTTGATCGCGCGCACCTGGCGCTTAAAAATGCACGCAGCATGACTGATGAAATTGCTGCCTTAGGTTGTGTGAGTCACAATGAAAATGATGGCCGCCAAGCAGCGCTTGATGCCTTCGCCGCAAAATGGAAAGACGACTTGTTGGTGATGAATAAATGGTTTGCGGTGCAAGCAGGATCGCCTTTGCCTCAAACCCTCGAAGCGGTAGTGGCTTTGCAAAAGCATCCCAACTACGATGCCATCAATCCCAACAAGGTGCGGTCTTTGGTGGGTATTTTTGCGCGTAACCAAAATCAGTTCCACCGGGCTGATGGTGCAGGCTACGTGTTTTTGGCGGACCAAGTACTGGCGGCCGATAAAAGAAATCCGGGACTTTCTGGAAGACTGGTGGGCGCCTTCAACGACTGGAAACGCTTTGATGAGAACCGGCAGGGACTCATGAAAACCCAGTTACAGCGAATTCAGGGAGCAACGGGCTTGTCCGCCAATGTGCGTGAAGTGGTGGATCGCGCTTTGAAACACTGAGTTTGTTTTTATTGGGCCTATGAATGCTGACCAAGTGGCCATAGGAATGTGATTGGGCTTATCTTTTTATTTGGTAGGAGTGACTGATGCTCCGCATTTGAATGGGCTTGGTTCTGAGCGTGGTACCGCTTTGGCCTGATTCAAATTAAGTTAGCCAAGTAATAATCGCGCCACTTCGGCGGCGGTATGTTGGCCAGAATTAAAGGCACCGTCAACGGTTTGCCCATAAGCGCCGGCAAAGGCTTCACCGGCAAAAAAAAGTTTATTGTCCACGGGCCTGATGAGGTTGTCGTTTAAAGGGAATTCGCCGGGTCGGTGGGATGCATAAGCACCAAGGGTGAATGGGTTTGCAGCCCAGTCGGTAAAGACGGTTTTCCCGAAAACATCTGTGGGGTCGATTTGTAGGTGTTGGCATAAAGCATTTTGCAGTAACGAGCCCACTTCGGATGTTTCTTTGCTGCCGATGTCTTTACCATGGGTGCCTCCTAAATAAGCCACCACGTAGGGCATGCCAGCAGGGCGCAAATGGAAAAAGAAAAAGTTGTCCTCTTGATGAGGAACATAAAGCCAGGTGTCCTCGCTAAAAACGTCGGGCTTTTTCAGTTCCAAATGGACCTTCAAAAGATGCCCCATTTGCACATCTTTAAAGGCACGTCGTTTCCACGCAGGCAGGTCGGGTTGAAAGGCGATGGCACCGGCATGAAGCACGCCCATGGAAACCGTACAAATGCAGGTTTTCGCAGTGATGGTTTCGGTATTGGTGTGAATGATCGTGTGGTCCTGGGCGTAATCAATGGCGGTCACGGGTGTGTTCAGCTGCAATGGGACATGCTGGAACCCCTGCTCGATGATGGCGCCATAGCCGTGTTCTGCGAATAGGTTTTCACCATCGCCCGCCATATGCATCCATGCCATGACGGAAGTGTTTTGAGGGTCTGTGCCCATGTCGATGTTGCACATCCAATAGGCCGCGGCCGCAGCTTGGGGGTGGTCCATGTTTAAGAATTGAGAGGCAGGCTCGTCACGGTCGGCGTGCACCGCATCTTCAAGCGACGTGTCAAACAGAGCGCAGGTGGATTCAAAGTCGAACGCTGTGTGCATGGAATCAAAAGACTCCATGCCCACTGTTGATACGGTGGCGTTTTGCGCTTTGGCCAAGGGCAATAATGAATTTTTATGGCCATGGTGCAGCCAGCCTGCGCCCAGGTCAATGGTCGAGTTGTTATGGACAATGGTATGGGCCCTGCCACCGGCACGGTGACTGGCCTCCAGCACCAAATATTTTAATGCCTTGGTGCGAAGGATGTATGCGGCACCCAGGCCTGCAGCGCCCGCGCCAATGATCACCACGTCGTATTGAGTCATGGGTTAGTTGGTGCCTCCGACCAATTCAGGGGTGCTTCAATCTTATGAATGGGCAGGGATGGCACCAAATCCAGTTGGTACTGACCGTTGCTTTCCATCACGTGAGGAAGAATGGCCTGCAATGCGTTGCGGGACCAGCGTGCCCAAAGTTGTTGCTCCACAATGGCGGTTCTCCACTGATCGTCAGCATCCACCACCAAAGCCTGGGGATGGGGACTGAGCAAAAATTTCGTTTCGTTAGAGAGGGTTAAACGCAGCTGTCCGTGGAGGTTTTCCACCTGCAGGACCCTCAAGGGGGCATCTTCGCATTGGATGTCCAGCCAATCACGACCCGTGGTTATACCAACCCCACCATCAGTTTTACGTTTGATGCACCGGTGCAACAAATTGGACAGCCGCTCATGACGTACGAGGTCGCCGTCGTGGTACCAGGCCCCATCTTTGTTGAGATACAGCCCTTTATGGAAATCTTGGAGGTTGAGCGTGTTGGACATGTTCCTTTAAATTTAACTTTTTTGGTGGGGAATGAAAGGCGAGAAGGTTGTTTTTTACCGAATATTGCTGTTTTCTGGCCACATGAACTCCCAAATGAACCATTTAAGGCTGATTCAGACGGACGATGGCAGTCAAACGTTACAGGATGATGCATTGGAAGTGACCTACCGTTCCACGCAAGGGGCGAAAGGTGAATCGCAGCATGTTTTCCTTGGACAATCGGGGTTACAAGCTCAACAGCGCAGTTGGTCTGTCTTTGAGTTGGGCTTTGGTGGTGGCCGTAATTGTTGGGAGACCCTCCACGCATTTTTGAACCGGTCTGATGCGACCCATCTTCTTTACGTGTCGGTCGATCATGCCCCCATTTCGATGGAACTATTCAGAACGCTTTTGGACAATGAGCCTGTACCGGCAGAAGTATGGCAAATGTTTGAGGGACTGTTGGGCCCAGGGGCGCACCAAGTTCAGCGGTTGGTTTGGTCCGACGGTCGGGTCATCGAACTGCAATTGTATCAACAAGGGTGGGAGCAAGTACCCTCACATCTTGGCCCCTTTGATGTGGTTTTTCACGACCCATTTGGGCCACAGGACAACCCTCAAGCTTGGACTGAGGATTGTTTTCGGTGGGAGAAATCACAACTCAAACTCAGCGGCCGCTTGGTCACCTATGGGGCGGCAGGGCATGTCCGTCGTAACATGGAGCAGGCGGGTTTTATTGTTGGCAAGGCGTCTGGCTTCGGTCGCAAACGTGAAATGACGGTGGCGGTGTTGGACGATAAAGAACTGAAGGGGCTCAAGCGGTTTACAAATACAAAAACGGGGCGCCAATCGTGACCGCGGTCCCCCTTGTCATCATCGGTGACGGCTTGGCCGGTTTGACCACCGCCCAGCATTTACTGGGGTCGGGTGTCCCCGGTGCGGAGATCCTCGTGTTAGCACCCGAAGCGGAAGATGCGAAAGCTTCTGATGCGCCTTGTTCTATTTGCCATCCGTTTCCAGGACAGTCTTTCCAGCTGAGGCCGCATGTGCTTGATGCCTTTGCCGCTGCCGACCGTTTCCTTTCGCAGTCGCCACCTCATTTGCGACGATGCGTCCGTGCACAACGCTGGCTGAGCGAGGAACACGGTCAACGGTCACGCTTGTTAAAATCCTATGACCGAATCCAATCTCAGTTGTCTGGGGCGGTTCGTGTGGACCAACAATACCCCTCATCCGCTCATCCCAAGAACGTGAGTGAGATTTTTGAAATAGCGCCAGCGTGGGTGGCGAATCTCAAAGGCATTTGTGATTGGATGCGTGAAGGGCTGAGGCAAAGAGGTATTCAGTTCGAAAGCGGCGTCTTGCAGAGGTTACGGAAAGAGGACGGCAAATGGTCGGTAAACGACGGGGTCATCGAAGGCGAAAAAGTGATTTTGGCTTTGGGTGTGGGCTTGCCCTCTTTTTTTCCGGCGTTGCCCCATCAAAAGGTTTGGGGGCATTTGGTTCGAGGTGAGCGCATCAACCCAGAAATGGATATTGTGATTGGAGACGGACATCTGACCAGCATGGACCATTTTTTGTGGGGCGGCGCCTCTTTTTTGCCGCAACAAGAGAAACCCCATGCGCAACAAGAACAAGAGGCCATTGATGCGTTAAAAACGAAGATGACGGTGCTTGCCGGTAGGGAATATGCCGTGACCGACAAGTGGGAAGGGGCCCGGTTGGTGATGGGGCACGAAAGACTTCCAGTGGCCGGAGAGATTCCAGGGTTGGATTCTTGTTTTGTGATCGGTGGCGCGGGCGCCAATGGCTTGTTGTGGTTACCGTATTTGTCCGAACGGCTGACCCAGGAGCTGCAAACGCGTCAGGAAATTATTCCCGAAGCTTTTCAGCCCAACCGTTATGATTGGGATTGTTGGCAACCCGACCGCCAAAAAATTCGAAGTTAGAGCTCGGTGCGCAATTCCCACAGTTCGGGGAAGAAGCGGATGTCCAATGCTTTTTTGAGGTAGTTCACGCCGGAGGTTCCACCGGTCCCGCGTTTAAAGCCGATCACCCGTTCTACGGTTTTCATGTGTCGAAAACGCCACTGTAGGAAACTGTCTTCGAGATCCACCAGCTTTTCGGCGAGTTCATAAAGGTTCCAGTATTTGTCGGTGTTGGTGTAGATGGTTTTCCATGCGTTACGAACATAATCATTGGATTCATAAGGTTGGCTGAAATCACGTTCTACCAAATTGTGTGGAATGCCAAGGTCCGCGACATCGAGCAGTTGGACCACGCGGTCGTACATGCTTGGCCCGTGGTATAATTCATTGAGTGCTTTGTGTTTGTCTGAATCGTGCTCGTGTGGTTTCATCATGGCAGGGTGTTTGTTGCCTAATGCGAACTCCACCGCCCGGTATTGAAACGATTGAAACCCCGAGGCTTTGCCCAGGTCATCACGAAAACTTAAATAATCAGCTGGCGTCAAAGTCGACAACACATCCCAGCTTTGAATCATTTGTTTTTGGATGCGGGCCACACGAGCCAACATCTTGAACGAAGCGCGAATGTCCTTTTGGGTGAGTAAATTTTGAGCGGCCACAACTTCGTGCAGCACCAACTTAAGCCAAAGCTCCGTGGCTTGGTGAATGATGATAAATAGCATTTCATCGTGTTCACCACTGATGGGAAACTGTGCGTTCAGAATTTTGTTGAGCTGCAGATAATCGCCATAGATCATGTCTTCGCTAAAATCGGTATAGGCGTCTTTATCGGCGGGTTGCTGGGTTGAAAAACGATCGTCAGACATGTGGCCTCCTGAAGCGATTGGAGGCTAACACGCTCGGCTTGCAAGGAAAGGGCAAAGAGGGCTAAATCAGACCAGTAAAGGATTGAAAAGTGGCAGAATTCGCAGACAGTTTAGCGCGGTTACCGGTTTTGGGGGTGGGTGTGAGTTTATCCCTTGGGACCCAGCCAGATCCGGTGACCTTAAGCCAGCGTCCCGGAGGCCCTGATTTTGTTGAGTATGCCGGTGCAGTGGATGTTTCGGTGTATCGCAAGCAAATCGAAACCCTGCAAAAGCATTCAATTCCAATGCTTTACCATCCCAGTTGTCTAAATTTGTGTGGTCCTTGGCCCAATCCGCCCCATTGGTTGGCACAGGTCAACCAACATGTTCAGCACGTTCAGTCTGCTTGGTTGGCCCAAGATGTTTCCGTTTGTTTTACCGGTGATGTGCCTGGTTATTCCATCGATTTGGGGTATTTTGTCCCACCCATTTTGACCCAGGCTTCATTAACCGAAGCCATTGAACGGGTGGGTGAGGTGCGGGCGGCAGTGGACGCGCCATTGCTTTTGGAGCCAGCGCCGATCACGTGCCAAGTGGGTGAGATGTCCATTTTCTCTTGGCTCACGCAGCTGGCGCAGGCCACCGATTGTGGTCTCTTATTAGATGCAGGGCACGTGGTGTCGCATCAGTTGGCCCAAGGTAAATCCCGGACTCAGTTAACCCATGGGTTAGATGACATCGATTGGGACCGCGTGGTGGAAGTTCATGTGGCTGGGGGGATTATTGAAAGCCATCCCGAGCACAGCGATAGAGCCTACTATCTGGATGCCCACGACCTTCCTGTTTTGGATGAAACCTGGATGGTCTTTCGGCATATTTTAGAGCATGCCAAACATCTAAAAGCAGTTTGTTTTGAATGCGAAAGTGCGGATGTCGCCACCATCCTTTGGATGTTGGGCCAAGTTCGAGAACGGGTCATTGCCGGCACGGCCCACCAGGCTTTAAAGGCGCATGTGCTCGAAAAAAGTCAGGGGACACAGCCATGATCGTCCGGCCCTACGACTTTTGGTTGGCTTTGCTTTTTGATGAAGGTTTGCGCACGCGGTTTACAAACGATGTGGAACAAACCTTGTCTGAAAGTGGCCTCAGCGATGAGGCGCAAGCTGTTTTCGCTAAAGTGGACCTTCACGGTTTGGCATTGGATGCCAAGGGCAGGGGCCAATACCTGATGAGTGCGCTATGTCGCTCTTTTCCATTCACAGTGGCCTGCTTGGGAACGGCCGAGGGCGCAGACCGTGGCATGCGGTTATTTCTCAAAGAGATTCCGTCGTTTCACAATTTAAGCGAACGTACTTTGGCATTCGGATCGCATTTGGGAGAACTGATCGGGGAGAATTTGTGGAATGCCAAACCGGTGCTGGTGGAATTGGTTCGGGCCATTCACGAATTTGAAATGGCCGTTGCGAAGAATACGGCCAGATGCCGAGAGGCCGTCAATGCAGGTCAGCCCATTCCTCGGGTTGAGAAAGTTTCAAACAGTGCCATCAAACGTCAGAACTTGGTGTTGCCCCCCTTCATGCTGGTGTCACAGCTGCCCGTTTCTTTTGGGGTTCTGGCGCAGGCGCTTTTCAATCCCGCGCCAGAAACCGTTTGGGACAGGGTTCAGACCAAGCATTCTTTGGATCAGGCCCGCCTGGAAAGTGTGGCCTCGGGCGCCACTTTACCGGTGACCGTGGTGGCCAGAGCTCAAGTCTTGGGGATCCAGGGGCAACGCGGCGGCTCGGGGGCCGTGGCACCCCTCATCCACGTGTCCCACCTGAAGATGGAACTAAGTGGCCGTAAAGCAAGCCTTTTCCATGCCATCAAGGGCGATCAAAAACTGACAGATTACCCCGCCGAACTTCAAAAGCCTTTGCGCCAGTTTATCGACGCTGGGTTTGTGGCCCTCAAATAAAGAAAAATGAACAAAATCGGGGCACTGAGGATGAGTTTGAGCTACCTTGTTCGGGTTGAACAAGGAGATGGCTATGCGTTTTGGTTCCCCTCTAAATCCACTTTTTTTCGTTGTTTGTTGTGCCCTGGTGAGCTTGCCCTCAGCGGCCGCTGAAGATCCCCCGCCGCCCGATGCGAACAATTCTGAAGAACCTGAGCCCGAAGAAGCCGATTCTGATGGGTCCCATGAGCACGAAGGCGAACCCTGCAATACCAACGATGATTGCCCCGAGGGTTATTATTGCGGCAGTCATGGGGGACCAAGCATCGTGGACGGCTCAGACAATCCTGGCTCCGAAGACGACATGGACAGTGAGTACAATGGAATCTGTTTGTGGGACTATTCTTGCGATACCAACGATGACTGTGACGATGGTGAATTCTGCGACATGGAAGAGCGTTTGGAATGTGTCCATCAAGACAACGATGAGTGGGCTTGTTCATCTGTGCAAGACGGCTGGTGTGCCGACGATGACAGGGTGGATTGTACCGAGGCCAGTGATTGCCATCTCGAAGAAGTCTGCCATGAACGTTCTATTGACGACCACGCGCACTGTACCTTCGGACGTAAGGTGCCTTGTACCGAAGACAGTCAATGTGGCGACCGATTGGTTTGCGAGGAAATCCTTTTGGACCGCTTCTGCTACGGCACTGCCGTCAGCAGCAACTCTAACCCAGACGCCGAACCAGGTACTTTTGAATGCGAAGACCTCGCGGCTGAACGGTGCGTCATGCGCACTTGTACCCACAGCGATATTTGCCTCGATGATGAAATTTGTGTGCGCATCCATGCCGAACACCATCATCCCTTAGACCACGAGCCCAGTCCAGAATCTGAAGACGACCCGATGCCGCCTGAAGGTGACGAATGGTGGCTGCCCGAAGAAGGGGTGTGTGCGCCGCCCGCCGCGGGCGACTGTGACAATGACGATGAATGCGGTGAATACGAAGAATGTGCAGAAATGGGCAACTTGCCCTGTTTTGACGATGACACACAGTGTGAAGAGGCGACTGTGTCCATTTGTGCTGACATCCGAATGGAGTGCGAAGAAGACACGGATTGCCCAGGCTCTTACCATTGCTCTTTCCAGTACACCACCATGGGCCCCTTTGATTATGGCCCCTACATGGGTGGTCCTGATTCAGGCGGCGGACCGATCGAGGTGGATGCCCCCGAGGAAGACTCTGATGAAACAGATGACTCGGAGGATGACGGTGAACCCCAGGAACCACCCAACCCTGACCCAGAGGATGGGCACGATGAAGAGATTGAACAAGACGTGGGGTTATGTTTTCCCGAGTACGGTGATTTAATGTTCTGCGATGACGAAGCAGAATGCCTTCGGTATGTCGATTGGTCTTACTCGGGCTGGAGCGACCATGACGAAGACGACGCATTACCCCAAGACCAAGAGGACGGCCCAGGGAACGGCCCGGGAACAGGTGGTGACGATGATGACGATAATGGGAATGGTGATGACGGTGATGTCGGTCCCGTCGACGGCGATGATGGCGATGATGGCGATGAAGACCCCGCAGGGGATAACAATGGGGGCGAGGATGACACGAACCTGAACGTGAACGAGGCACCCGAGCCTGGCTCAGAGGGGTCGCAGCCGCTCTTTAGTTGTCACAGCACCGGCGGTGAAGGGTTGGTATCATTGTTGGGTTTGGTCACGCTCATGGGCTTGCGCCGACGCCGTGTAATTACGTTTGATATTAATTAAGGGGAGAAAAGAATGAACAGGTTATTAATTATATGTTTAGGGCTGTTGGTGAGTACTCAAGTGTATGCCAACAGCGATGTCCAAATCTGCTATTTGCACGAAGAGTGTATGGATGGTGACAACAATATGGGCCCCCAAGAAACGCCGGGTTCAGCGGGGTTGGTCTGCATCTTCCCTGGCGAAGTTGGTGTAAACCCAGGGATGTGTACCCCATCGTGCGAAGTGGTCCCGGACGTCTGTGATGCCGAGACCGAGGACTGTATCCAATACCCCGATTATGCCCAATGCCACAAAGATGGCGTTTTGGGGGCGGCGTGTGACAACCACGCCACGGTGCGCATATGTGCGCCCAAAGGTGGTGGCGGTCACGATGGCGACAGTGTGGTTGGTGACAATTGTCCAGAGACTTGCGCTACCAATGAGTATTGCGATGCGGGCAGTAATGTCTGTCTGCAGGTCCCTTGCGATTTAATGGCACCACATGACAGTTGCCCACCTGGGCTCACCTGTATGGAGGTTCCCGACTCAAGTGGGTTGGCGGGCGCTTTTTGTGTGGCTCAAAATGGCTCTGGCGGTCACGATGGTTCTGCACATGGCAATACCGACGGGGTTCCTGATGGCGCGTTAGATGGCGAACTGGACGGCGCTCCCGAAGGCGAATTAGATGGTGCACCCAACGGTGGTTTAGATGGTGAGTTAGATGGTGCCCCCGAAGGCGATTTGGACGGTGCCCCTGAAGGCGCATTGGATGGCGATTTTGATGGGGCCGGAGATGGCAATGTGGGAGAAGGCCCAACGGCTTGCCAAGCCCACGACGACTGCCACAATGAACCGGGTGGTAACAGTGTTTGCATCACAGAAGACCCCATTTCAGATGCCGCCAACTTTCACGGCATTTGCAGTCCCATGTGCGAGTCCGACGCAAACAGTTGCCCGCCGGGCATGGCGTGCATCGAGCACCCGGATTATATCGGCTGTGCAGTATCAGCCACCGCGGTGTGTGACGTTGTATTCAAAGTGTGTGCGCCAATCGATGATGGTGGTGGATGTGGCGATTGTGGTCCCACCGGGTTCTGCAACGGCGATCAGGGGTGTTCAAGCGAACCTTGTGATGACAACATGCCTCGCCAGCCCTGTGCAGATAACCAGTCTGTTGGCGATACCTGCGCGAGTCTCACCGGCGGCAATTTTGCCAGCACTTGTCAACTCATCAACGCTGAACTGGTTTGCACCAATCAGGGTTCGCCTTGTTTCGGTGGTGACGAGTTTTCCTGCCAAGAGGTTAAAGACAACGATGGGCAGATTATGGGACAGTTTTGTTTGCCCAACAATGAACATGGTGGTGGTGATGGCGCGTGTGAAGACCAGACCGCCGATGGCACGCCGGGCTTCGAGTGGGAGGGCCAATGCTTTAACAGCTGTACCCCACCGTACACCGATAATGGTGAACCCCCGGCCTGTAACGTAGACGAAAATGCTGGCGATGGTTCAGGAAAGTGTGTGCCCCTCGACTCGCCTGAAGGTGACTATCTGGGCTATTTTTGTATGCCCGGTCAGGGCGGAGATGATTGTGCAGATAACGAGCTACCATACAACGACCGTTGTTTAGCATCGTGTGCAGGTGATTTGTCCATGGAGATTGGGGGCATTGATTACTGCAGCTTGCCTGGTGGTGACCTGGGATTGTGTTTCGAAATCCCTGGGCAAGGTGACTTCTGCCACCCCATTTTTGATTGTGACCCTGTTTGCCAGCCTCACGAAATTTGTGGCCCCGACGCAACGGGGGAGAATGGGGAATGTTTAACCGTTTGTGCAGGGAATGAAGACTGCGACTCGGATTCGGTTTGTTTGGACTATAGTGAACCTTGTGACAGTGCTGACCCCAATTGTACCGGTGAACCAGATTTTCGCGCTTGCGGTGCGGACAACGGTGGGCAGAGTTGTGAACCAGGGGATACCTATGATTCCGAATGCGAAGACTGTACATGCACCGATGCTGGCACTTGGGACTGTGAAAATCTGTGTGGGGACAGTGACGCATGTGCACTGGCGGAGAGTATTGGAGGGTGCCCAGAGTGCGCCGATGGGGATATGACCTGTACTTTCGATATCCACTCTGAAACCGCCATGTCCTGTGGGGACTGTCAGGCGCGATCTGCCCTCTACGAACGATTATGCTATCTCGGGGTTGATGCTTCCACTTCAGAAATTGAAGAGGGCACCCTATGCGAGTCGCCCCAAGGCTGTGACCATGACGAGACCAGCTATGAACATGGTGACGAATGGTACGATGCGCAGGGCTGTTCCATTTTTACCTGTGACAATGGCCAAGTCATTCAAGCAATAATGGATTGCTCCATCGACCATACCTGTGAAGAAACCATGAATGGGTTGGAGTGCATCTGTGTATATGGGGCTAAAAGAACAGAACCCGATGGTTGTACCGAGTGCGAATGTATCGCGGGCATTGCCAACAACATGTGGCTCTGCGACTCAAGTGCTTGCTCTGGCGGGGGTGATGATTGCTGCACCGAACAAGAAGAACAAATGTGCCAAGACCTCGAAGCCCAATTGACCCTCTGTGATGATATTTTTATTGGGCCAGACCAGCAAAATGAGATCGATCAGTGCAAACAAGCGGCAGAACAAACGCTGTCTTGCGACTGTGATCGGGACTGCCACGGGAATGATGGCAGTTGCACTCACGGCGAGGGGGATGACAACCAAACTTATCTGGATGGTGAAAAATGGTACGATGTTGCATCTTGCCAAATCTACGAATGTGATGCAGGCCAAGTGATGACCATCCAGATGGACTGTTTGCCAGACCACACTTGCCAGGAAAATCTCGCTGGTGACAACTTGGAATGCGTTTGTAATCTGGGCGCCAAAAAGACAGAAGCGGATAACTGCACGGAATGCGAATGCATTGCAGGTGTCGCCAGTAACATGTGGCAGTGTGACGACAGCGCATGTTCAAATGATACCGATTGTATCTATGACGGCGAAACCTACCAAGAAGGCGAAAGCTGGACTGTGGAATGTCACACCTGCACCTGTACCAATGGCGTTGTCTCCGGTTGTGACAACACCCAGCAGATGTGCGAGCAAGACTGCGACGGCGATTACGACGGTGACGTGTTGGATTGTAACAACGAGTGTGGCGGCACCGCCACCTACGACAACTGTGGACACTGCACCGGTGGTAATTCTGGCGCGGTCGCCTGTGTTGCAGACTGTGCCGGTGACTGGGGTGGTACCGCGTTCGTGGACAGTTGCGACAACTGTGTGGCTACCGTGGAAGAGGCTTGTGTTGCAGACTGTGCCGGTGACTGGGGTGGTACCGCGTTCATGGACAATTGCGGCTACTGTGTGGCTACCGCGGAAGAGGCTTGTGTGGCGGACTGCAACGGTGATTGGGGCGGATCGGCCACCATCGATAACTGTGGTAACTGCACTGGTGGCAATTCTGGCGCGGTCGCCTGCGTTGCCGATTGCAACGGGGACTTCGGTGGCAGCGCTGTAGAAGATGATTGCGGCAACTGTGTGGCTACCGCGGAAGAGGCTTGTGTGGTGGATGACACCGCGGATGCAGGTTCATCGGGCGGTGATGCTGACGGTGCAACTGATGGCACGACCACCGGCGTGGTAGATGGCAATACCGATGGCAATACCGATGGTGATGCCGATGGTTCAAATGAAGCCGACGCAGGTTCTACGGATGGTACGGTCGACGGTTCATCTGATGGCAGTGGAGAAGGGTCTCAAGAGCTGGACGCAGGAGCCTCTGACGGAAATTCCGATGGTGATGCCGATGGTGATGCCGATGGGGATGCTGATGGTAATACCGATGGTGATACCGATGGTGATACCGATGGTGATACCGACGGCTCAGATGAAACCGATGCGGGCTCCACGGACGGCTCCGCCGATGGCAGTGGAGAGGGGACCGGTGACGGTTCGGATGAAACAGACGCTGGTGCAACAGACGGTTCCTCTGAAGGCAGTGCTGATGGAGCTCAAGAACTGGACGCAGGTTCCGCTGACGGAGCCTCCGATGGCGATACTGACGGCGATACCGATGGGGATACCGATGGGGATACCGATGGGGATACCGATGGGGAT
>MDTD01182856.1_pt1 | contig 51345 bp, 49 predicted proteins | sample 811221 | NCBI WGS metagenome assembly MDTD01 (sample SAMN05326646, study PRJNA326480) | marine metagenome | isolation source: seawater | place: Pacific Ocean: South West | collected 2011 | reverse complement strand
GCGCTTGGACGATGGCCGAGCCCAGGTCGACCAGGGGTGTCGCGGCGGAATGTCCCGACGGGAGTGACAGCTCGGAGGCCACGCGACGAAGGTCGTCGGCGACGTCGGTGACCACCAGGCACACCTCGGGTGCATCGCCGACCAGCGCGTCGGGAAATGCCAGGGACAAGACTGCACCTGCTCCCGCGGGCCAGGCCGAACACGCCAGCTCCGGCGCCGCGAGCCCCGGCCACGTCAACAGCTGGTTGAGTGCATCCGGGAGCAGCATCCGTCGCTCTACCAGTGACAACAGCTGACCGACCCGCTCGCGCGACAGCGCCGCCTCGATGTCGCGATCACCTTGCGCTGCCTGAGCGAAGCGGGCGATCACCTCCAGCACCGCCAGCTCCGGGGGGTCGCCCCGTCCCACCCACACCAGGACCCCCAGTCCTTCCACGGTGATCAACCCATCGTCACTTTCCCGGTCGAGGATGAAGTAGCCGCCCAACACCTGTCCGGCGCGGTCGAGTAACTGACGTACGGATTCGCCGCGGCGCTGCGCCGAGAGCAGCTCAGGGACAAGGGTGTTGGTTGCGCGCGCGGCCGCGATCTCGTCGCCCATGCGGGAGTCGGCGATGAATCGACCGAGCGCGGCGAAGGGCACCTCGAGCGGCGCGACCAGCAGTGGCAGCTGGTGTTCGCGGCACTGCGCGACCAGATCGCCCGGCACGTCGTCATGAACATCGCCCACCCCGAAACACAGTCCGGCCGCGCCGGCAGCGCGCAACGAGGCGATGAAATCCTGACAGTCCTGCACACTGCGCAGACTGATCCCCACCGTGCATACCAGTTCTCCGCCGCGCAGATAGCGCGACGGGTCCCGTAGTTCTGTGGTGTGTACCCAGCTGACGGGCTGGTCAAGGCTGCCGGTGCCCTGCTCCGCTTCGACCAGGCCGGGCACGGAGCCGAGGACGTCGCGCAGCGTGGGATTCGGCATCAGCCGAGCGTAACGCCGATGAAACGCCAGTGAACCACCGAGGTTGTGCGATCGCACAATGCTGGCGCGCACCGGTGGTGCTTTTGCAGCGTCTTCAGCCAGAGCGCTGGCACTCGGCGGAGCTGGCGTTGATAGTTCGTCCAACCACGTCTTGAGGAGTTGTGATGTCAGCACCTGACGCCAACGGCGCGAACGTGCTGCGGCGAGAGTTCTCGCTGTGGTCGGCGTTCGCTTTCGCCTTCGCCTTCATCTCGCCGATCGTGGCGCTCTACGGGATATTCGGTCTGGCTCTGGCCGCCGCCGGCCCCAGCTTCTGGTGGGGCTTTGCTCTGGTCTTCGCCGGACAGTTCCTGGTCGCGCTGGTTTTCGCGGTGCTGGTGTCGCGCTGGCCGCTGGAAGGATCGATCTATCAATGGTCACGCCGCCTGCTCGGCACCACCTACGGGTGGCTGGCGGGCTGGGTATACATGTGGACGCTGGTCATCGCGATGGCGACGGTGGCCCTCGGGGCGGCAGGATTCGTGGCCAACATCGCCGGGGTCGAAGCGCCGTCGGGCGGGTTGCGCGCTGTGATCGCGCTCGCCATTCTCATCGGCGGTACCGCTATCAACCTGATCGGGCGTGGTGCGCTCAAGATCTTCATGACGGCGAGCATCGTGGCTGAAGTGATCGGCTCGCTCGGATTGGGCACCTGGCTGCTGCTGTTCCATCGGCAGAACTCGATCTCGGTGTTGTTCGACGGAGGTGGCGCAGACATGAGCACATGGGCCTACCTCAACGGCCCGTTCCTGTTGGCGGTGGTGTTCATCGGCTTCTCCTTCGTGGGCTTCGAGAGCGCCGGCGCGATCGCCGAGGAGGTGCACGAGCCGCAGCGCGACCTACCGAAGGCGGTGTTGTTCTCACTGACCTTCATCGCGCTGGTGGTGGCCTACTCCAGCTTGGCGATCATCCTGGCCATCCCCGACCTCGACGCCGTGGCTGCCGGCACCGTGGCCGATCCGGTCTACGAAACCCTCACCACCGCACTGGGTCACGGCATCGCCAAGCCGGTCGAGATGTTGTTCGTCATCGGCTTCGTCGCCAGTTTCCTGGCGCTGCAGACCTCGGCGTCGCGGGTGATCTGGGCGTACGCCCGAGACGGCGCGGTGCCCGGTGCCACCGCGTTGGCGCGACTCAGCGGCACCGCCCGGATTCCGGTGCTGGCAATCCTGGTGACGACAGTCGCCGGAGGTGCGCTGTTCCTGCTCAGCACAGTGGCCGGAGACATCTACTCGCTGATGGTCAATTTCACCACGGGCGGGTTCTACCTCGCATTCCTGTTCCCGGTCATCGGTTTCGTGGTGGTGTTGGCACGGCGCAAGTGGACAGACGGAAAGTTCTCGCTGGGTAAGGCGACGGCTCCGGTGGCGGTGGCCGCCGCGGTCTGGGCGGTACTTCAGATGCTGAACATCTCCTGGCCGCGGGCCGTGTACGAGCAGCGTTACCTGGACTGGTCGGTCTGGATCGGGGTCGCGGCGGTGTTGGTCGTCGGCCTGGCGATCCTGCTCGGCCTGCGCCGCCGCATCGTCGGCACCGAAGTTCCCGTCGAACCGGAGTCCGCCGATGCCTGAGACACCGGTAGCCGTCGTCACCGGAGGTGCCAGTGGGATCGGCGCGGCCACCGTCGCGGCGCTACGAGGTCGCGGGTACCGCGTGGGCGCGCTGGATCTCAGCGATAGGGCTGACGCCGATCACGTGGTGGCCGTGGATGTTTCCGACGGTGCCGCAGTCACCGGCGCTGTCGCCGAGATCGAGCGCCGGCTGGGGCCGATCGCAGCGCTGGTGACTTCGGCGGGCCACTATGAAATGGCGCCGGTGGACGAGATCAGCGTTCACGCGTGGCGCCGCATGCTGCGTGTGCATCTGGGTGGATTTTTCAACGCCTCGCGGGCTTGTCTACCCGGAATGCTGCGGCGCCGCTCGGGGGCCATCGTGGCGGTCGCCAGTGAACTCGCCGTCGGTGGCGGGGAACATGACGCGCACTACGCAGCTGCGAAGGGGGCGATCCTCGGCTTGGCCCGCAGCCTGGCAGCCGAGGTTGCGGGAAGCGGCGTGCGGATCAACGTCGTCGCACCGGGCCCCACCGACACCCCGTTGCTGGACGCGGACTCACCCTGGCGTGCAGAGGATTACCTGGCGACGCTGCCGCTGCGCCGGCTCACCGCACCCGCCGAAGTGGCCCGCTGTGTGGAATACCTCGTCTGCGATGGGACTTTCAGCACCGGCGATGTGGTGAACGTGAATGCGGGGGCCGTCATATGAGCTCACTGCAGGGTCGGGTCGCACTGGTGACCGGCGCGGCGCAGGGGATGGGAGCTGCCCACTCGCGCAGGCTGGCCGCCGCGGGAGCGACAGTGGCGGTCAACGACATACGGGCCAGTGACGCGCTGAGCGAACTGGCCGACGAGATCGGCGGCGTCGCGGTCCCCGGTGACGTGTCGGAGCCGCAGGTGTGCACCCGGATCACCGATGCCGTCGTGGCGGCCGCCGGTCGGCTGGATGCGCTGGTGGCCAACCATGCGTACATGACCATGGCGCCGATACTGCAGCACGACGAACGGGACTGGTGGCGCGTCGTCGACACCAACCTCGGCGGCACGTTCCATCTGGTGCAGGCCGTTCTGCCGCACATGCGTCGAGTGGGTGAGGGGCGCATCGTGGTCATCACCAGTGAATGGGGGGTGACCGGCTGGCCCGACGCCACCGCGTACGCCGCGTCCAAGGCGGGGCTCATCTCCCTGGTCAAGACGTTGGGCCGAGAGCTCGCGCCGGAACGGATCATCGTCAACGCCGTGGCGCCCGGCGTGATCGACACCCCACAATTGCAGGTCGACGCCGACGCGGCCGGGACGGACCTGGCCTCTATCCAGGCACGTTACGCCGAGACGATCCCACTGGCACGACTCGGAACTCCCGAGGAGATCGCCGCAGCAGTCGAACTGCTGGTTGACTTTTCCATGGAAGCGGTTGTCGGTCAGGTGATCTCCTGCAACGGGGGGACGACGAGGAGCAGGGTATGACTGAGCGGTACGTGACGTCGCAGACGGGAAAGATCGGTCAGGTAGACGCCCGGGTGGTGCCGCGTTACGCGGGCCTGGCCACCTTCGCGCGGCTCCCGCAGCGGCACGAGGTGACCGATCACGACATCGCCGTGGTCGGAGTTCCGTTCGACAGCGGGGTCACCTATCGGCCCGGCGCACGGTTCGGTCCCGCCGCCATTCGGCAGGCTTCCAGGCTGCTCAAGCCGTATCACCCCGCGCTCGACGCCACCCCGTTCGCGCAGGCGCAGGTGGTGGATGCCGGCGACGTCTCGGCCAACCCGTTCGACATCTCCGAGGCGGTGACGCAGATCCGCGACGCGGTCGCCGAATTGCTCGTACGACCAGAGCAACGGGTGGTGCTGCTCGGCGGCGACCACACCATCGCGCTACCCGCATTGCAGGCCGTCAACCAGGTGCACGGGCCCGTGGCCCTGGTTCATTTCGACGCACACCTGGACACCTGGGACACCTATTTCGGGGCACCGTGTACGCACGGGACCCCGTTTCGCCGCGCTGCCGAGGAGGGCCTGCTGGTCAAGGACCGCTCGGCCCACGTCGGCATCCGGGGTTCCCTCTACGACCGGGCGGACCTCCTCGAGGACGAGGCGCTGGGGTTCACGGTGGTGCATTGCCGGGATATCGACCGAATCGGGATCGACGGTGTCATCGACCGCATCCTCACTCGCGTCGGGGATCATCCGGTGTACATATCGATCGACATCGACGTCCTGGACCCCGCCTTCGCGCCGGGCACCGGGACACCGGAGATCGGCGGCATGACCAGCCGTGAACTGGTCGCCGTGCTGCGCGCGCTGCGGCCCCTCCGCATCGTCGGGGCCGACGTCGTGGAAGTCGCTCCCGCCTACGACAACGGTGAGGTGACCGCGGTCGCAGCCGCCAATCTCGCGTATGAACTGGTTAGTCTGATGGCCGATGGCTTCTGATTTCCCTTGGCCCGGCGGTAAGTCGGCCGCGGCGGCATTCACGTTCGACGTGGACGCCGAGTCGGCGGTGCTGTGGGGCAACGACACCGTTGCGGCGCGGATGAGCGTGATGTCGCATCAGGCCTACGGGCCACTGGTCGGGATACCGCGGATTCTCCAGCTCCTGGAGGCGAACCAGATTCGGGCGACCTTCTTCGTACCGGGACACACCGCACATCGCTACCCCGCCGCGGTGCGTCGTATCGTCGAATCCGGACACGAGATCGCCCACCACGGGTACCTGCATGAACAGCCGACCGCGCTGTCCCTGGCCCAGGAGATCGAGGCGCTCGACCGGGGTCTGCAAGCACTGGCCGAGGTGGCCGGTGTCCGACCGATCGGTTACCGCGCACCGATGTGGGATCTGTCCTGGCGTACGCCAGAATTGCTGCTCGAGCGAGGGTTTCTCTACGACTCCAGTTTGATGGACGCCGACCATCCCTACGAGCTGGCGGTGGGGGAGGGCTCGGTGGTGGAGATACCCATCCAGTGGGCACTCGACGACTGGGAGCAGTATTGCTATCTGCCGGACATCGCCGGCAGTGGACTGATCGAAAGCCCTCGAAAAGCCCGGGAGATGTGGCAGCTGGAGTTCGATGCACTGCGTGCTGCGGGTGCGTGTTGGGTGCTCACCAACCATCCGTTCCTCTCCGGGCGCGCCTCGCGCGCCGCCGAACTCGGTGACCTGATGCGCTACGTCGTCGGCCACGACGACGTGTGGACCACCAGTCTCGGGACCATCGCCGAACATGTCCGGACGCTGAACCTGCCGCCTCGCAGCATCTCCCGCCCGGAGCCGGTGTAACTCGCCGCATCACTCGAGCCGCTGGTGCGGTCACACTGCCGCGTAGCGCCGCTCCGGCCGTCCCACCCCGTACTGCAGCCGCAGCTGCAGGGCGCCGGCGCTGAGATAATGCTCGAGGTAGCGGCGTGCGCTGACTCGTGAAATACCCACGATGTCGGCGCATTCCGCGGCGGACACCTCACCTACGCGCCGGACCGCCGCCAGGACGACTTCACCCGTTTCGGTGCTGAGCCCCTTGGGCAGGACGTCACGCTGCCGCGCCGCGCCGGGGCTGCCGAACAGGGAGTCGATGGTCGACTGGTCCACCGCGGAACCGTCTTCCAGTGCGTCCGCGCGGGCCGCGTAGGCGGCCAGCTTCGCTTGCAGCGCGGCGAATTCGAACGGCTTGGTCAGATAGTCCGCGGCTCCCCCGTGCAGGGCGCCCCGAACCGTGTCGAGTTCCCGGGCCGCGGTGATCATGATGACGCCGACACCCTCGCCGGCGGCGCGCAACGTCTGCAGTACGTCCAAACCGGTCATGTCCGGTAGGTATACATCCAGCAGGATCAATTCCGGATGGTGCTCGCGCACCGCGTCCAGCGCCTCGCGTCCGGTGCGGGCCACCCCGACGACACGGAAACCGTCGACGCGTTCGACGAAGCGCCGGTGGATCTCGGCGACCATGAAGTCGTCGTCGACGACGAGAACGTCACGCATGCGCGCCTACCCGGGTCCTGGGCAGCCGCACCGTGAACACCGCACCACCGCCGGGCCGATCCGATACCTCCACCGAGCCGCCGTGCTGAGCGGTGACCATCCGCACCAGGGCCAGACCTATTCCGCGCCCGCCTGCGACCTCCGGCTTGGATGTGACGCCGCGGGCGAAGATGCTGTCGCGCAGGTGAGGCGGAACGCCGGGACCGGTGTCGGACACTGCGATCTCCAGGCCCGCCAGATCGGACACCCGCACCGTGACTGCGGGTCGCGCGGAACCGACGGACACATCCACGGCGTTGTCGACGAGATTGCCCAGCACGGTGATGACGTCGGTGGCCAGGCCCGGTTCCAGCGGCGACAGCTGGGAGTCTTCGGCGATCTGCAACGAGACCCCGCTCTCCGCGGCCAGCGTCGTCTTGGCGATCAACAGGGCGGCGACGGCGGGATCGGAGATGTGCCGTGTCACCGCATCGTTGATCGCCGCCCGGCGCTGGGTGAGTTCGTCGACGAACGCGCGGACCGCGTCGTACTCGCCGAGTTGCACCAGCCCGGAGATGGTGTGCAGCTGGTTGGAGAACTCATGGGTCTGCGCGCGCAGCGTGTCTGTCGCGCTCTTGTGCGACGACAACTGTGCCTGCAGGGCAGCCAGTTCGGTGCTGTCGCGCATCGTGGTCACCGTACCGATGTCCTGCCCTGCGCTGGTCGCAGACCGTCGGTTGAGGGCAAGCACCCGCGCGCGAGTCGCGATCACGACGTCGCGGTGGTCCTCACCGGACAGCAGGAAGTCCACCACGGCGGTCTCGAGCCCCACCGAGTCGACGCGTTCGCCGACTGCCGAGTCCGACAGCCCGAGTAGGTCCTGGGCACTGTCGTTGAGCAGGGTGATGACGCCGTCGTTGTTGACCGCGACCACACCCTCGCGGATGCTGTGCAGCAACGCCTCACGGTGGTCTGCCAGCCCCGCGATCTCGGCGATCTCCAGCCCGCGGGTGTGGCGTTTGATCCGGCGCGACAGCAGCCAGGACGCCACCAACCCCAGCGCCGCTCCGAGTCCGAGATAGAGCAACAACCGTTCCCCGGCCCCGCTGAGCAGGCCCCACCACGACGGGTACGGCTCACTGACCGACACGATCGCCAGCACCCGTCCGTCCGAGGCCAGGATCGGAACCTGGGCCAGCAGGCTGCGGACCCCGCCGACCTCGGCGTCACCGAACCACGCCCGCCCGGTCTCGGCCGCCCCCAAGCGCGTGCTCTCGCCGAGGCGCGACGGGTCGGACGACGCGCGCACCACGCCGTTCGGTGCGAGGATCTCCGCCAGTTCCGCGCCGGACAGCGCCACCGCGCGGTCGACTTCGGGTGCCAGGGCCTGCGCGGCGAACGGGTCGGCGTAGCGGTCCCGCACCACCGGTGTGGAGGCGAGGTTCTCGGCGGTGGCGAGCATCCGCGCCCCGCGCACGTCACGGAATTCGTTGGTCGACTGCGCGACCGAGACGACGGCCACCGCGCCGAGCACGACGACGACGACCAGCAGCTGGAAGGCCAGGAACTGGCCGGCCAGGCTCCGCCTGCCGAAGGTGCGCACCGCCACCGACCACTGTCCACTCACCCAGCGACACGTCCTTCTCGTTGGTGACCCAGCTCACGCGTGCGTCCAGTATTGCGTAGCATCGTGCTGCCTCGACAAGGACTGATGTGACAAGACTGCTCGCTCTGACGGCGGCCGTGGTGCTGGCGGTGCCCGGGGTGGCGGGGTGCGGCGCGGCCGACGACCCCACCCCCGGGCTGTACAGCCTGCGCATGATGGTGCCCAACAGTCCGGGCGGCGGTTACGACCTCACTGCGCGTACCGCCGTCCGGATCATGGAGGACGAGGACATCACCGGTCGCGTGGAGGTGTTCAACGTCATCGGCGACAGCGGCGCGGTCGCGATGGCGCGGCTGATGAACGAAGTGGGCAACGACGACCTGATGATGACCATGGGCCTGGGTGTGGTGGGGGCGACGTACACCTTCGACACGGGTGTCCGGGCGTCCGACGCGACGGCGCTGGCCAAGTTGATCGAGGATCCCGGTGCCATCGTCGTCCCCGCCGATTCCCCCTTCGCCACGGTCTGCGACTTCGTGGCCGCGTGGCGGGCGGACCCGGCGGCGGTGACGATCGGTGGAGGCTCCGCGCCCGGGGGGCCCGACCATCTGTTCGCGATGCGCCTGGCCGAAGCCGTCGGAATCGATCCGGTGTCGGTCGACTACGTCACCCATGACGGCGGCGGAGACCTGTTGGCTGCGTTGTTCAGCGATGAGGTCAGCGTCAGCACCTCCAGCCCGGGGGAGTTCCTCGCCCAGATCGACGCCGGTCAACTGCGGGTGCTTGCCGTGTCCAGCAACGACGCGGTTCCGGGAATCGATGCGCCGACGTTGCGGGCGTCCGGCATCGACCTGACCTTCGCGAATTGGCGCGGAGTGCTTGCCCCGCCAGGGATTTCAGCATCGTCCCGGGAGTCGATGATCCGGTTGCTGACCGAGCTGCACGACACCCGCCGTTGGCAGGAGGCGCTGAGGGACAACGGGTGGACCGACTCCTTCGTCACCGGCGCAGACTTCGAACGATTCCTCGACGACCAGGACGATCGGGTTTCCACGACCTTGGCGCGGCTCGGCCTGATCTGACTCATCTGACCTCGACGTCGGTCGCGGCCTCTACCCGCTCCGCTTCGGGGCGGACCCGCAGCTTGTTGTAGACACTGATCCCGATGACGATGAGCAGCAACGTGTACAGCGTGATCGTGATGGGGGTGCTCACCAGCGTCAACGGGTTGTTCTGCGAGTTGTTCATCGCCGAACGCAGCGACGACTCGGCCAGCGGGCCCAGGATGACCGCGATCAGGACCGGCGCGATCGGCACGCCGTAGCGGCGCATCGCGAAGGCGATCAGGCCGAGGACCAACATGAACACCACGTCGATCATCGCCGCGCTGGCGGCATAGACACCGAAGCAGGCGAACATCGCGATGCCGGCGTACAGGTACTCCTTGGGGATGGTGAGCAGCTTGGCCCACAGCGGGGCGAAGGGCAGGTTCAGCACCAGCAGCACGATCATCCCGATGATCAAGCTGGCCAACAACGCCCACACCAGTTCGGCGTTGCGGGTGAACAGGAGCGGGCCGGGCTGGATGCCGTACTGCTGGAACGCTGCCAACAGCAGGGCTGCGGTCGCCGAGGTCGGCAGGCCCAGCGCCAGCAGCGCACCCATCGCGGTGCCGGCGGTGGAGTTTCCTGCCGCTTCCGGCGCGGCCACGCCGCGGATCGCGCCGGTGCCGAACAGTGGTTTGCGCCGGCGGCCGTCGAGGCGCTTCTCCAGGCCGTAGGCCAGGAAAGTAGGAACCTCGGCGCCCCCGGCGGGGATGACGCCGAAGGGCACGCCGATCGCGGTGCCGCGCAACCACGCCGGCAACGCATCGCGGTACTCGGCGCGGGACAGGAAAGGCCGTCCGGTCGACGGGGTGAAGCTGCGGTCGTCGGGTCGGCCGATCCGTGAGGCCACGTAGATGACCTCGCCGACCGCGAGCATGGACACCGTGATGACGACGATGCTGACCCCGTCGAACAGCGCGACGCTGCCGAACGTGAAGCGTTGCGAGCCGCTGACCTGATCGGTGCCGATCATCGCCAGCACGAGTCCGATCAGCAGCGCTGCAAGGCCCTTGAGTACCGACTCCGACACCACCGCGGAGGTCGCGATGAACGCGAACACCGCAAGCGCGAAGTACTCACCGGGGCCGAACTCGGTGGCCCAGTCGGCCAGGGCCGGCGCGAAGAACACCACCAGAACGGTGGCGATCATGCCGCCGATGAACGCCCCGATCGCCGAGGTGGCCAACGCCTGCGCGCCACGACCCCGCCGCGCCATCCGGTGTCCCTCGATCGACCCGGCGATGGCCGTCGAGTTGCCCGGCGTGTTCATCAGGATGCCGGCGATCGCGTCACCGAACAGTCCGCCGAAGTAGATGCCGGCGAACATCACCAGCGCGGCCAGGGGATCCAGGGTGAAGGTGATGGGCAGCAGCAGCGCCACCGCCATCGAGGAGCCCAGCCCGGGGAGCACACCGACCGCCGTCCCGATCAGCGCCCCGATGAGTACGTACATCAGATTGGTCGGTGTCAGGACATCGCCGAAACCGCCGAGAAGACCTACCAGTGCATCCATCAGAACATTCCCATGACGCCGGGCGGCAGGCTCAGGCCGAGCAGGCCGCTGAAGATGATTTGCATGACCGACGAGGCCGCCAGCCCAATCAGGATGTTGGGGACATAGCGGGTGCTGCCCAGGCCGACGGTGACGCCCCAGAACACCACGGCGCCGGCGATGATCCAGCCGGCCGGCACCAACAGCACCGCGAAGGCCACGAAGGAACCGATGGTGATGCCGGTGGAGCGCCAGTTGCTGGACAGCTCAGCCTCGGGCACCTCGGGATTGCGGACGATGCTGATGGCCAACAGCGCTGCGATCACGAAGCAGAAGCCCGCGGTGATCGCTGGAAAAGACCGGGGCCCGAACAACTCCGAGTCGTCAGCCAGTTCCATGTCGACGATGCCGAAGATCAGCAGCAGCCCGAGTGCGACCAGCAGGCCGGGCATGACCAGCGCGCTCTTCCCGGACCAGAAGGTGCGCGTCCGGGCGGTGTCGGGCGCGGTGTCGCGTTCGTCGTTGATCGTCATGCCAACCCCAGATCTCGCAGAATGGTCGCTATCCGTTCCTGTTCGGTGCGCAGGAAGACGCCGAACTCGTCACCGGTCAGGAAGGACTCGTCCCAGCGGTTGCGGTCGATGGCGCTGCGCCACTGCTCGGTGGCGACCATCTCGGTGACGATGTCGATGAGCTCCTGCTGTTCGCCCGCGTCCAGCCCGGGTGGCCCGACGTAGCCGCGCCAGTTGACCAGGTCCACCTCGGGATAGCCGGCCTCCCGGGCGGTGGGGGCCTCGAGTCCCTCGAGGCGTTGCGGCGCCACCACCATCAGCGGGCGCAGCCGGCCTTCGATGAGCAGGTCGCGAAAGTCGTTGTAACCGCTGATCCCGACGCTGGGGGTGCCCGGAGCGGTCGAGAGCAGGTTGATGGTGAGCTCCCCGCCGCCGGCGTACGCCGCATAGCGGATCTCGGCCGGATCGACGCCGGCGGCCAGGGCCAGCTGGGCGGCGACCATGTGGTCGATGCCGCCGGCCGAGCCGCCCCCGATGGGCAGCGCCGCGGGGTCGGCCCGCCATGCCTGCAGGAAGTCGTCGATGGTCTGAAACGGCGAATCCGCCTGCACGGTGATGACTTCGAAGTCCTCGGCGAGGCGCGCCACGGGCGTCATGGTGGACAGGTCCACGGGGGAGTCGTTGCGGATGATGCCGCCGAGCATCACTGTTCCGGTGACCATCATCGTGGTGGGGTCACCGTCGAGCCGGGACAGTTGGCTCAGGCCGATGGTTCCGGCGGCGCCTGGAACGTTGACCACCTGCACGTTGTTGACGATCCCGTCGCTGCGCAGGGCCTGCTGTGATTCCCGCGCGACCAGGTCCCAGCCGCCGCCGGCCGCGGCCGGCGCGATGAGGGTGAGTTTCGCGCGGGCGTTGGCTCCGGCGCCGGTCCGGCTGGCGTCGACGCCGGCGGCCACCACCAGAGCGCCGACGCAGACGACGGCGACCGTCCACCGCAGCGCTGCTTTGATCTGCACCTTCGTTCCTTTCGGTGTGTTCTGTGCAGATCGTCACGCAAGGATGTGACCCAAGTCACTCTTGTGGCCGTAATGGAGCTTGTGGTCGTTGTGGTCGCGTCAAGCACTCACGCGATGGCGGCCCCCACCAGATGACCGATCGCGTACGTGATCGCCAGCGCCAGCCCACCGCCGATGAGATTGCGCAGTACCGCGCGCTGCTTCGGGGCGCCACCCAGGGCCGCGGACACGGCACCGGTGATCACCAACGCGACCAGGACCGCGACCACGGTGACGGGGACCCGCCACGTGGTCGGCGGCAGCAGGATGGCGATGAGGGGCAGCAGCGCGCCCACCGTGAACGCCAGCGCCGACGACAGCGCCGCCTGCCATGGATTCGTCAGCTCGCCCGGGGTGATGCCGAGTTCGATCTCGGCGTGTGCGGCGAAGGCGTCGCGCGCGGTGAGCTCCTGGGCGACGGTGCGCGCGGTGCGCCGCGTCAGCCCCTTGCCTTCGTAGAGCGCGGCCAGCTCGTCGAGTTCGGCGTCGGGGTCCTCCCGGAGCTCTCGGCGTTCCTTGCTCAGCAGTGCCTTCTCGGTGTCGCGCTGGGTGCTGACCGAGACGTACTCGCCCAACGCCATCGACACCGCCCCCGCGGCGAGGCCGGCGATACCCGCGGTGAGGATCGGGCCGCGCTCGGCGGTCGCCGCGGCAACGCCGACCACGATGCCTGCGGTCGACACGATGCCGTCGTTGGCGCCGAGAACCCCGGCGCGCAGCCAGTTGAGTTTGGAGGCCACCGAGCCGGTGTGCGGCTCGGCAGGATGGGACGGTGTGGTCACGGCGTCACGGTAGCCAGCGCCGAGCCTGCCCGGCTAGCAAGAGCAGGCTTGCCAAACTGCTGGCCATCGGTGTCCCGGTACCCGCAACATCGTGTTAACGGATTGCCCGCGACAGTGACGACGCACTGGGTTAGCGTTCGGATATCGCAGGCAGTTCCAGCGCACCGAATCGGTGTCGGCTCGGCCGTTTCGGCGGCGATGCTGTGACGTCACCGCCGACCCTAATGCGACGAAGCGGGGGCCAGGGAAAGGCAATTCGGGACACATGGCCGACGATTTCAGACATGGTCGCAGCGGACCGGAGACAAGGTCGGCGGCCCGCACCGTCGTCTTCGCGCTCTACAACAAGGTGACGCTGCAGGATGTCGCGGCACCGCTGGAGATCTTCGCCCGCGCCAACGACTTCGGGGCGAACTACCGGGTGCTGCTCGCCTCGCCGACCGGGCAGCCGGTGGGCACCACGGCCTACGCGAAGCTCGATGTCGACGTCGCGCTGGCCGAGGTGCCCCGCGAGATCGACACGCTGCTGGTGCCCGGCGGGGTTCCGGCGGACTTCACCTTCACCCCCGGCCTGCACGACATCCCCGAGGAGCCGACGCCGGACTGCGTGCCGGACGCGATGAAGATGGTGGCCGAGTTGGCCCCGCGAGCGCGCAGGGTGGCGTCGGTGTGCACGGGATCTTTCGTGCTCGCCGCGCTGGGACTGCTCGACGGGCGCCGGGCCACCACGCACTGGGCGCACTGCCAGACGCTCGGCCGCAGCTACCCCCAGGTCGAGGTGGATCCCGACTCACTGTTCGTCCAGGATGGGCGCTACATCACCGGGGCCGGCATCACCGCGGGCATCGACCTCGCGCTTGCCCTCGTGGAAAGTGACTACGGTCCGAACGTGGCCCGCCGGGTGGCCCGGTGGATGGTGGTGTTCCTGCAGCGGCCCGGCGGTCAGGCTCAGTTCAGCGTATGGGCCGAGGCGGCCCGGCCGGTCTCCGGCGGTCTCCGCGACATCCTGGACTCGGTCATCGCCGACCCCGGCGCCGACCATTCGACGGCCGCGATGGCCGGTCGGGCGGTGGTCAGCGAGCGTCACCTGGTGCGGATGTTCCGCGACCAGGTCGGGATCACACCGGCCCGCTTCGTCGAGAAGGCGCGGCTCGAAGCCGCCAAGGTGCTGCTCGCGACCAGCGATCACAGCCAGGACGCGGTGGCCCGCCGCGCCGGGTTCGGCACGTCGGACACGTTGCGGCGCACGTTCCGCCGCAATCTGGGGGTCTCACCCGGGGTATACCGGAACCGCTTCCGCACCACCGGAATCGACCAGTGATTCGCGTGCGCGAACCGGCCGCGCGCAGTGCGTAGCGAGATATTCACGCACCTGGGCGCCGTAGCGCAGGCCGCTGCGCTGAGACGCCGCATGGAAGGACTCTCCGGCGAGCACGAGTCCCACCGCGTTCTCCAGCCGGACCTCGTGAACGTACTGGCGCAGCGACATGCCGACCTGGGCTTTGAAGACTCTGGCGAGATGCCGTGCACTCAAACCCACTTGGGCGGCGACGGTGTCGAGGTCATAGCGTCCGGCCGGGTCGGCGTTCACCGTGGCCATCAGACGTTCCAGTTCGGGGTGTTGGGGTCTGGGTGTTCGTGCGGCAACGGAGATCTGGGGATGGCCCTCCATTCGCCGGCCCAGGATCACCAACTCTTTGGCGATCTGGTGTGCGGCGCCGGAGCCGTGGTCGTCGGCCACGAGCGCCAGTGCGAGGTCGATGCCGGCCGCGACGCCCGCCGACGTCCACAGCTCCCCGTCGCGGGTGTACACCGAATCCCGCTCCACGACGGTCGTCGGGTGGCGGGCCGCGAAAGTGTCGAGGTGACGCCAGTGGGTGGTGGCACGGCGCCCCTCCAGCAAGCCCGCCGCGCCGAGTGCGAAGGCCCCGGCGCAGACCGAGGCCACCCGCCGCACTGCCGGCGCATGCGCGCGGATCAATTGCTGCAGGTCGTGGGGGACACCGTCGTTGACGAGGGCCGTCGCGCCGGGTATCAGCAGGGTGTCGACCTCTGGGGGTAACTCAGCAGCGGAGAGCGTCTCGAACGACAGTCCCGACGAACATCGGACGCTGCGCGACGTACCGCACGAGTACAACGCGACCGTGTACGCACAACCGATTGTGCGAGCGACGTCGAAAACCTCCAGCGGACCGGTCACATCCAGGGTGCGTACGCCGTCGAACACCAGCACCGCGATGCGGCGCGGGCGGCGGTTGTGGCACATTGAATCATGGTTGGCGCGTCCGCATCGTCGCGCGCGCCGATGTCCGGATTTTCGCCTGTTCTGTCCGTCTTGGTCCGCCCAGATCTGCGATGTCTGCTTCTGCGCACGAGATGTCCACCCTCGTGAACAACCGAAAAGCCTCGTTCACCATTCGGAAACACCTCGCGCTCAACGTGGTTCCCGGATCCAGCGCCGGCACGCGGCGTTGGGCACACCGGACAGACAACCGAACGAGGTGCAACTTCATGGATTCGCGATCTGCGTTGACGCTGAGCATCGGCGTCCTCGGTGGCGTGGCGGTGGCGTTCACCGCCACCGTGATCACGGTGCCGATCTGGGTGGTGTTCCTGGCATGGGCATCGTTCTTCTTCGTCGGCGGCGGCCCGGCGGGCTGGGTGCGCTCGGTGGCCTCCAACCTGGTCGGCGTCGTCATCGCCGTGGCCAGCCTCTACGCCGCATACCTGCTCGGCGGCAGCCTGACCGCCACCGCCATCGCAGTGGGCGTCGGGAGCGCGCTGATGGTCCAGGCGTCCTGGGTCGGTCTGCTGTCGACCACGCCGGCGGTGGTGGTCGGCTTCGCCTCCACGGTGTCGACCGTGGCCGGGACCGGGGCGCTGGTCCACGAGACCAGCATCTCCCATCCAGGCCTGGTCGCAGCGTGCGCCTGTGTGCTGGGCGCGACGTTCGGCATCGCCTCGGAATACCTGGCGAACGTGATGACCAAGACGGCGCCGGCGCAGCGCCCCGACACGAAAGGTGCCACCGCATGAAGTTGCAGCATTACCTGGGCGGGCTGGAGGGGCTGCCCGAGCCGCTGAGTCTCGAGAAGCGGGTCTTCGTCGAGGATTGGGAGAAACGGATCTTCGGCATCCACGTCGCGATGATGGGGCTGAGCAACCATCTGGGGTCCGCGTTGCCCGAGTACCCGATCGCCGACGTACCCACGGCTTTCCGGGACGAATGGACGTGGGCGAGCTTGCGCACCGGCGCGGAGGGCATGAACCCGTTCGACTACTTCAAGTTCCGTTACTACGAGAAGTGGCTCGGCGGGATCACCCAGTTCTTCATCGACAACGGCTACGTCACCGAGGACGAGATCGCGACCAGGGTAGGTGAGTCCTGGTCAGCCGAGGGTGGTGACACAGCCATCGATGATCAGGTGATCGACTACCTGCGTCGCGGCGACAGCCCGCGCCGCGATGCCGCGCACCCGAAGTTCGCGGTCGGGGACGCCGTGCGCATCGCCGACGTCCCGGCCGGCGACCACACCCGGCTGCCCGGTTACCTGCGGGACCGGGTCGGCACGGTGACACGCATCTTCGAAGGCGATTACGGCTACTTCGTGCACACCGGTGACGGCATCGGCGATCCCATGCCGATCTACATCGTCGAATTCACCCCCGGGGAACTCTGGGGGGTTCGTGCCGAGCCAGGGGCCAACACCCTGTACGCCGAGCTGTTCGAGGCCTACCTTCAACCCGCCGAGGAGATCCCGTGACCGACCAGTTCGCCTACCCGTCCGATCGTGAACAGGCCAGCGCCGACAAGGTTTCCGCGTTGGAGCGCCTGTTGATCGAGAAAGGGGTCATCACCAGCGCCACCGTCGACAAGGTGCTGGCGTACTTCGAATCCGAGATGACACCCCTGAACGGGAAGAAGATCGTCGTGAAAGCCTGGACCGACCCGGACTTCGCCGCGCGCGTCGTCGGCGACACTCCCGCGGCGATCGCGGAGTTGGAACTGCCCGAGGGCATGGCCGGCGCCGAGGGCGAACACCTGCAGGCGGTCGCCAACGGCCCCGGTGTGCACAACCTGGTGATATGCACGCTGTGCTCGTGCTTCCCGTGGCCCGTGCTCGGTCTGCCGCCCTACTGGTACAAAGACCCGGTGTTCCGGGCCCGCGCCGCGCGCGAGCCACGAACCGTGCTCGCCGAAGTCGGGGTCGAGTTGCCCGACGACACCGAGATCAAGGTCTGGGATTCCAGCGGCCACTCCCGGTGGTTCGTCATTCCGGAACGCCCGTCGGGCACCGACGATTTCACCGACGAGCAGCTGATGGATCTGGTGACCACCGAATCGATGATGGGCGTCGCGTTGGCGGGGCAGGCATGAAACTGCACAGCACCTGCACCGCCGACCAGGCGGCACCCCAGTTCGACCACGAGTGGCAGCGGCGGGCTTTCGGGCTGGCGCTGGCGCTGTCCGAGTTCGGGCACTATCCGTGGAGCGAGTTCCAGCAGAGCCTGATCGACACGATCGGGGCATGGGAACAAGCCCCCGGCGACACCCGTGGCGAGTGGGAGTACTACGACCACTGGGTCGCCGCGCTGGAATCCGTTGTCGACGAACACGGAATCCTTCATCTGCCGGTCGCCGTCGACGACGGCGGCCACGCCGCAGCCGAGCACGACCACTGACCTCCCACCACACGAAGGAACAGCGATGCACATCGAACCCGGAATCGTCGAAGGTTCCAAGATCGTCCTGAGTTACCTCACCGCCGGCGGTGTCGGCGCCTATGCACTGACCGCGGCGTGGAAGCACGTCAAGGAGCGGGGCGCAGCGTCACTGGTGTTCGGCGCCTTCGCGACGACGGCGCTGACCCTGGTCTTCTTCCAGGTGTTCCCGCACTTCCCGGTCGGGGTTTCCGAGGTGCACCTGATCCTCGGCTCCACCTTGTTCCTGCTGTTCGGTGCGGCTCCGGCAGCCTTCGGGCTTGCCGCCGGTCTGCTGCTGCAGGGCGTCCTGGTCGCGCCCTTCGACCTGCCGCAGTACGGCATGAACGTCACCACGTTGCTGGTGCCGCTGTTCGCGCTGCAGTACGTCGCTCAGCGCACGATCGCGCCGGACACCGCCTACGTCGATCTGAAATACCGCCAGGTGCTGGCGTTGTCGACGACCTATCAGGCCGGCATCGTGTCGTGGGTGACGTTCTGGGCGCTCTACGGTGAGGGATTCTCGGTGGCGACCCTCGGCAGTATCGCCACCTTCGGGGTGGCCTATCTCGCCGTGATCGCGCTCGAGCCCTTGGCCGACCTGGCCGTCTTGGCCGGCGCGAAAGCGTTGCGGCACGCCAGGACCGGTGCGTGGCTGGAGCCGAGGCTGTTCAACCCGGCCTGACCGCTGTCGGACGCCGCGGCCGTCTCCCCGGTGTGCGGGGAGGCGGCCGTCACCGGCGCTGCAGTGTGATGATGGTGATGTCGTCGTCGCTGTTGTCGGTGCGGGTGCTGTCCCAGATCAGCGTCGCCGGGGTGTCCCCGGACCTGCCGAGAGTTCTTGCCAACCGGTCGATTCCGTCGTCGATTGCTTCGCCGCGCCGCTCGACCAGACCGTCGGAGAACATCACCAGACCGTGCCCGTGTTCGATGGCGAACGTGCTGAGCCGGTAGTTCGCCCCGCGTGCGCCGATGGGCGGCGACAACCGGACGGACGCCTGCCGCGCCTGACCGGAGCTGGTCAGATACGGCATCAGGTGACCGGCGGACGCGGCCTCCACCTCACCGGTGTCCAGGTCGACGCGGGCCACGATCACCGTCGCGAACACCCCGGGCAGCATGTGCAGGCAGAACTCGTTGAGTTGGTGCAGCGCCTCGGCCGGCGTCGCGCCGGTGAACAGCTGCGCGCGCAACGCGTTTCGCAGCTGGGCCATCGTCCCCGCCACCGTGATGCCATGGCCGGCGACGTCGCCGAGCAGCATGATCAGCCGGCCGTCGGGGAGTTCGAACGCGTCGTACCAGTCGCCGCCGACACGCCCGCCTGCGGCGGGCTCGTACTGCGCAGACAGCTGCCAGTTCGCGAGCGTGGGAATCGACTGCGGCATCAGGCTGCGATGCATGACCTCAGCCACCCGAAGCGCGCCCCGGGTACGCCTATACAGCGATTCCACCAGATGGCGGCGCAGCGCCGATGCGGACTCGGTCTCACTGGGCGTCCAGGGTTCACCGCGGCGCCGCACGGTTTCCCGCCACCGCTCGAACGACTTGCGCGGGCTCAGCCGTACCTCGTCCCCTTCGGCGACCGCGATGGCCTTGTTGTGGGGGTCTCCACCCCAATCCACCGAGCGCAGCACCTCACGCCGGAACCAGGCCACGTATTGACCGTCGGGCAGGTCGAGCACCAGCGTGCCGGCGGCCACGCCCGGATCCAGGTCGAGGTCGGGCAACTCGTCGGCCAGCCGGTCGGTGGCGGTGATCTCGTCGTGCCTCGTGCGCGCCCACGCAACGACGCCCTCCACTGCGTCCTGGGGGGGAACCATGCCGCGTGCCACGGTCTGGCCCTCGAGCTCGACGACGACACCGTCGGCGGGCACCAGGTCGAGCAGGCCCGGCGCGTCCAGCAGCGTCGAGACCAACGGGGTGTCGTCGTCGAGCGTCGCGACGATCAACTCGCCCAGGACCTCCTGCGCGGCCAGCCGTCTCTGCAGCTGGTCTTCCTCGTACTGGTCGACCAGACGCAACGACAGCGTCGAGCCCAGGAACTCGGCGGCGGCTCGGCTGCCGAACGGCGGCAGGTGCGGACCCGAATAATGGTGGCACGCGATGAGCCCCCACAACTGTCCGTGCCGCAGCAGCGAGATCGACATCGAGGCGCGCACACCCATGTTCTTCAGGTACTCGATGTGGATCGGTGAGACGCTGCGCAGCGTGGCGTAGGTCAGGTCCAGCGGATTACCGGTCACCGCATCGGTCCCCGGGATGAGGGGCGCCGGCGTGTAGTCGACGTCGGAGATGAGCCGGATCCAGTTCTTCTCGTACAGCGCGCGCGCCTGCGCGGGGATGTCGGTGGACGGATAGTGCAGACCCAGGAACGAGTTCAGATCGGCGCGTTTGGACTCGGCGACCACCTCGCCGTTGAAGTCCTCGTCGTAGCGGTACACCATGACGCGGTCGAAGCCGGTCAGGTCGCGCACCGCGCGGGCGGTGGTGTCGTAGAGCTCGGACAGGGTGGAGGCGCGGTTCAGGTCCTCCACCGAGCTGCGCACCGCTTGATAGGTGTTCGGGAACGAGTACGGCCGCTCACCGTGGGCGATCTCGAGTTCCACCAGGAGCAGCCCACCGGGGTCCCGGTGCAGGATCGCGTCGAACTCCTTGGCCACGCCGGCGACGTCGATGTTGCACTCGATCGGGTTGCGTTGACGCAGATCACCGAAGTTCGCGCTCGCGTGCGCGATGATCGCGGCCTGGTCGGCACCGATCAGGCCGGCGAGGTGGTGTCCGAGAACAGCGTCGACGGGGCGGTCGAGCAGTTCGGCGACGTTCGCGCTGACGTGGCGCACCGTGAAGTCATGTTCGTCGACGACCGCGAGCACGCCGCGGGGCTGGATGCTGCCCGGGATGTGGATCGGCTCGCGGGCGCAATTGTCCAGGTCGATCGGCGTGCCGGCCGGAACGAGGTCCTCGACTGACGGTTCCGCGGCACGGCCCGGCTCACGTGTCACCGGACGTCGCCCTCTCGGTGGAGGGCTGATTCACCTGCATACGCATGTGTTCAGTGAGGATCCTTCGCCAGCTCGTCGGACAGATCACGACATTCGCCATGCTAACCAGACGGTCAGACACCGGGCCCCGCTGCTACTATCTGCGTATGAATGCAGATAGTGGAGAAGTGGAAGGGAGGCTGCCCGAAGAACAGGCGGTGCTGATCGTCGAGGTGTTTCGCATGCTCGCCGACCCGACCCGAATCCAGATCCTGTGGGCGCTGGTGTCCAGCGAGCGGTCGGTCAACGACCTCGCCGACCACGTCGGCAAGCCGGCGCCGTCCATCTCGCAGCATCTGGCGAAGCTGCGGATGGCGCGACTGGTCCGCACGCGCCGCGAAGGCACGTCGGTGTTCTACCGACTGGAGAACGACCACGTCCGTCAACTCGTCCTCGATGCGGTGTTCAACGCCGAGCATGCCGGTCCGGGAGTGCCCGGACACCACCAGCAGGACAGAACGGTGAAACCGTTACCGGGTTCGGCGTGAACCCGGTCGATCGAAAGGAATTCAGACATGAGCGAAGGCAACATCGGTACAAGCGACAACCAAGCCCATGACGTCCACACTCACGAACACAGCCACGGCTCGACCAGCCACACCCACGCCCATGTGGCACACGATCATGACCACGTCGAACACGAGCATGGCCACGTTCACGACGGCACCGAGCACAGCCATCGGCATGTGCACGACAGTGGAGTGATCGAGGACCATTCCCACGCGCACGCCTGAGCTGTCACCTCGACGCGCGCCGCCAGGCCCGCCTACTCAGCAGCCGAAGTCCGTTGAGCGCGACGAGGATCGTCGAGCCCTCGTGGCCGGCCACACCCAGTGGCAGCGGCAAGTGGCCGACGAGATCCCACGTGACCAGCACGACGATGATGCCGGCGGCAATGACGAGGTTGGCCACGACCACGCGTCGGGCGCGGCGTGCCAGCGCCACCACCGTGGCGATCGTGGCCAGGTCGTCGCGCACCGTCACCGCATCGGCGGTGTCGAGCGTGAGATCGGCGCCGGAGCGGCCCATCGCCACCGACGTGTGTGCAGCCGCCATGGCCGGGGCGTCGTTGACCCCGTCCCCGGCGACCAGGACGTGATGACCGCGGTCGCGCAACTCGCCGACGACCTCGACCTTCTGCTCGGGCAACAACTTGGCGCGCACATCGCTGATGCCGACCCGGTTGGCCAGAAGCGTTGCCGCCGTGCGGTTGTCACCGGTGAGCAGTACCGGCGGCGCCGCGGTGAGTTCGGTCATCGCGCGGACGGCCTCGCCGGCTTCGGCGCGGAGGTGATCGCGAATCTGCAGTACCCCGACGGGATGTCCGTCGCGCAGGACGAGCACCGCGGTACCGCCGTCGGTCTCGGTCTGGGTCACCGCGTCGGGACGCAATTCCCCGGGGCTGACGACTTCGACGACACCACCGTCGATCTCGGCCCGGACGCCGCGTCCGGGCAGGGCCCGGAACCCGCGGGCCGACGCGATCCGCAGCCCGCGGGCACGGGCCGCGCCGACCACCGCACGCCCGAGGGGATGCTCGCTTCCACTCTCGGCCGCGGCCGCCAAGGCGAGGATGTCGTCTTCGGTCATGTCGGCGGCGAGGGTGACGACGCCGGTGACCTCCGGGGAGCCGGTGGTCAGGGTGCCCGTCTTGTCCAGTGCGATGAGGTCGGTTCCGGCCAGACGTTCCAGCGCCAGAGCCGATTTGATCAGTACGCCGTGGCGCCCGGCGTTGGCGATGGCCGACAGCATCGGCGGCATCGTGGACAGCACCACCGCGCACGGGGAGGCCACGATCATGAACGTCATCGCGCGCAGCAGCGTGGACTGCAGGTCGGCGCCCGCGGCGAGCGGAACGGCGAACAACGCCACCGTTGCGACGACCACCACCACCGAGTAGCGCTGCTCGATCGTGTCGATGAACAACTGGGTCTTGGCCTTGGTCGCCGAGGCCTCGGCGACCATCGCCACGATGCGCGCCACCACGGTCTCCGAGGGATCGCGGGTGGCCCGAATCCGCAGCGCCCCTGACCCGTTGACGGTGCCGGCGAAGGCTTCGTCGCCGACGGTCTTGACTGCGGGCAGGGGTTCGCCGGTGATGGTGGACTGGTCGACCTCCGAGGTGCCCTCGATGACCAGGCCGTCGGCAGAGACGCGCTCACCGGGTCGCACGACGACCACGTCGCCGATCTGAACCTCCCGGGCGGCCACCGTCCGCTCTGTGCCGGACGCATCCAGCACCACCGCCTCCTGCGGCGACAGTTCCAACAGGCCGTTGACCGAGTCCTGGGTGCGTTTGGTCGCCACGTCCTCCAGCGCGCCGGAGGTGGCGAAGATGACGATCAGCAAGGCGCCGTCGAAGACCTGGCCGATGGAGGCCGCCCCGATTGCCGCGAGCACCATCAGCAGGTCGACGTCGAGGGTTTTGTCCCGTAGCGCCAGCAGGCCGTCCCGGGCCGGCGCCCACCCCCCGGCGGCGTAGCACGTCAGATACAGCGCCCACGAAAGCCACTGCGGCCCATCGAGAACCTGGGTCGCGGCACCCGTGACGAACAGACCCACTGACAACGCTGCCCAGCGCACCGAGGGGACCGTCCACGCCGCCGCCACGGCACGTCGTGGTGGCGAGCCGTGGCGGCGGGCGTTCCGGGGGTGCGCCGCAGGCGACCGAACGTCAGTACTCACGTAGACCTATATACATGTAGAACTCTACATATGTAACCCCATTGTCCCGATGCGTGCTTGAATGGTTCGCATGGGACATGGTGTCGAGGGCCGTTCCACGCCCCCTGCCACCCTTGATGCGACCTCGGCGTTGACGGTGGCCGAAACGCTTCAAGCGCTGGCGTCCCCGAAGCGACTGCTGATCCTGACCCGGCTGCGCCACGCGCCCTGCACGGTCACCGAACTGTCCGCCGACGTGGGCATGGAGCAGCCCGCGGTGTCACACCAACTGCGGTTGCTGCGCGCGTTGGGCCTGGTCGCCGGAGACCGCACCGGCCGCAACATCGTCTACCGGCTCTACGACAACCATGTCGCGCAGTTGCTCGACGAGGCGATCTACCACATCGAACACTTGAGGTTGGGCGCGCGCGACACCACCGCGTGAGGCGTCTTGACCAAATCTTGAACAAAGGGCTAGAAGAACCACATCCGGTGTCGACAGGCTCGATGCTGTGATCGACCAACCGAAACCCATCAAGCCCAACACGTTCGTCCTCGTCGCCGCGGCGGCGATCGTGGGCGTCACCCTCGCAGCCTGCGGCAACTCCGGCGACGACCAAGCGGCCCCGGCGTCCCCAAGCGGCGGTTCCACCACGTCGGCTGCTCCCGCGCCGGCAGCCCAGGACGGGCACAACCAGTCCGACGTCATGTTCGCCCAGCACATGATCCCGCACCACCAGCAGGCCATCGAGATGAGCGACATGCTGCTAACCAAGGACGGGATCGACGAGCGGGTGGTGGAGCTGGCGGGCCAGATCAAGGGTGAGCAGGCGCCCGAGATCGAGGAGATGCGCAGCTGGCTGGACCAGTGGGGGATCGCCGAGATGCCGATGGCGGGCACCGACATGCCCGCACATGACATGCCCGGCCACGGCGGCGGTGCGGGAAATGGGATGGGTCCCGACGGCTCGATGATGCCCGGTACGGGGGCGATGCCGATGGAAGGCATGATGTCGGCCGCCGACATGGCCGAGCTGCAGAACGCGCAGGGTGTCGATGCCACCCGCCTCTTCCTGGAGCAGATGATCCGCCACCACGAGGGCGCGATCACGATGGCCCGCACCGAGATCGACAACGGCAGCTATCCCGCCGCGATCGAGCTCTCCGAGCGTATCGAAGTCGACCAGCAGCGCGAGATCGACACGATGAGGCAGATCCTGGCCACCCTCTGACCCGTCACCGGCCGTTGCCGATGCGGTATCCCACCCCGCGCACCGTGATGATGTAGCGGGGCCGGCTGGCGTCCTCGCCGAGTTTTCGGCGCAGATGGCCGATGTGGACGTCGATCAGGTGGTCGTCGCCGAACCACGGGTCGTCGCGGACCATCTCCAGTAGCTGCCGACGGCCCAGCACGACCCCGGGTCGGGCCGACAGCGCATCGAGCAGGTCGAACTCGGTGCGGGTGAGCAGGATCGGGGTGTCGTCGAGGAACACCTCGCGGGCGGCCACGTCGACGGTCAGCGCGCCGATGCTTCGCGTGGCCGGCTGCCCGCCCGGTGCTCCCTGGGCGTGCAGCCGGCGCGGCCGCCGCTGCATGGCCCGGATGCGGGCGACGAGTTCGCGGGGGCTGAACGGTTTGGTCACGTAATCGTCGGCGCCCACGGTCAGACCCAGCACGGTGTCCATCTCGGTGTCGCGTGCGGTGAGCATGACCACGTAGGCGTCGGAGAACGTGCGCAGTTGGCGGCACACCTCCAAGCCGTCGGTGCCGGGCAGTCCGACATCCAGGATGACCACGTCGGGGTCGAAGTCGCGCGCCAGCGCGATCGCCTCGTCCCCGTCGGTCGCGACGACCGCATCGAACTGCTCACGCTGCAGGTAGCTGACCACCACCTCGGCCAGCGGCGCCTCGTCGTCGACGACCAGCGCCCGATAGCCCGGCGATGCGGTTCCGCGCCTGCTGTCCATCACCACATAGTGCCCGGGTCCACGGTCTCGATGGGTTCGGGGAACTATCGGCGGGGGATACGCGACGATTACAGCGTGAACTGTGACGTGGCTCGGGAGGCGCTGTCGGCTCGCATCGACGGCGAGCGGGAACCGGTGCCCGCTGCGCGGGTCGATGAACACCTCGAGGGGTGCGCCGAATGCCGCGCCTGGCGCGACGGGGTGGCGGCGCAGGCCGCCGCGTTACGCGGCCTGGCCAGTCCGGCCCCGGTCGCCGCCGTCTCGGCCGGGTCCTCCCGCCGGGCGCGCGGACCACTCGCCGGCATCGGCTGGCAGCGGTGTGCGCTGTTGGCCGTCGGGCTGGCCCAGAGCGCCGTCGGCGCCGCGCAGGGGGCGGGCCTTCAGCTCGGGCTGCACGCGGGGCCCCACGCCGGCGCTGGCCATCTTCTCAACGAATCCACGGCGTGGACGCTCGCCATCGGTCTGGTGATGGTCGCCGCGGCGCTGCGGCCCGCCCTCGCCGCCGGACTGGCGGCCGTGCTGTCGGCGTTCGCCGTCGTCCTCGCGGGTTATGTCGTCGCCGACGCGCTCGCCGGAGCGGTCACCCCGGAACGGGTGATGAGTCACCTGCCGATCCTGCTCGGGGCGGTGTTCGCGGCGCTGGTCTGGCGGCGTGAGACGTTGTCACCACCCTCGCCCGACCACGCGCAGCGACAACTCGAGATCGACCTGCCGCCGAACGCGTCACACGGCCGTCGCCGGGGGCATCTGTGGCCCACCGACGGCTCGGCGGCTTGACGGCACAGCTCAGAGCATCACCGCGAACATGATCGCCATGCCGGCGGCCATGGTGACCTGTCCGGCGATCCCGAAGAACCAGGTCGTGGGTCTCGCGGGCTCGCCGCGCCGGCTGGCGAAGTACACGTACAGCCAGACCACCGCGGCGACCGCGAAGCCGATGGTGAACACCCAGTTCAGCGCTGTGACGAACGGCGGCGTCGCCGAGTTGGGTGACGCGATGTCCACGTCGGGCATGGCATGGCCTCCGTGATGATGACCGCCGTGGCCCCCGGCGGGGACCGAACCCTCGGCCGGCGCGGGCGCCAGGCCTCCGCTCATCACCGCGTACATCCAGGCCATGGCCAGCATCATCACGCCGTGGTAGGTGTTCGCCAGGCGGTGGCCGGCCTGGGCGAACACGACGACGACGAAGTACCCCGCCGCGAGAAGGAAGAACACCATCGGGCCGGTCGTCGGCAGTGCGGCGCCCTGCGGCCAGGCCATGGCGATCATCGCCACCGCCATCACGATGTGCAGCGCTCCGCTGACGACGTAGGCGACCGTGCGTCGGTGCACCCAGCTCGCGATGGCGAACATGACGGCCGTCGCGACGAACAACGCGGTGACCACCCCACGCAGCAGCAGATCGTCGATCATCGGGCGAACTTCTTCGGCACGAGCGCACACAGCTTCCGTCGAGGGACAAGGGTTCGAGAGCAATGGTCGGCGCACGACCCCGAAAAGTTCCGCCGCGCCGTCATCGCCTACGACCGGCGGTCGTAGACTGGTCGGATCACGTGATGTCGGTGAGAAGGTTCCCAAGCGACGATGCAGACCACTCGAGCGGATAGGCCGGCGACAGCTCGGCAGACGCTGGCGCCGGTGCTGCTGTCGCTCGCAGCAGTGACCGCGGCCCTGCTCTGGTACGCCGCCACCTCGCGCGCCGAGGTCTACGCCGTCACGGGCAACTCGTATCCCGGGACGCTGACCGCGGTCGCCGAGCCGCTCGGCTTCTTCGTCGCATCGCTGCTGGGGGCGCTGTCGATCGGCGGACTGACCTACGTCGTGATCTCGGCGCGCCCCGACACCAGCGGTGTCATCGACGAGCGGTCCTTTCTCGTCCACGTCCTTCTCGAGCGCGCCGCGGCGCTGTGGGCCGTGGCGGCCACCGCCATGATCGTCATCCAGGCGGCCAGTGACGCCGGGGTGCCGATGAGGCAGGTGCTCGCGGGTCCCTTCCTGCTCGACGCGGTGCTGGCCTCCGAGATGGCACGGGCGTGGATCGCGGTCGCGATTGCCGCGGCGGTGGTCGCGATCACCGTCCGGCTCTCGGTCCGGTGGACCGCGCACGCCGTGCTGCTGATCCCCGCGCTGATCGGCGTTGTCGCGGTCCCCGTCAACGGCAACGCGGCCCAGGGTCCCGACCATGACTACGCCACCAGCGCGGCGATCGTGTTCGCCGCGGCGTTGGCGGTGCTCGCCGGCCTGTGGCTGGTGTCCGCACTGACGCGGCCGGCCGAGGCGGCGCTGCGGCGGGTCGTGGTCGTCCGAACAGCGCTCGGGGCCGTGGTGCTCGGCTACGGTGCCGCGCTGCTGGGGGTGCTGCTGGGCCCCGCCGGTCCGATGGGGTCGGCGTACGGCCGGGTCGGTACGGCGGCGGCGCTGCTGCTGATGCTGATGTGGGCCCTCGACGTCGTCGCGGTGTCGCGGCGGGGTCCGTCCGGGCTGTCCCGGGTGGCCGGTGTGTTCGGTGCCGCGGGCGCCCTGGCCGTGATGGCCCTGGTGGCGGTGATGGCGACCCAGCCCGCCGCGCGGTTCCTCACCCACGACTTCACCACGTGGGACATCTTCCTCGGATACGAGCTGCCCGCCCCTCCGAGTGTGGGCACCCTGCTGACCGTCTGGCGGTTCGACACGTTCCTCGGCGTCGGCGCGCTCGTGCTCGCCGCGCTGTACACGCTGGGTTACGTGCGGCTGCGCCGGCGCGGTGACGGATGGCCGGTCGGCCGGCTGATCGCCTGGTGGGCCGGGTGCCTGGTGCTGCTGGTCGTCAGCAGTTCCGGGGTCAAGGCCTACGGGTCGGCGATGTTCAGCGTGCACATGGCCGAGCACATGACGCTGAACATGTTCGTCCCGGTGCTGCTGGTGCTCGGTGGCCCGGTCACGCTGGCACTGAGGGCCCTGCCCGCCCACCGACCCGACCAGCCGCCCGGGCCTCGGGAATGGCTGTTGTGGCTGGTGCACTCGAAGTTCACCTCGTTCCTGGCCCATCCGATCACCGCGTTCGTGTTGTTCGTCGGCTCGCTGTATGCGGTGTATTTCACGCCGTTGTTCGACGCATTCGTCCGGTACCACTGGGGCCACGAGTTCATGAGCCTGCATTTCCTGCTCGTCGGCTACCTGTTCTTCTGGGGGATCATCGGTATCGACCCGGGACCCCGGAAGCTGCCCTTCCTCGGGCGGCTGGGACTGCTGTTCGCGGTCATGCCTTTTCACGCGTTCTTCGGCATTGCCACGATGACGATGACCGAGATCATCGGCGGGCAGTTCTACCGGTCGGTGGACCTGCCGTGGCTGGCCAGCCTGGCCGACGACCAGAACGTCGGCGGCGCCATCGCCTGGGGATCCAGCGAGCTACCGGTCATCATCGTCGTGGTGGCGCTGGTGGTGCAGTGGGCCCGCCAGGACCGCCGCGCGGCAACGCGGTCTGACCGCCACGCCGATTCGTCCTACGCTGACGATGAACTCGAGGCATACAACGCGATGCTGCGGGAACTCGCCCGGCAGCGTCAGTAACCGCACGACAGGCCGGGAACCATTGCCGGCTGCCCGACGACCATGACAGCGAGGGCCGGCATCGTCCGTCGGCCGGAGGGAGATGGTCAGTGCCGAGACCACGGTCCGAGAGACGCCGGCCCGAACCGGTGGAGCGGATGCTGCGGAACCTCGAGCGCCGCGTGTTGGACGACGTCTGGCTGGATCGGCTTCGCTCGACCGCGATCGGTGTGCTCGCCCCGGTGCTCGCTGCGACGGCGACGGTGTGGTGGATCGACCTGTTCGTCGACCCGCCGGCAGGGATGTCGCTGATCGTTCCCACCGTGGTGCTGATCATTCTCGCCCTGGCCGCGGGCACCTCGCTGATCGCCCGGGCGACCAGGCGGTTCCGGTGGTGTTGCGCCGCCGCCTATCTGTGCGGTCTGGGCACCGTCGTGGGTCTGGGGGGCTTCTGGTGGGTGCGCACCGGCGCCACCGGCCCCACCCTGAGCTGGTTGGTCGGGGCCGCGGACGTCGCAGTGCTGTGCCTGGCCGTCGCCTGGCTGACGCTGCTCGCCGCGCCGGTGCAGCGCACCCACCCCGACATGCGCCGCTGACAATTGCGTTGAGGCTGCGCTCAGCGCGGGAAAGTGCGAGTGGAGGCCGCAGCTGACGCAGTCTCAACGCAATATGTCACGGCGCTCAGGGAACCTCACGCGCCTCGTCGTCGACTAGTAGGGGGAAGGCCGCCACCCGCGGCACCGTCGAACAAGAGGCCTGATGTCGACCATCGAAAATGACGCCACCGAGGCGACCGACCTGATCGAAGCGCCGTCCGCCACGAACGCGAGAACGTCGGGCGCCTACCGGTCTTTCTTCCTACGCCTGCACTTCTACGCTGGGCTGTTCGTCGGACCGTTCCTACTGGTAGCTGCCATCACCGGGGGCCTCTACGCCGTCGCGCCGAGTCTGGAGCAGTGGATCTACCGCGATTATCTGCACTCCGACACCCGCGGCGAGTTCCAACCGGTGGCCGACCAGATCCGGGCAGCCCAGCAGGTCCGACCCGATCTGACGGTCACGGCGGTACGCCCGGCCGCCGAGCCCGGTGACACCACCCGGGTCATGTTCACCGACCCCACGCTCAGCTCGTCATCGGAGCGGCGGGGCGTCTTCGTCGACCCGGTGACCGCCGAACCGGTCGGTGAGCTCACCGTGTACGGCAGCAGCGGGGCGCTGCCCGTGCGCACCTGGCTGTCCAACCTGCACCGCAGCTTGCTGATCGGCGAGCCCGGCCGGGTGTACAGCGAGCTGGCGGCATCATGGCTGTGGGTCATCGCGGTCGGCGGCGTGGTGCTGTGGGTCGGCCGGTACCGGCAGATGACCCGGCGCGGAACCGGCCGGGCACGGCTGCTGAGCGTCGACCGGTCCGTCGCCGGACGCGCCCGGACGCTCAATTGGCATGGCGCTGCCGGGATGTGGATCGCCGTGGGGCTGTTGTTCCTGTCGGCGACGGGGCTGACCTGGTCCAAGTACGCCGGTGATCACGTCTCCGAGATCCGGTCGGCACTGTCCTGGACCACCCCGGCGGTGGCCACGGACCTGGCGCCGGCGGAGCCGGCCGCAGAGGCGGGTGACCACGCCGGCCACGGGCACGGCGGGACGCCGCTGGCCGCACCCGACGCGGACACAGCGGTGACGGCCACGTCGGTCAGCCAGGTCGACGATGCCCTCACCGCGGCCCGCGCGGCCGGGGTCGGCGGCGCGGTCGAGGTGAGCATCCCGAACACCGCGGATACCGCACTCACCGTGGCCCAAACCCGTCAGCCCTGGGTGCTGTCGAACAACTCGGTGGCCATCGACGGAGCCACCGGCACGATCACCGACGAATCCTGGTTCGCCGACTGGCCGCTGGCGGCCAAGCTGTCGGCGTGGGGGATACAGCTGCACATGGGAACACTGTTCGGTCTGCCCAACCAGCTGGTCCTGCTTGCGTTGGCCGGGGTGCTGGTCACCGTCATCGTCCGCGGATATCTGATGTGGTGGCGGCGACGCCCGGTCACGGGCGCGCGGCGGGTGGGCCGACCGCCGGTACGCGGCGCGCTCACAGGCCTGCCGCCGGCCGCCGCCGTCGCTGTCGTGGTCACCGCGGCAGGTGTTGGCTATCTCATGCCACTGCTGGGTCTGAGCCTGCTGGCGTTCCTGGCCGTCGACGTCGTCGTCGGTGCGGTGCAGCAGAGGCGCGTCGAGATGCGTTGAGGCTGCGCTCAGCGCGGAAAAGTTCGAGTGGAGGCCGCAGCTGACGCAGTCTCAACGTTGCATTTCAACGGGTTTCGGCACCAACGGGGATTTCTCCGGGGTCTTCGTCGATGCGTCGCCGGCGACGGGCCAGCACGGCCTCCGCGGCGAGCACGACGAGCAGCGACACCCCAAACGCCGGGTACACCACCCCTAGCACCACAGCGGCCACCGTCACCGTCAGAAGCGCTTTCTTCGGAGTGGCGGCGCGGGTCGCGTCGCTGGCCGGCGCCGGGAGACCGGACTTGCCTGCCGGGCGCCGCTTCCACCACATCAGGAAACCTGTTGCCACACTGAGCAATACGCCCAGGCACGCAGTGGTCGCGAGGATCCGGGTCAGCAGGCCGAACTGGTTACCCATGTGCATCGCGATGCCGAAGCTGGTCAGTCGCGACAACGCACCGTCCTGCTCAGCGGTGGCGTTGGTGATGGTCTGGCCGGTGAACTGGTCGAGGTAGAGCGTGCGCTGCTCAGAGAGCTTCTGCGGCCAGGCATTGACCACGGCGTAGCTGCCGTACACCGTCTGGCCGTCGACGGTGGAGTCCGCGGGCGCGATGATCGCGTAACCGGGCACCATGCCCTCGTCCTGAGCGATCCGGTCGATGTCGGCGTAGCTCAGCGGTGCTGCCGTCGGGCCAGCCGGTTGCGAGGCGGGGATGGCTTCGTCGACGGCCGCCCAGGCGACGCGCCGGCCCAGTCGGTCGTAGTCACCCAGTTGCGCCGGCGTGGAGGCGGCCTCGACCTCCGTCGAGGGCGCGACCTCGGCCGAGAACGCCCGCCAGTTCTCACCCCAGTACCTCGACCAGGTCAGGCCCGACAGGATGTAGGAGATCAGCACGACCGCCAGCACCACCCCGGTCAGTGCGTGCAGATCCCGCCACCGAATGCGGCCGCCCTTGCCCCAGCGCACCCGCAACAGCGGCTTGGCGCTCTCGATCGCCCGCGGCCACCACAGATAGATACCGCTGGCCAGCAGCACCAGGATCCAGACCGCGGTGACCTCCATCCACAGGTTGGCGATGCCCACCGGGATCGTCGCCTCGGGATACGACGACGGCGCGATCAGGTGGCCCAGCGACGGCAGCTGCACCTGCGGGCCGTCGTTGCCGAACATTCGGTGCACCTGGTTGGCGAACCCCACCAGGCCGGAGAGTTGGTCGCGTTGGCCCAGGTACCGCCCGGTGTAGGGGTCGACGAAGACCTGGGTGAGGTTCGCTTCGCCGTCGGGGTAGGTGGGCGCGGTCGGGTCGACGACGTCGACGCGGGTGGAGCGATCCGGGCCGCTGGGTGGTGTGACCGCATCGACCTCGTAGCTGTCGGGGACGTGCTGCAGTGCGGCGGCCACCTGTGCGTCGAGCGGCACGGTGTCGGGCCCCGGCGCGACGGTCACCAGATCGCGGGACAGCCAGCTGTCCAGCGGCTGGCTGTAGAGGATCACCAGACCCGACAACGCCAGCACCACCAGGACGGGCGCTGCGAACAGCCCGATCCAGAAGTGCAGTCGCCAGATTCGTCGCAGCACTGCGGCATCGGATCGGCGGGTGGAACTCAGCGTCGTCGTCACGCACAGATAGTCGGGGGAGGGCGCAGTTTGGTTCCCGCCCAACCCCGTTGAGACTGCGTCCAGTGCGCGAAAGTGCGAGTGAACCCCGCAGCTACCGCAGTCTCAACGGTTCATCACGGAGCCGAAGTTGCGCAGCCGCAGGCTGTTCGACACCACGAAGAACGACGAGAACGCCATCGCCGCGCCGGCGATCAGCGGGTTCAGCAGACCGGCCGCAGCGATCGGGATCGCGGCGACGTTGTAGCCGAACGCCCACACCAGGTTGACCTTGATCGTGCGCATGGTGGCCGCGGCCAGGCCGAGCGCGACCGGCACCGTGGACAGGTCGTCGCGCACCAGGATGACGTCGGCGGCGCTGATCGCGACGTCGGTGCCCCGGCCGATCGCCATGCCGAGGTCCGCGCACGCCAGCGCGGGACCGTCGTTGATGCCATCCCCGACCATGGCCACCACGCGGCCCTGCTCGCGCAGCTGCTCGATCACGTCGACCTTGCCGTCGGGCAGTACGTCGGCGATCACCTCGTCGATGCCGACCTGTCCGGCCACCGCGGCCGCCGAGGCGGGGTTGTCCCCGGTCAGCAGCACGGTCCGCAATCCGCGCGCATGCAGCGTGGCCACCGCGTCGGCGGCGGAGTCCTTGACGGTGTCCGACACCGCGACCGCGCCGCAGGGCCGGCCGTCTACCTCGACGAAGACGACGGTCTCGCCGCGGGACTCCGCGGTCCGCCGGGCGGCGGTCAGGGTCGGCGACAGACCCGAGGCCGCGATCCACGCCGGCTTGCCGACTCGGACCGTCCGTCCCCCGACGACGCCGGAGACGCCGCGGCCGGGAATCGACCGGAAGTCTTCGACCGGGGCGTGGTGCGGCGCCGATGCACTGATGGCCAGCGCCACGGCGTGCTCGGAACCGGCTTCCACGGCCGCCGCCAGGGCCAGCACCTCCTCGCCGTCCCAGCCCTGCTCGGCGGTGACGGCGCTGACGGTCAGCCGTCCCGTGGTCAGGGTCCCGGTCTTGTCGAACACGACGGTGTCCACCGCGCGTGTCGCCTCCAGCGCGCGATGACCCTTCAGGAAGATGCCCAGTTGGGCGCCGCGCCCGGATGCCACCATCATCGCGGTGGGGGTGGCCAGACCCAGCGCGCACGGGCAGGCGATGACGAGCACCGCCAACGCCGCGGACACGGCCTGGTTGGCGCCGCCGCCGGTGAGCAGCCAGGCGACGGCGGTCAGCGCCGCGATCACGAAGACGCACGGCACGAACACCGCGGACACCCGGTCGGCGAGCCGCTGCGCGTCAGCCTTCTGCGCCTGCGCCTCTTCGACGAGGCGCACCATCCCCGCGAAGCGGGTGTCGGCGCCCACGGCCGCGGCCTCGACGACGAGCCGACCGTCCAGCACGATCGTGCCGCCGATCACCTGGTCTCCGGGATGCACCCGCTGGGGCTTCGCCTCGCCGGTCATCGCGCTCATGTCGACCGCCGCCGACCCGTCGGTGACCAGGCCGTCGGCAGCGATGGTTTGGCCCGGGCGGACCACGAACCGGTGCTGTTCGGCGAGTTCGTCGGCCGGGATCACCATCTCCGAGCCGTCGGCCAGCAGCAGCGTGACGTCCTTGGCGCTGAGTTCCGCCAGCGCGCGCAGGGCACTGCCGGCCTTCGATTTGGCGCGTGCCTCGAAGTAGCGTCCGGCCAGCACGAACACGGTCACGCCCGCGGCGACCTCGAAGTAGATGGCGTCACTGCCGACCAGGGCCTGCCAGATGCCGGTGGCGGTGTCGGTGTGGTCGCTGCTGAACACGGTGTAGAGCGACCACACCGAGGCCGACAGGATGCCGACCGAGATCAGCGTCTCCATCGACGCGCCGCCGTGGCGGGCCATCCGCAAGGCCTTCTGGTGGAAAGGCCACGCCGCCCACAGCACCACGGGCGCTGCCAACGCGGTCAACACCCACTGCCAGCCGGTGAACCGCGTGCTGGGGACCACGGCGAACATCACCGACAGATCGGCCAGCGGCACGAACAGCACCGCTGCCACTGCGAGCCGCAACATCAGGGTGCGGGCGTGCTCGGCGTCGGGGTCATCGATCCGGGCCGTACCGGCCTCGCGAGGAGACGCGTCGCAGCCGGCTTTCCGCACGACATCACACAAAACCGTGTCGTCGATGCCCGCCGGCGCCTCGATGGTCGCCACCCGGGTGCCGAAGTTCACCGAGGCACGCACCTCCGGCAGCTTGTTCAACGCTGTCTGTACCCGGGCGGCGCAGGACGCGCACGACATGCCCGACACGTCGAGCTGGACCCGCGCACGGTCCATCGTGGCAACCGGCACGTCGGTGCCGGCCGGTGTCTGTGTCGACGTCGTGGTGCCCACCTCCTGCGGTTACCTGGCCTGTCCAAGTAGTCGTGCCAATGCGGCGAAGAGTTCCGCCCGGCCATCGCTTACTCTTTCCTGGTGGCGACCGCCGGCGACGAAGACCAAGTTACTCAGCTCGCCAAATCGGCCGGTCGGGGCGACCGGGTGGCGCTCACCCAGTTCATCGAGGCCACCCGCCGTGACGTGTGGCGCACGGTCGCCTATCTGGCCGATCCGGCCAGCGCGGACGACCTCACCCAGGAGACGTACCTGCGCGCGATCAAGTCGCTGCCGCGGTTCAGCGGCCGCTCGACCGCCAAGACCTGGCTGTTGTCCATCGCCCGACGGGTCGTCGTCGACCAGATCCGCTACAACACGTCGCGCCCGCGCCCGGCCTACGTCGTCGACCTCGACGACGTCACCGGTGGTGGCGGCCGCATCGAGAACATGGTCGAGATCCGAATCCTGCTCGACGGGCTGGACCCCGAGCGGCGTGAGGCGCTGGTGCTGACCCAGGTGCTGGGGATGACCTATGCCGAGGCCGCCGAGGTCTGCGGATGCCCGGTCGGCACCATCCGGTCCCGGGTGGCCCGGGCCCGCGACGACCTGCTGCGTGCGGCCGCCGAGGACGACCGCGCCGGGTAGCCGATCCGGGGACCGATGCGCATCGCCCTGTTCGTCACCTGTCTGGCCGACGCGCTGTTCCCGCAGGCCGCCATCGCCACCGTCGAACTGCTCGAACGCCTCGGCCACGACGTGGTGTTCCCACCCGGCCAGACGTGCTGCGGGCAGATGCACGTCAACACCGGCTACCTCACCGAGGCCACCGCACTGGTGCGCCGCCATGTCGAGGAGTTCGAGACCGCCGGGTGCGACGCCGTGGTCGCCCCGTCGGGGTCCTGCGTCGGCTCGGTGCGCCACCAGCACGCGATGGTCGCCCGCCGCGCCGGCAACCCCGATCTGGCAAGGCGGGCCGCCGCCCTGGCCGCACGGACCTGGGAGCTCTCGGAGTTCCTCGTCGACGTCCTCGGTGTCGACGACGTCGGCGCCTACTATCCGCACCGGGTGACCTACCACCCGACCTGCCATTCGCTGCGGCTGCTGCGGGTCGGCGACAAACCGCTGCGTCTGCTGCGCAACGTCCGCGGCCTCACCCTGGTCGAGCTGCCCGACGCCGAGTCGTGCTGTGGGTTCGGCGGCACCTTCGCGCTCAAGAACGCCGACACGTCCACCGCGATGCTCGCGGACAAGATGGCGCACGTCATGGCGACCGGCGCCGAAGTGTGCAGCGCCGGTGACTCCTCGTGCCTGATGCACATCGGGGGCGGGCTCTCGCGGATCCGGTCGGGGGTACGGACCGTGCATCTGGCCGAGATCCTGGCCGCGACCGAAACGGCGCAGGTGGGTCCGCGATGACGTTCCTCGGCATGCCCGGCAGCGGGAATCTCCGCGGCGACGAGTCGTTCCCCGAGGCCGCGCGCCGGGCACTGCGGGACACCCAGATGCGGCGCAACGTCGGTCATGCCACCCACACGATTCGTACCAAGAGGCTTGGTGCAGTGAGCGAGTGTCCCGACTGGGAAGAGCTGCGCGAGGCCGGCGGCGCGATCAAGGACGATGTGCTGGCCCGGTTGCCCGAGCTGCTCGAAGAACTCGAAGCCAACGTGACCGCCCGCGGGGGAGTGGTCCACTGGGCGCGCGACGCCCACGAGGCGAATGCGATCGTCACCTCCCTGGTGCGCGCCACCGGCGCCGACGAGGTGGTCAAGGTCAAATCCATGGCCACCCAGGAGATCGGCCTCAACGAACACCTCGAAGCGCACGGCATCACCGCCGTGGAAACCGATCTGGCCGAGCTGATCGTGCAGCTCGGCCGCGACAAGCCCAGCCACATCCTGGTTCCAGCCATCCACCGCAACCGTGCCGAGATCCGCGAGATCTTCACCCGGGAGATGCCTGATGCCGGTGAGCTGACCGACGACCCCCGAGTGCTGGCGATGGCCGCCCGGCGTCACCTGCGCCGAAAATTCCTCGCGGCCAGGGTCGCGGTCAGCGGCGCCAACTTCGGGGTCGCCGAGACCGGCACGCTGGCGGTGGTCGAGTCCGAGGGCAACGGCCGGATGTGCCTGACGCTGCCGCACACGCTGATCACCGTGATGGGGATCGAGAAGGTGGTGCCGACCTTCGCCGATCTCGAGGTGTTCATGCAGCTGCTACCCCGGTCATCGACCGCCGAGCGGATGAACCCGTACACCTCGATGTGGACCGGCGTGCACCCCGGCGACGGTCCGGCCGAGTTCCACCTGGTCCTGCTCGACAACGGCCGCACCAGGGTGCTTGCCGACCAGGTGGGTCGCGATGCGCTCAAATGCATCCGCTGCAGCGCGTGCCTGAATGTGTGTCCGGTGTACGAGCGCACCGGCGGGCACGCCTACGGGTCGATCTATCCCGGCCCGATCGGCGCCATTCTCAGTCCGCAGCTGACCGGCACCACCGGCCACCGCGACCCGAACGCGTCGCTGCCGTACGCGTCATCGCTGTGCGGGGCGTGTTTCGACGCCTGCCCGGTGCGCATCGACATCCCGTCGATCCTGGTTCATCTGCGGGTCGCTCAGGTCGACAGCGAACGCGGCGGTGTGCCGGGCGGCGAGCAGGCCGCGATGACGGCGGCAGCGTGGGCGATGGGGTCCTCGCGCCGGTTCGCCCTCGCCGAGAAGGCACTGTCGGCTGGACGGCTGCTCGCCAACCGTGATCACCGGATCACCGCCCTGCCCTGGCCGGCCTCACGCTGGACCGCCAGCCGCGACCTGCCCGAACCCCCACCCGAGACTTTCCGGCAGTGGTGGGCCCGCAGCCGGGGACGGCATTCGCGATGAGCAACGGTGACGCGAAAATGGCGATCCTGCAGCGTATTCGTGCTGCCCTGGCCGAATCCGACGCGGCCCCGCTCACCGTGCAACGCGGCTACGACCGTCGACCTCTGCGCGGACCCGGCGACGTCGACCGGTTCGCCGAGACCGTCGGCGAGTACCGTGCCCGGGTGCACCGGGTCGACGAATCCGGCATCGCTGCCACCATCGCCGGGCTGCTCGCTCGCGGCGGACACGTCGTCGCGCCGGCCGACCTGCCCCGGTGGTGGGTCGACGGACTCGAGGTGGCGTTCGACGACCCCGCCGACCCGCTGCCGGTCGAACGCCTCGACCAGGTGGACGTCGTCGTGACCGGCTGCGCGCTCGGCATCGCCGCCACCGGCACCATCGTCCTCGACGGCGGAACCGCCCAGGGGAGACGGGCGCTGACGCTGGTTCCCGATCACCACATCTGCGTCGTCCGTGCCGATCAGGTGGTCGACACCGTGCCGCAGGGCTTCGCCGCGCTCGATCCGCACCGTCCGCTGACGTTCATCTCCGGCCCCAGCGCCACCAGCGACATCGAGTTGAACCGTGTCGAGGGCGTGCACGGGCCGCGCACCCTCGACGTCCTCGTCATCGGGTGAGCCCGCCCAGGCGGGTTCTCGTCTCCGAGCGGAACGCCTGACGCCTGTGGTAATTTCGCGAGCACGCCACAGGTTGCTCTCGGGTGATCGGGAAGCCCCGAACAGTGCGCGCCGCCGAGGTCGTGCCGTTCGCCCATCGTCCCGCGGCGACCGCATCGAACCGCACGGGGTGGGTGGTACTGCCACGATGACGATTGACATCGCAGCCATGCTCGAGGGTCACAGTCGCGACCGCACCGGCTTGCTGGACATGCTGTGGGAGGTGCAGCGGCGCGCCGGATACATCTCGACCGAGACTGCCGCGACGATCGCGGACCGGCTCGGGATGTCTGTCGAGGACGTGCTCGAGACTGCGACGTTCTACCACTTCTTCCATACCGCCCCGGCCGGCCGCCACCGAATTTATTTGAGCAACACGGTCATTGCCAAAATGCACGGTTACGACGAGGTGTATGCGGCGCTGGAGCGAGAGACCGGTGTCCGCTTCGGCGAACCCGCCTCCGCGGAGTTCGGGTTGTTCGAGACCGCGTGCATCGGGCTCAGTGACCAGGAACCGGCGATGCTCATCGACGGAGTCGTGTTCACCGGCCTGACCCCGGAGTCCGTCGGTGAGATCGTCGCCGGCCTCAAAGGCGGCAGCACTCCCGAGGAGCTGGCCAACCCTCGTGGGCTGCCCCGGCATGACCGCGCCTACGTCGAGGCCCTGTCGGCCAGCACCGTGCACACCACGGGCCCGGTGTTCTTCCGCGGCGAGACTGATCACGAAAGCTTGCTCGCACGATGCCGGGCGCAGTCCTCCGACGAGGTGATCGCCACCCTCACCGCGTCCGGCTTGCGGGGCAGGGGAGGAGCGGGATTTCCCACCGGCACCAAATGGCAGACCTGCCGGGCGGCGCCGGGGGCGACCAAATACATCATCTGCAACGCCGACGAAGGTGAGCCGGGAACCTTCAAGGACCGGGCGCTGCTGACGCACGAACCCGACACGGTGTTCGCCGGGATGGCCATCGCCGCGCACGCCGTCGGTGCCGCCGGTGCCGACAGCGCCTCCGTTCCCGTCCGCGGCATCGTCTACCTGCGAGCCGAATACGCCTATCTCGCCGACTACCTGGAGGGCCGGCTCGCCGCGCTGCGGGAACGCGGCGTCCTGGGCCACAGCTCCGAGGGCTTCGGTGGCTTCGACATCCGCATCCAACTGGGGGCCGGCGCCTACATCTGCGGGGACGAGTCCGCACTCATCGAGTCGTGCGAAGGCAAGCGGGGCACCCCCCGGCTCAAACCGCCGTTCCCCGTCCAGCGCGGATACCTGGGAATGCCGACGGTGGTCAACAACGTCGAGACCTTCGCCGCGGCGGCCCACATCATGGACCACGGAGCGGACTGGTTCGCCGCGATGGGCGTCCCGGGATCGACGGGCACCCGGCTGCTCAGCGTGTCCGGCGACTGCGCCGCGCCCGGCATCTACGAAGTCGAGTGGGGAACCACGCTGCGCGCGGTGCTCGACATGATCGGCGCGCACGATGCGCGCGCGGTGCAGATCAGCGGTCCGTCGGGGGAGATGTTGTCCGTGGCCGCCGACGCCGACCGCGTGCTCGGTTACGACGACCTGTCCTGCAACGGCTCGTTCATGGTGTTCGACGCCTCCCGCGATCTACTCGACGTGGTGGGCGACTTCATGCAGTTCTTCGTCGACGAGTCGTGCGGCATCTGTGTCCCGTGCCGGGCCGGAAACGTGCTGCTGCGACAGAAGGTCGCGCTGGTGGCCGACGGGCAGGCAACGTCGTCGGACCTCGACGAGATGGTGGCCTGGGGCGGGGTGGTGGCGCACACCAGCCGCTGCGGACTGGGCGCGACGTCACCCAATCCGATCCTGACGACGCTGACCAAGTTCCCCGAGATCTACCCGGTGCGTCCCCGCGCAACGGTCGAGGACCTGTTGCCCTCCTTCGATCCCGAGGCCGAACTGACCGATCACGCCTCCGCCGTCGCGCAACTCGCCCCCCAGGAGTCAGTGTGAGCATTCAGATCGAGATCGACGGCGTCACGGTGACGGCCGAGGAAGGCGCGACGCTCGTCGACGCCGCGGCCGCGGCCGGGGTGTACATCCCCGCTCTGTGCTACCTGCCCGACCACCCCGCCCTGGGGACGTGCCGGGTGTGTTCGGTCAAGGTCGACGGCCGGGTGATGGCGGCCTGCACGGTGACCGTCACCGACGGGATGCGAGTCGAGGTCGCCGAACCCGAGACCACCGCCGCGCGCAAGGCGTTGGTGGAGATGTTGTTCTCCGAAGGCACGCACAACTGCCCCAGCTGCGAGAAGTCCGGCCGGTGCACGCTGCAGGCCGTCGGCTACGAAGTGGACATGGCGGTCTCCCCATTCCCCTACCAGTTCCCTCGTCGGGTCAATGACCATGCCGCGCAGTCGATCTGGCTGGAGCGAGACCGGTGCATCTTCTGTCAACGCTGCGTGGAGTTCATCCGCGACCGCGACACCGGCAAGAAGATCTTCTCCATCAGCGGCCGCGGCACCCACGCCCGCATCGAGATCGACGCCGAGCTGGCCGACAAGATGCCACCCGAGCAGATCCAGCAGGCCGTCGACATCTGTCCAGTGGGCACGATCCTGCACAAGGGCGTGGGCTACGACCAGCCGATCGGTCGGCGGCGTTACGACGTCGAATCGGTCAGAGACCGGGCCCTCGACGCCGCGCGAGGGACCGACCGGTGACCGCGTCCGAACCGAACGAGGTGGCCTCCCACGAACTTCCGGCGACGGCACTGGATCCCGAGATCGCCGCCGCCAGGGCCGGAAAGATCAAGGTGTCGATGATCAGCCTCTGCGGTTGTTGGGGATGCAGCCTGTCGCTGCTCGACATCGACGAGCGGATGATCGATCTGCTGGACAAGATCACCATTCTGCGTTCGTCGTTCACCGACATCAAGCGCATCCCGGAACGGTGCGCCATCGGCTTCATCGAAGGCGGGGTCGCCAACGACGAGAACATCGAGACGCTGCGGCACTTCCGGGAGAACTGCGATGTGCTGATCTCGGTGGGCGCCTGCGCCATCTGGGGCGGTGTGCCCTCGCTGCGCAACCCGGTCGGCCTCACAGACTGTCTCGCCGAGGCGTACCCGCGGTCGCCCACCGCACCCCTCGACGCGACGCCGGTGGTGCCCTACCACCGCCGGATACCCGTGCTGACGAACAACGTCCATCCCTGTCACGAGGTCGTGCACATGGACTACTTCATCCCGGGCTGCCCGCCGAGCGCCGACGCCATCCTCACCGTGCTCGAGGACCTGGTGCACGGCCGCCCCGTCGACCTGCCCACCTCGCTCAACCACTACGAGTGAACGGGACATCGCAGCCATGACTGAGTCCACCAGCAAGACCATCGTGATCGATCCGGTCACCCGAATCGAGGGGCACGGCAAGGTCGTGGTCGAACTCGACGACAACCACAACGTCGTCGACGCCAAGCTGCACGTGGTGGAGTTCCGCGGCTATGAGCGCTTCATCCAGGGGCACCCGTACTGGGAGGCGCCGGTGTTGATGCAACGCATCTGCGGAATCTGCTTCGTCAGCCACCACCTCGCCGGCGCCAAGGCACTCGACGACATGATCGGGGTCGGGCCGGCGTCGGGGACCGCGCTGACCCCCACCGCGGTCAAGATGCGCCGACTCGGGCACTACGCGCAGATGCTGCAGTCGCACGTCACAGCGTACTTCTACCTGGTGGTGCCCGAAATGCTGTTCGGCATCGACGCCGCACCCGAACAGCGCAACTTCATCGGACTGATCGAAGCCAACCCCGAACTGGTCAAACGTGTTGTCCGGCTGCGCAAATGGGGCCAAGAGGTCATCGAGGCGGTCTTCGGCAAGCGGATGCACGGCATCTCGTCGGTTCCCGGTGGAGTCAACAAGTGCCTGACCGCGGCCGACGTCGAGCGGTTCCTGCACGGTGACGACGGGTTGCCGTCGATCGACCAGGTCATCGACGACGCCCAGCTGGGCCTGCAGATGTTCCACGACTTCCACGACGCACACCGCGCACAGGTCGACCGGTTCGCCACCGTGCCCGCATTGAACATGTGCCTGGTCGACGACGCCGGCAACGTCGACTACTACGACGGGCACCTGCGCGTCGTCGACGGGAACAGGGAAGTCGTCAGGGAATTCGATTACCGCGACTACCTGGCGCACTTCTCCGAGCGGGTGGAGCAGTGGAGCTACATGAAATTCCCGTATCTGACCGACCTCGGGCCTGACGCCGGTTCGGTGCGGGTGGGTCCGCTGGCGCGGATGAACGTCACCGACACGCTGCCGACTCCGCTGGCCGCCGAAGCTCTGCAGAGGTTCCATGCCTATACCGACGGGTCGGCCAACTCCATGACCCTGCACACCAACTGGGCCCGCACCATCGAGATCATCCACGCCGCCGAGGTCGTCAGAGACCTGCTCAACGACCCCGACATCGTCGCCGGCGACCTGGTCGTGTCGCCGGGCGAACACGCCTGGGTGGGCGAGGGGGTCGGTGTCGTCGAAGCCCCACGCGGCACACTGGTGCACCATTATCGTGCCGACCGCGGGGGCAACGTGACCTTCGCCAACCTGATCGTGGCCACCACCCAGAACAACCACGTGCTCAACGAGACCGTGCGCAGCGTGGCCGAGGACTATCTGGGCGGGCAGGCCGAGATCACCGAAGGCATGATGAACGCGATCGAGGTGGGCATCCGGGCCTATGATCCGTGCCTGAGCTGCGCCACCCACGCGCTGGGACAGATGCCGCTGTCGGTGTCGCTGGTCGACTCGCGGGGCCACGTCGTCGACCACCGTGTCCGCTGAGGACGCCCGGCCCGATGAACACTCCGGGTCCGCTGAATCTCTCTGCCTGCCGGCCGATCTGCTGTCCTGCGAGTCGTCGCTCGTGCTCGGGATCGGCAACGCAGGACGGCAGGACGACGGACTCGGCTGGGCCTACGTCGACGGCCTGGAAGCGTGCCTGTCCGTGCGCAGCGGCCCGAAGCCGCAGCTGCGGCACGCCTATCAGCTCAACCTCGAAGATGCCGATCTGATCCACCACTACCGGCGTGTCCTGTTCGTCGACGCCACCAAGGACAGCGCCGTCGACACGTTCACCGTGACCAGGCCGCAGCCGAAGATGGATCTCACGTTCACCTCGCACGCCCTCTCGGTGCCGGCCATCCTGGCCACTGCGCGGCAGTGTTTCGACTTCGTGCCCGAGGCGTACCTGCTGGCAATACGCGGCTACCAATGGGAGCTCGCGCAGGGCTTGAGTGACGCCGCCCTGCACAACCTGGAGGCGGCGCTGCACGCCACGGTCGACACCGCTGCCGCCGACAGGTGACCTTAGCCCCTCCCGCGCGGTTGCTACCCGCCGTAGTACTAGAGGTATGAGCAACACAACGGATGCGCAGCCTGTCTTCGACGTCGACGTCACCTCGCACGGGGAGTTCCCCGGCGCGGCCGACTACGCGCGGACCAAGATCGGCGACCTGGGTCGGCTGGCCCACCGACCGGTGCTGTACGCGCGAGTCAAATTGGCCCGCCACCACGACCCGGCGGTGCAGAACCCAGTGGTCGCGCAGGGAAACCTGGACGTCAGCGGACGGGCTGTGCGGGCTGAGGTCCACGGGGCGACCGCGCGAGAGGCCATCGACCGGCTCGAGGCTGCTCTGCGGCGCCAGCTGGAACACCTCGCCGAGCACTGGGAGCTACCCAAGAAGGGCGCACGGGCACCGCGCCGCCCGTGGGCGCAGGAGCATCGGCCCGGGCATCCGGCCCGGTCGGCCGACGAGGCAGAGGTCATCCGGCGTAAGACGTTCGCGATGGCGCCCTGCACCGTCGACGACGCGGCCGACGAGATGGATCTGCTCGACTACGATTTCCATCTGTTCACCGAGAAGGCCACCGGCGCGGTCGGAGTCATGTACCGAGCCGGCTCCACCGGTTACCGGCTTGCGATGGTGGCGCCGGACCTCGCCGAGGGACTAAGCGAGTTCCACCGCCCCGTCACCGTCAGCGATGCGGCGCCGCCCTGCCTGCGCGAGCAGGACGCCGTGGAACGGCTCACTCTCCTCGCCCTGCCGTTCCTGTTCTACATCGATGCCGCCCAGGGGCGCGCCAGCGTGCTCTACCGCCGCATCGACGGCAACTACGGGGTGATCACCCCGGCCCTGGATGTGACATGAGGGTTGTGGGCGCGCGGACGATCCGGGACTTTGTGCTCTAGCGCGACGGACCCGGCGCGGCGTGTGGTTGAGGAAGATCCTGCCGTCCGAGCGAGGTGAACATGAGCATCGCGCATGACGTCGCCGAACCGACGCGTCGGTTCGCCCGCGTTCTGGGTCCCTACTTCCTGGTGCTCTCGGCGGTGGTGGCGATCCGTGCACCCGACATGTCGGCGCTGCTGGAGGAGTTCGCCGCCTCGACGCTGTGGCCCTTCGTGATGGGCGCTTTCGCGCTGCTGGGGGGCATCGCGGTGGTGGCGTTCCATCAGCGCTGGCACGGCGCACCGGCGGTCATCGTGTCGGTGGTCGGCTGGCTGCTGGTGGCGCGTGGGCTGTTCCTGTTGGCCTTCCCGGACACCGCGGCCTCCGCGGCGCAGAGACTCGTCGACATGCCCGCGATCTGGCTGCCCGCCTATGCCGTGATGGCGGTGCTGGGGCTGTACCTGACGTTCGTGGGGTATCGCCGCGCGCCAAAAATGAGGCAGCACAACCCGTCCGGGGTCGGTTCAGCACCGTCGCACGCGACATGACCGACAGTCACGGCATCGTCGTCGCGGTCGACGGGTCGCCGTCTTCCGACGCAGCCGTCGACTGGGCGGCCCGCGACGCTGCGCTGCGGCACGTCCCGCTGACCATCGTGCACGTCCAGCCCGCCGACGAGGTCGGGCCCTGGCTGGATTTCCCGGTCGCGTTACCGCAGGAGTACCTGGCCGAGCGCGACCGCCGGTCCCAGGAGATCGTCGACGACGCGTTGGGGGTGGTCGTCGACGCCGTCTCGGAGTCCCGCGAATTCCCGGTGCACACCATGGTGCTCACCGGCGCCAAGATGCCCGCACTCATCGACGTCTCCACGGCGGCCGACATGATCGTGCTCGGGCGCCGCGGCGTGGGCGGATTACGCGGACTGCTGCTGGGCTCGACCAGTTCGACGCTGGTGCACCACGCGCAGTGCCCGGTCGCGGTCATCCACGCCGACCGCCCGGACGGGGGTCTGTCTGCCACGGCGCCCGTCGTCGTCGGTGTCGACGGTTCGCCGGCCTCGGAATCCGCCACAGCGATCGCCTTCGACGAGGCCTCGCGCCGAGGCGTGGACCTCACGGCGGTGCACACGTGGATGAACAGCGCAGACTTCCCGTTCGACGTGGCGACCGACGAACTGGCCACCCAGGCTGACGAGGAGCTGGCGCAGCGTCTCGCCGGGTGGTGTGAGCGCTACCCGGACGTGACCGTGCACCGGGTCGTGGGTCAGGACAATCCCGCGCACCGGTTGATCGAGGAGTCGCGGGCCGCCCAGCTGCTGGTGGTGGGAAGTCATGGCCGCGGCGGCTTCGCCGGGCTGCTTCTGGGGTCGGTCGGCTCGGCGGTCGTGCACGCGGCGCGAATACCGGTCATCGTGGCGCGCCGGCCCTGAGTCGGCCGGCCACGCCGCCCGCGCGAGGTCGGAGGGCCTTCCGGCCCTTTCGTCCGAACGCATTTCGCGGCATGGTGGCGCACATGACCGGCACCCCACCCTCGACCGCGCCTCCCTGGACCACACCCGGAAACCTCGGTGCCGAAATACACGAGACGCACACCGGTCTGGTGGCGTTGATCGGCGACCGGGCCTACAAGACCAAGAAGGCTGTCGTCACCGACTTCCTCGATTTCAGCAGTGTGGCGCGCCGCGAACAGACCTGCGCCCGTGAGGTCGAGCTCAACCGCAGACTGGCCCCGGACAGCTATCTGGGCATCGGCCATTTCGACAGCCCGGAGGGGCCGTCCGAACCGGTCATCGTGATGCGGCGCTATCCCGAGGCCGCGCGCCTGGCGGTCCTCGTCCGCTCGGGCGTGCCGGTGCATGCCGAACTGCGCGCCATCGCCGCCGCGCTGGCGCGTTTTCACGCCACCGCCGAGCGTGGCGAGGCGGTCGACGCCGAGGCCAGCGTGACTGCGCTGACGGAGCGGTGGCAGGAGAACCTGACCGAATTGCGGCGCCACGCCGGCGCTGTGCTGGCCGAAGCTGCACTGGCCGAGGTCACCCGGCTGGCCACCCGCTTCCTGGCCGGCCGCGGCGGACTCTACGCCTCGCGCATCGCCGGGCGCCGAGTCGTCGACGGCCACGGTGATCTGCTGACCCAGGACATCTTCTGTATGCCCGAAGGGCCGGTCCTGCTCGACTGCCTCGAATTCGACGACCGGCTTCGATATGTCGACGGGGTGGACGACGCCGCCTTCCTGGCCATGGATCTCGAATATCTCGGGCGGCCAGATCTCGGCGAGTTCTTCCTCGACGAATACCTGCGCAGCGCCGAGGATCCCGCCCCGCGATCGCTGCGCGACTTCTGCGTCGCCTATCGCGCGGTGGTGCGCGCCAAGGTCGACTGCGTGCGGGTCACCCAGGGGCACCACGATGCCGCGGTCGACGCCCGCGCCCATCTGGACATCGCGCTGGCGCATCTGCGGCGGGCGACGGTACCGTTGGTGATCATCGGCGGCGGACCCGGAACCGGCAAGACCACACTGGCTCATGCGCTGGCACCGCGCATCGACGCCGTGGTGATCTCCACCGACGACGTGCGACGTGAGCTGCGCGAAGCGGGCACCATCGCGGGTGCGATCGGCGACCTGCACAGCGGGCTCTACGCGCCGCAGAACGTCGCCGCGGTGTACGACGAAGTGCTGCGACGCGCGCACGCGGCACTCGGAACCGGACGGGCGGTCATCGTCGACGGGACGTGGCGCGACCGGCGGCACCGTGACAAGGCCCGGTCCGTCGGCGCCGAATGCCATTCGCCGGTAGTCGAATTCGCCTGTACGGTACCGATTTCTGAGGCTGTGCAGCGAATCTCGACGCGCACTGCGACCACGTCGGACGCCACCCCGGGAATTGCCACGGCGCTCAGCGAAGGTGAGCAGCGGTGGCCGGAGGCCCTGCCGGTCGACACGTCGGTGCCGGTGTCCGACACGGCGGCCGAGCTGGAACGGGTGTGCCGGCTCGCGGGCTGAGCCTCGATCAGCGTGTCTGCAGCTGTCCGCACACCGAAGCCACCCACGATGCGACGTGCTCCGGGTCGCGCCAGTCGCCGGCTCTGGTCTTGGCCATCGCGTGGGCCAGCAGTCCCCGAGCTCCCGGCTGCAACCGCCCGCCGAAAGTCACCTGACCGCGCGCGCCGACCAGCGCCGACAACCTGGCGATCTGCTTGGTGGGCGGGATCTGTCCGCGCGCAGCGGAGTCGTCCAACGGGCCGCTACACACCAGCCACACCGGCAGGGTTCGCAGCACGGCGGCGTTGCGGCGCACGAAGCGACTCGCGTGGCGATGCCACCGGCCGTTGTACAGCGATCCCGCGACGATCACCGCGTCGATCTCGTAGAAGTCGGCCACCCCATCGGCCGGGGAGATGATCACACTGCACCCCTGGGCCTCCAGGGCATCGCCGATCATGTCCACCAAACCCGCAGTGCCGCCACGACGGGACGCGAACACGATCAGCACCCGCGGCCGCGACCCGGTCACGATTGCCGGTGACGCGCCGTCACGACCGGACCACCAGTGCCGAAGAGTGCGCGTGCCGAAACACGGGATGACCGTGCGGACCGACGATCTGGGCCAGTTCGTCGGTTCCGTCGCTGCCGATCACCGCCAGTTGAACCCGCTCGTCGTGTTTTCTCAGGAAGTGCGCGATGTCGTCCTCGTCGGCGATCGGGTAGACGTGCACACCCGGGTAGCGCTGCTGCCAGGTGGTCACCTGATCGTCACCCAACGCCAGCACCGGCGCATGACGCAACTCGGCTTCCTGCATGGCCCGCTCCACGACGACGTGGTGTTCGGGTCGTCCGTCCAGGGTGACGACGATCCAGTCGATGTCCTGGTCTGCTTCGTCGTCCTGCGGGCGGATCACGGCGACCGGGCACTGCGCCTTCTCCGCGATCTCGGTCGCGGTGGAGCCCAGGATCGAGCGCGCGTAGCGGTCGATCCCGACGGTGCCGACACAGATCAACTCGGCCTGTGCTGATCGCTCTACCAGCGCCACCGCGGCCGGGCCGTCGACGAGGTCGGTCTGGACGTCCACCGCTTTCCCGGCCGCTTCGATGGCGGCACAGGCGGATTGCAGGGCTTCGCGTCCGCGATGGATGTCGGCGTCGTAGTCGTCGGCGCCCAGATGCTTCGGCTTCGTCGCGTACAACAGCTGCAGAGGCACGCCCCGGGCGAGTGCCTCGTCCACTGCCCACACCGCGGCGTTCACTGCTGCGTCGGACCCGTCGATCCCCACGATCACCGGTGATGTCGTCGTCGTCATCATCCGCTCCCTATCCGCTTCGTGTCGCGTCTCCACGTTCACGCTATGACGATGGTGGGCAACGCCGTAGGGCCCTTCGTCACCTGTGGCGGCAGCGGGCCGGCGGGTTGACGCCGCTGCTCGGTTGGTGTTCACCGGCAGGTAACCGGCGGGCGTTAGGGTGCTGCGACGATGGAGGAGATCAGCGCTGGAGCATGCCCGTGACCGCATACCGCCACGCGCCTGCGCTCATGGCCGACGACACCCGCGCGGAGCTGTTGGGGTTGCTCGACGGTATCGACCGCCTGCTGCAGCGGCTGGAGCAGGCGGGTGAGACCTGGTCGCGGTGGATCGACGCCGTCGACGCGGACTACCGGGCGAGCGCGCGCAACCTCGCCCACTACTGGGCCATCCGCGGGGTGGATCTGCGGGATCTGCAGCAGCGACTGGCCGCATTCGGGCTGTCGTCGCTGGGCCGTAGCGAGCCCCATGTGGAGGCGACACTGCGGTTGGTGCGCTCGGCGGTGGCGGCCATGATCGAGGACAGCTGGTGTCCACCGCCGCCCTGTGCGGTCGGCGCCGAGGAGAGCCGGGCGGTGCTGGACCGTCGAACGGTCGAACTGTTGGGCCCGGCGCCGGCCGGTCGCTCGACCCGCATCATGGTGACGCTGCCATCCGAAGCCGCTGACGATCCGGCGCTGGTGTACCGGCTCGTGGAGCGTGGGATGAATGTCGCCCGGATCAACTGCGCACACGACGACCCCGAAGCCTGGCGGGCGATGGCGCAGCATGTGCGCGCGGCCGCTGAGCAGACGTCACGCAGCTGCCTGATCGCCATGGACCTCGCGGGTCCGAAGCTGCGCACCGGCCCCATTCAGCCCGGGCCCCGCGTGGTCAAACTGCGGCCCCACCGCGACGATCTCGGCCACGTCGTGGCGCCCGCCCGCGCCTGGCTGACGTCCCAGTCGTCTCCGGCCCCGCCCCCCGAGACCGGAATGGTGACATTGCCGGTGCCCGCAGAGTGGCTCGCGCGCCGGACGAACACAGACGTGCTGGCCTTCTACGACACCCGCGGGGCCAAGCGCACCCTGTTGACGTCGCAGCGCGAGGTCGGCGGCATCGTCGTCAACACCGACAAGACCGCCTATGTGGCCAGCGGAACGGTGTTGCGCGTCTACGGCACCGACGATCCCGCCGAAGTCGGTCCGCTGCCGCAACACGAGCAGAGCCTGGTGCTGCGCCCGGGTGACACGCTGCGGCTCACCCGGGACTGCTCGCCGGTCTCGCCCGAGCCTGCGGGCACGCCGAGCATCGGGTGCACGCTCGCTGCGGTGTTCGGTCACGCCCGGGTGGGAGAGAAGGTGTTCTTCGACGACGGCCGGATCGGCGGCGACGTCGTCGCTGTCGATCCCGACGCGGTGGAGGTGCGAATCGGGCGCGCGGCGCCCGAGGGCGCGAAACTGCGTGCCGCCAAAGGCATCAACCTGCCCGACACCGCGCTGCCGGTGCCGGCGCTGACCGATAAGGACATCGACGACCTGCGCACCGTCGCCGAGATCGCCGACGTGGTCCAGATGTCGTTCGTGCAGCACCCGTCCGATGTGGCCCGGTTGCACGACGAGCTGGGCCGGCTCGGGGGTGACGGGGTCGGTGTCGTGCTGAAGATCGAGACGCGCCGCGCCTTCGAGCGACTTCCGCAACTGCTCCTGACCGCGATGCGCCGTCGCGGGGTCGGGGTGATGATCGCGCGCGGTGACCTGGCGGTCGAGGTCGGCTACCAGCGGCTGGCCGAGGTGCAGGAGGAGACGCTGTGGTTGTGTGAGGCCGCGCATCTGCCGGTGATCTGGGCGACCCAGGTTCTCGAGCAGATGTCCAAGAGCGGTCTGCCGTCACGGGCCGAGATCAGCGACGCCGCGATGGGGGAGCGCGCCGAGTGCGTCATGTTGAACAAGGGTCCCCACATCGACGACGCCGTCGTGGTGCTCGACGACATCCTCACGCGCATGGCCGACCACCACTACAAGAAGACCGCCCTGCTGTCTCAGCTGCACTCGTGGTACCTCGACCCAGCGACCGCCGACGTGCCGTGACCTCGGCTCAGGGCTCCAGGCGGATCTTGAGGTGGTCGTCGGCGCGAGCCAGGGCGGCGGCGTAGGCCTG
>MDTD01174225.1_pt1 | contig 51466 bp, 52 predicted proteins | sample 811221 | NCBI WGS metagenome assembly MDTD01 (sample SAMN05326646, study PRJNA326480) | marine metagenome | isolation source: seawater | place: Pacific Ocean: South West | collected 2011 | reverse complement strand
TATTGGTAGATGTTTTTGGACAGGAACAGTTTCATCGCGTTTTCTAGGGCCGTCAGGTCCATGCTTTGAAATAGCCGTGACATCCATCCCAAAACTTTGCAGTCTCCGATTGATTTCTTGCCCGATTGACCCATATCCTAAAATAGCAACAGAGCTTTGCCAGAGGCTCTGCCCGATTGGAGCCCCAAATTTCCCTTCCTTAAAGCGGGAAGTAGCTAGTGGTAAATGGCGCGCTAGACTTATCATGAAGGCTATCGCTAATTCGGCTACAGATTCGGCGTTTCCGGTGCCAAGAGACGGTACATTCGAAACGAATATCTTTGCATCTGAGGCAGCTGGTATATCTACCGAGTCCAAGCCTGCACCAAATTGTTGGATTAACTTTACCTTGCTTCCCTTAAGATCCTTAGCAGTTACGGGAGCAACAATTGGAATAAGCACGTCGGCGTTTGTGGCGGCACTTGAGACTTCGGATGGGCTGTATTCTACTATCTCGTCATCAGGTAATTCATCCTCAAGAATGTTTCTTATTTTGGTGTAGTCTCTTATACAAAGTGCTATATGCATCTGTCACTCCCTAATAGTAGCTTTTCACTAATCGACCAGTAGTTATAAGGACTCTACGTTCATGAAAAGCTTCAAAAGTATTCAGATTATTAAGTTCATAAAAGTATAACATTGTGTGTCTAACATTGGCCAAGGGGTCAATAGGAGGTTAGAATCTAACATTCAAATTTTAAGGGCCCGGGTGGCGGAATTGGTAGACGCACCAGACTTAAAATCTGGCGACCGATTAGGTCGTGCCGGTTCGATTCCGGCTCCGGGCACCAATCGTATTGCTATTGAGGTCTTTGGCCTAGACATAATTGTCGGCAGCAAAGTACGTTATCAGATTAATCACAAAGACAGAATTATAAAAATACTTAAATCAAATAATAGCATGCGCGAGTAAAAGAAGCGTTTCGAAGATGGGAGTTACAAATGACAGACATTGAAATTCAAAAGCAGTTCGAGCTATGGAATAGCGCTATATTATCGCGGGATTCTCAAAAGGTTACAGCGCTTTATGACGAAAACGCTATTCTTTTGCCGACAATTTCCAACAAAGTTCGTCACAATCATTCCGAAATTGAAGACTACTTCAGACAGTTTCTATCGAAAGGTCCGAAGGGAGAAGTTGATGAGTCGAACCCCCGCCTATTCGGCGATGTTGCTATTAACTCTGGACTTTATCAGTTTTCCTTCGAGAATGGAGACATTGTGAAAGCTCGGTTTACTTTTGTGTATCGTCGTGTTCAGGATAGCTGGAAGATAGTCGAGCATCATTCTTCGGTTATGCCTGAGTAAAAGCTTTTAACTGCATTGATGTTCTGTCTTGTCTATCAATGTTTAGCAACAAGAAAGGGCAGGGTTATCGATGAAAGTTTTGAAATGCTGAAAAGGAAAAAGGATCTGCTCGTCAATGACGTCGAGGGTGAATGTTAGATGGGGGGCCGCCAAAGGAACGAAATCATAAAGAGCATTCATATACAGAATGAATGTTGGCGTCAGTTCTCTACAACACTTTTATGGAGTAGCTGAGGTTTAATCTGAGACTAAACAGGCCGCGGCCGGCTCTCTTCAGCAACTGCAGTATCAGGTTCTCCTAATGTTGCTGTGCTACTAATAGAAAAGCAAATTGTTATTAAAAGCTTTACTTAGAATAAGGCCGTGTTGAACCAGCGCGTCATATTAGGCTTCATTATCTGATAGCGACAGGATTGATAATCATTTGTACGGCGCCTTCCATGCGGGCTTGTCCCAGAACGAATAAAAATTCATAGGCATCATCAGCTGCGAGCTCATGTGTCACCATGTTCTCTAAAATATAAATTCCTCTTTTTGTAAGCAACTCAGTGTGTACTGGGAGAAGATAGCCTTCTGCTGCTCTAGTGCCTGGCCAAACTTCTGTGCCGAAGGTATCTGCGCCTACTGCTACAATATTTTTTTCGGCTAAATAAAGTGCTCCCTCAAGTCCAATTCCAGGTAAGGCCTTCATATATCTCTTCTTGTCCATGTCAGCCATTGCCATGAATCCGGTGTGAATTAACACGACATCACCTGTTTTAACAGAGAGGTTTTGCCTCTGAAGCATCCCCTCTATTTCTGCCTTGTTAATAGCAACATTCTCTCGGAGCATCTCTTTTCCACTCACACTCATCACTTTAGAGAGGTCGGTCTCTTTCATGTAAGCTACGGCATCCAACATAATTCCTCTAGTAACTATGGGGGGTATCTCATGAGTGCCTAGTTTCTTTAGACCTCCATCCGTATAAAAGTCTTTGATGTAGTTGCCATTGTAATACGTGTGGTTGATACCGACATGGCCCAAACCATCTATCTGCGAGCCTACTCCAAACCAAACTAAAGCCCAGTCATCATTCGCTGTTACTTGATAATGGCCCCAAGGATCACCCGCGCCCTGTCCGTGAGGAACTGCATACAGTTCGAAGGTGCGAGAACCATATGCTGGGGTATCTCTACCGGTAACCATTCCCAACGCATAACGTTTGCCGGTTTTCACTAATTTAGCCGCATTTGTAATTATTTCAGGAGTGATTTCATTCACGGAACCTAGAGTGTCATCTTTTCCCCACTTTGAGGGATACCAGTCTTCAGCCATTAAGTTGAGTGGTGCAAGTAGGAATAGAAGCGAGACATAGGCCGTTATTTCTTTTTTTCTTTGGATAAACATGTTCCTTCCCCTGTGTGAAATGTTTGTTATTCCCACCTTATATCCTATCTGAGATAGAGTAATACAATCAATCAATTGCTTGCCCGAATTTATTTTTGGAATTTGCTCTCTAGAGGATAACCACAGTATGCTTTGATTTACGAAAATATAGATACTGCTGAAAAAGGTAAGTGCAGGTTTGAAAAATTAGGTTTAGGAGATGATTTATGGAGATAACATTACTTTTTCTAGTTTTAATACTAGTGGTGTTGACAATTTATCTGGGTGTAAAAATTGTCCCGCAGTCAGAAGCCTTTGTAGTAGAACGTTTTGGGAAATACACCCAAACTCTTTCTGCGGGGCTAAATTTGATAGTTCCCTTCGTTGATTTAGTAGCCCATAGAGTTAACATACTCGAGCGTCAGCTTCCAGAATTCAGGATCTCGGTTATCACAAAGGATAATGTAGAAGTTTGGCTGGAAAGTACGGTTTTTTTTCGGGTTGTCGATGCTGCCCAATCGGTCTACCGGATAGAAAATGACGATCTAGCAATCCAAACTGCTGCAACTTCTATAATTCGTTCTGCCGCTGGTAAATTAGATTTGGATGCTTTGCAGTCTAGTAGGGATGCGATGAATCAGGAAATTGAAACTAATCTCAGGGAGGCTGCTAAAATCTGGGGAATAGAAATAACCAGAACCGAGATTCTCAACATCGACATAGACGAGCAGACTAAGGATGCACAGAGACAGCAGTTAAACGCCGAGCGTCAAAGAAGGGCGGCTGTTGCTGAGGCAGAGGGTGAAAAGCGGTCTATCGAGCTAAAGGCGGAGGCAGCGCTTTATGAAGCGGAGAAGGAAGCAGAGGCCATTCGAGTCACCGCGGACGCTGAAGCCTATGCAATTAAAGCTACTGCCCAAGCGCAAGCCGAGCAGACGAGGGTTATAGCGGCGGCTATTGCCGACAACGGACAGCCTGCGATAGATTTTGAAATCTTAATGCAGCAAGTAAAGGCTATCGGTAGTTTGGCTTCTTCGGAAAACACCAAAACTGTTGTTGTTCCGTCTGATGTGACCAAAACATTAGGTTCAGTGGAATTGTTGAGAGATTTCTTCACCGTTGATAAAACCAAGGAGAAATAGCATATGCTTGAATTTTCTCTTCTTTTAAACAATTGGGCTTTTCAACCTGAAACTTGGCTAATACTTGGGATTTTGCTGATCTTGACCGATCTCTTGCTTGGATTAAACTACTTCCTGCTTCCTATGGGCATCGGAGCGTTTTTAACCGCGCTTATGGTGGTGTTATCCAATTCTTTGCTCTCTGAAGAGGTGCTTATGGAACGGAAGTGGTATGAAAGTATGTTAGTTTTTGAGAACTGGAAAGATCTTCTTTATTGGTTTGCTGGATTTTCTTTACTGTGCACTGTTTTCATGCGTGTTTTTTTTAAAAAGGCGCATGAAGAGTTCGATATAAACGAATATTAAGGTTGTGGCTAAAAAGGTTAAAGCTGGTAACCTTTACAACTTTAATATTTCAGGGGAGACAAAAGGCGCGTACTTTTGGTGCTGTCTACATTGCTACCGAAACCAAAATTTCTAGCTTCTTTGTTAGAATTTATTTTTGTCTCGAATCTCTATGATTTGTATATATAAATTTTGCAAATATAGGCAGAATGAACTAGAATATCCTCTGGATTAGTCGCATTCGGCCGGGCCCGTCTATTTGTAGATGGGAGGGTCCTGCAGATTCTGAACCGTCTGCTTCCCGATGTGGTAATAATTAAACAAAAATTTTTAATTTATACAGGACGAATTGGCTTAGTTCTTAAAAGCGACTAATTGGTTAGCTTGAAGATTATGGCCCGTTATTAAAGAAGTTGTTAGATAGAACAAACCAACAAAATCCTACAGAAACTCAAACCGCTACGCTAGAACGCGAAGAAGGCTTTGGTAGTATTTTAGGAGGTGCTAGGCACCATGAGATTCAGTCGTACAAGGAACCCGGACAGAAGGCGCTTGATGCTGCTACCTTAGCGTTGTTAGGAGCCCAAGCTGAGGATGGTCATTGGAGATATGATTTAGAAGCCGATGTAACCATACCTTCGGAATATGTCATGCTGCAGCGGTTCTTTGGCCGTTCGGACCGAGATAGAGAGCGGCGTATAGGAAACTATCTCAAGCGACGCCAGCAAAAGAACGGAAGTTGGTCTTTATACCATGGCGGTCCAGGAGACATTAGTGCTACCGTTAAAGCCTATTTTTGTATGAAACTGTTGGGCCGTTCCAAAGATGAACTTCCGATGGTAAAGGCAAGGCAGTGGATAAGGGCGAATGGCGGGGCAGAATCGGTAAATGTGTTCACGCGAATTACTCTAGCAATCTTTGGACAGTTGCCATGGAGGGTTGTGCCAGCTATGCCTGTGGAGATTATGTTTTTGCCTAGTTGGTGGTTTTTTAGTCTTAACAAGGTGTCTTACTGGTCACGCTGCGTTATTGTTCCTCTTCTCGTTATTTTTGCAAAAAAGCCTACGATTAAGCTATCCGAAAAGGAAGGTATAGAAGAACTATTTCTTTCAGATCCTGCAAGACTAAGAAATCTAGATGGCTTTAGAAAGGATTCGATTGTAAAGAATTTTTTTATTGGCCTTGATAGAGTTTTGAAATTAGTCGATCCTCTTGTGCCTAGATTTGTACGGGATAGAGCACTACGTTTGGCAGAAAGATGGATGCGAGAGCATACTAAGGGCCCCGGAGGGATCGGGGCTATATATCCAGCGATAGCAAATGCTGCTATGGCACTGAGGTTATTGGGCGCCGAGGATGATGATCCAGACTTTGTGCGTCAAATGAAAGCGATCGAAGATCTTGTGTTGGACGAAGAAAAAGAGACCTATTGCCAACCATGCGTATCTCCAATTTGGGATACCTGTTTATCTCTATCGGCATTGTCTGAGGGAGGCGCTCCAAATGACCATCCTGCAGTGCAAAGCGCAGTTGAATGGCTCTTCGACAACCAAATTTTCGTGGGAGGCGATTGGCAAGAAAACACGAAGGGGTTAGATCCCGGTGGATGGGCTTTTCAGTACGAGAATGATAAATATCCAGACGTGGACGATACCGGTATGGTTTTGATGGCACTCCTGAGGGCGGGAGCGCATGAGAAAACAGCAAAAAAGAAAAGATTGCATCAAGCCTTGAATTGGGTACTTGGTATGCAAAACCCTGATGGCAGCTGGGGAGCATTTGACGTGGGAAACAACTGCAGCTATCTCAATAATATACCTTTCGCAGATCACGGCGCCCTGGTAGACCCTGGTACTGCGGATCTGACGGCAAGATGTATCGAACTATTAGCAATGATCGGACACAAAAAAGAGTCTCCGGCTATCCAGCGCGCCATGGAGTTCCTCAAAAATGACCAGGAAGAAGATGGCTCCTGGTATGGAAGGTGGGGCGTAAACTATATTTACGGTACGTGGAGTGTTTTGGCTGCGTTAGGCGTTGTTGGAGAGGACATGGCAAAGCCTTATGTTAGGAAAGCTGTGCGCTGGCTAGAAGATCACCAAAATAGTGACGGCGGTTGGGGTGAATCTTGTAACTCTTATGATGATTCAGATTTGAATGGTTGTGGTGTAAGTACTGCCTCGCAGACTGCTTGGGCTATGCTGGGATTAATGGCTTCTGGAGAATATAGTTCGAAAAGTGTTGAAAGAGGGGCGGATTACTTAACCCGGACGCAAAATGCGCACGGAGAGTGGGATGAGGAAGAGTATACGGGCACAGGTTTCCCTAAAGTTTTTTACCTTAGATATCATGGATATTCGAAATATTTCCCTGTCTGGGCCCTAGCTGTCTACAGACGAAACCGTTGCGGACTAAAGACTCGTCAAGAGGAGATAATGGACGAAGGACCCATTGATTTGGGGCCGCTGAAGTTTGCGAATTTGACAGCTTGAGTTGTAAAAAGATTCAGTCCGACGTATAACATTTGAGATCGAACGTTTCGGTAAAACGTATATCAGTCAGTTTAACGAAGAGAGAGGCATAAGATGCTTGACTACGCCGCGCCCTTAAAAGATATGGAGTTCGTTATAGGGGAGCTAATCGGTTTTCAGGGGATTAATAACCTCAGAGGATGCGAGGATGTCACCCCAGACCTATGTCACGCTGTTCTGGAAGAAGCAAGCAGGTTGGCTAGAGAAGAACTGGCTCCTTTAAACCGGAGGGGAGATATAGAGGGAAGCCACTTGGAAGGGGGAATTGTGAGAACCCCTACGGGTTGGAAAGAGGCCTATCAGGCCTTCAAAGAAGGTGGTTGGTCAGGTTTGGCTGTTTCAAGCGAGTACGGTGGCCAAGGGTTGCCCAAAGTGGTCGCTTCAGCGGTCAACGAGATGTGGGATTCTTCTAATTTATCTTTTGCATTATGTCCTCTTCTGAGTGCGGGTGCGATAGAGGCAATTGAGTGCCACGGTAATGACCGGATAAAGACCATGTTTCTTCACAAACTTGTGACTGGAGAATGGTCGGGTACGATGAACCTCACGGAGCCGCAAGCGGGTTCAGATCTGAGTACTGTAACGACAAAGGCGGAGCCGCAGGGAGACCATTTCAGGATAAAAGGTACAAAGATTTACATCACATATGGGGACCACGACCTCACCGAAAATATTATTCATTTAGTGCTTGCTAGGCTACCTGGAGCTCCAGAGGGAACGAAGGGCATATCCTTATTTGCAGTACCGAAGTTTCTTGTTAAGGATGATGGTTCGATTGGTGAGAGGAACGAAGTTCACTGTTTGTCATTAGAGGAGAAACTTGGTATTCATGCTAGTCCGACCGCCGTCATGTCCTATGGAGAGGATAAAGGCGCCGTAGGATATTTAGTCGGGGAGGAAAATCGAGGGCTGATGCACATGTTTACTATGATGAATAATGCTCGGCACGCGGTAGGCAGGGAAGGTCTCGCGATAAGCGAATCAGCGTATCAGTTGGCTCTCCAATATGCTATGGAGAGAAAACAAGGAAACGTTATCGGAACAGCTACCCAGGCGACTATTGTGGAACATTCTGATGTGAAGCGAATGCTGATGAGGATGAAAGCATTGACTGAAGCCATGAGAGGGCTGACATATACCTGTGCGTACGCCTTTGATGTGGCGGAGCGTGCAACTGACGAAGAGGAATGTAGTCGAGCAAGTAGGAGGGGAGATTTACTCACCCCGGTAGTCAAGGGTTGGTGTACGGATAACGCACAAATCGTAGCTTCTCTCGGGGTTCAAATCCATGGAGGGATGGGTTTTGTGGAAGAAACAGGGGCTGCTCAGTATATGAGAGATGCGCGTATATTACCGATATATGAGGGGACAAATGGAATACAAGCGCTTGATTTAATGGGTCGTAAAACACTCAGGGATGGAGGTCAGGCGGTTTCAGAGTTGTTTGAGGACATGGAAAATACTCTATCGCGGTTAGGTCAACTTGATTTGACGAATATTGAGACGGCATTCAGGGAATCCCTAGAACACCTTAAGGAAGTGCTCGATTGGATAAAGTCTAATGCTGGAAATAATACTTTGTGCAACTCTGCGGCAAGTCATTACCTTGAATTGATGGGAATAACTTGTGGAGGCTGGATGTTAGCAAAATCAGCGATTGTTGCAGCTGATCAATTGGCCCAGGACCCAACTGATGTGAAGTTCTACGAGAGAAAAATGATCACGGTAGATTTTTATGCGCAGCAAGTTATGCCGGAGACTGGTTCGTTAAAAGATAAAATCATATCTGGCTCACAATTGATAAGTGATATGAAACTAGAGGCATTTGCCTGAGAGAGGTTTTAATATCGATAGCCTAACAAGCTTCCTGCGGGAAACAGTACGGAAAATAATTGGTTGGGTCGGACAACACCTGGCTTCTCGTGCAGTTAATATTGAAGATCTTCGAAAATCATCAAGAATTCTCCTTCCTGCGCCCATATTTGGCTACCTCGACGGAGCGGCCGATGATGAGCTCAGCAAGACAAGAAACAACTCCGATTTCAATAGGTATGAATTACTTCCAAGGTTTCTCGTAGACGTCACTTCGATAGATACTAGTGTAGCTGCCATGGGCGCAAAGTTAGCCTTTCCGTTAATATGCAGTCCCACGGGAATGTCTCGCTTGTTTCACGAAAAGGGAGAATTGGCGGTAGCCTCCGCCTGCGAAAAGGCTGGGATTCTATACTCGCTTTCCACTCTTAGTACCTACTCTATAGAAGAAGTCACTGAAGTGAGTGCGGGTTCCAAATGGTTTCAAATATATGTGTTTAAGGATAGAAGTCTGATTTCTGAGTTCATGGAGAGATGTCGTGAGTCTGATTTTGTAGGACTCACCCTAACAATTGATGTGCCCACGCAAGGAAACCGTGAGAGAGATATAAGAACCGGGATGACGATTCCTCCCAAAATCAATTTTTCTACTTTTCTTAGATTTGTTTTAAGTCCTCTCTGGTCATCGAATTACTTGTTATCGAAAGAATTTCAATTAGCAAATGTCGCGCACAAAGCGCCGGTAGCCTCCTCTGACTTGACTACCTTAGTAGATTATCTCCATGAGCAGTTTGATCAGTCTGTAACATGGGAAGATGCGGCTCTAATGGTGGAGGAATGGGATGGCCCATTTGCAGTAAAAGGGATTTCCTCTTTGTCTGATGCGATGAGAGCAAAGGAACTTGGCGCTACTACTTTAATTCTTTCCAATCACGGAGGGAGACAGCTTGATCAGACAATTTCACCCATTGAATTGTTACCTGATGTGAGAAAAGCGGTGGGCGATGAGGTCGAAATAATAATCGACGGCGGAATCCGAAGAGGAACTGATATTTTTAAGGCTATCGCTTTGGGGGCTAACGCGTGTTCAATCGGGCGCCCCTATCTTTATGGATTAGCCGTGAACGGTGAGGCTGGGGTTGTTAAGGCGTTGGAAATATTACGCGAAGAGTTCAGAAGAACCATGGCATTGATGGGCATAACCTCAGTTGATGAAATTACGGCAAGCTGTTTACGTAAGAGGAAATGGCAATGAAAGACAGTTTTTTAAAAGAAACATTAGTTAACACGAAGTCAATTGCGATAGTGGGGTTATCGAAGAACTGGAATAGGCCGAGCAATTTCGTTGCAAAATACTTGATAGATCATGGTTATGATGTTGTGCCGGTAAATCCAAGATATGATGAAATTTTTGGGTTAGACTGTTTCGATTCTGTAGCAGACATACCTCGTCCAATCGATATGGTGAATTGTTTTAGGAAGCCCGATGACTTAAATGATGTCTTACAAGATACAATCGATGCGGGGGTTGGAAGGTTGTGGCTCCAGATCGGGGTGGTCAATCATCAAGTAAGGAAGGCTGCTTCATCTAAAGACATCTCGGTCGTGATGGATAAGTGTATAAAAATTGAGCATGCCAGGCTTTTTGGAGGCTTAAATTTTGTTGGTGTTAATACGAAAGTGATAAGCGCTAAACGGTCCAGGCAGGTCTACAATTGAGTGGAGAAGATCCGCACGAAAAGGACTTTGGCTTTGAGACTAAATGTCTGCACTCAGGCCATATTCCTGACGCTGCGACTGCCTCAAGGGCTGTTCCAATTTATCAGACTTCATCATTCGTCTTTGATGACCCCGAACATGCGGCCAGTCTCTTTAATCTGCAAACCTTTGGCAATGTCTATTCCCGGCTAAGCAACCCGACTAATGCCGTGCTTGAGGAGAGGATGGCTGCTCTCGAAGATGGAAGAGCAGCAGTCTCAGTCAGCTCTGGAATGGCAGCCTCTGCTATCGCCTTATTAACCCTGTGTAAGCAGGGTGATCACGTGGTTGCCTCAAGAGCATTGTATGGCGGTTCACACTCTCTTTTAGATTTTAACTTGCGTCGTTTTGGTGTCAGACCGACCTTGGTAGACCCTAACGATTTGTCTGCCTTTAAATCCGCTTTAAGCAAGGAAACTAAAGCCATTTTTGTGGAAACAATAGGCAATCCTGCTATTAATGTTATTGACCTAGAAAAGATTTCCGAGATCGCGCAGTCTGCGGGTGTTCCATTAATAGTTGACAATACCTTTCCGACCCCATATCTGTGTCAGCCCTTTAAATGGGGAGCAGATATCGTAGTGCATTCTATGACTAAATTTCTAGGTGGGCACGGAACTACTATGGGTGGTGTAATTGTGGAATCAGGTAAGTTTAATTGGGCCAATGGAAAGTTTCCAGATATGGTGGAACCGTCTCAGGGGTACCATGATGTGAAGTTTTTTGAAACCTTTGGGGATTTCGCTTTTACTATGAAAGCGCGTATGGAACAAATAAGGATATTAGGTCCCGCTTTGAGTCCATTCAATGGATTTATGCTTTTACAAGGAATTGAAACCTTGCCGGTACGAATGGATAGGCATTGCGAAAATGCTTTACATGTCGCAAGGTTTCTACAAGATCATCGATTGGTGAAGTGGGTGAATTATCCTGGCCTTGAAGGAGATCAATACTATTCACTCGCGCAGAAGTATCTTCCCAAAGGCGCAAGTGCGGTTTTAAGTTTTGGAATAAAAGGAGGTAAGGTTGCTGGACAAAAGTTTATCGAAAGCGCTCAGTTTCTCAGTCATCTGGCGAATGTTGGAGATGCTAAAACCCTCATTATTCATCCAGCATCTACTACGCACCGTCAGATGTCCGAGTCTCAGCAGATAGCGTCAGGAGTCCAACCGGAAATGGTCAGGATTTCAGTAGGTTTGGAGTCCATCGATGATATTCTTTGGGATATAGATCAGGCCTTAGACAAATCGCAAATTTCTGATTGAACCGTTAGAGCCTTTACACGGTGAGAACAATTAAAGCATTAAAAGGCGTTCATGTTTTTACATTCGCTTTCGGCGCGATGATCGGTTGGAGTTGGATTTTTCTGACCGGTGCGTGGATTGAAAGAGCGGGTACCATAGGAGCACTGCTTGCAATATTTGGAGGCGGTACGCTGATGCTTATTATTGCAATGGTCTATGCTGAACTGGCAGCGATGTTCCCTAAAAACGGTGGTGAACATGTCTATACCATGGAGGCTTTTGGCCCTAAGATATCATTCATTTGTAGCTGGGCTTTGCTTTTAGGATATATGGGAGTAATCGCCTTCGAGGCAGTCGTGTTTCCATTCATTTTAGCTCATCTATTTCCAATTCTTAATATTGGTTATCTCTGGACCTTTGATGGCTTAGATGTTTATTTTGGACAGGTCATGATCGGGATCGGAACGGCGTTGTGTATCACAAAAATTAATGTTGAAGGGATCAGTCTCTCCGCTCGTCTTCAAATATTCGCATCTGCTCTTATTTTTACTGCGTTTTTCCTATTGCTTTCAGGGGCGGCGCAGTCAGAGGCGAGCTATGCGCTTCTAAACATAAGGGACTCTCTTAATTTTGGTGTTTTTTCTGTTTTGATCATGTTGCCTATGATGTTCGTAGGGTTTGATGTTATCGCACAGACGGCCAATGAAATTGATCTTCATCCTAGATTGATAGGACGCTTAATAATAGTTTCGGTGACAGCAGCCATGCTTTTCTATGCTACAGCCGTTTTTTGTGTGGGATTGGTTTTAGGGGACTCTGCTAGTCTAGTGGAATTTCCTACGGCACATGCTGCTGCATTAGGCTGGGATGGACGAGAGGGTGTTAGACATTTAATCATAATAGGCGGCATCGCTGGAATCTTGACCTCTTGGAATGGGTTTCTTGTCGGCGCTAGTCGATTAGTCTTTGAGATGTCAAAAGATGGACAATTGCCTAGATGGTTCGTCGGGGGATCTCCCAGCAGGAATTCATTTTCCCCTGACCGTGTTCTTTGGACCCTGTGTGCCATATCTTGTCTCGCGCCTTGGTTCGGTCGATCAGTTCTAGTTTGGCTTGTAGATGCTGGCAGTTTTGGAATTGTGGTCGCTTATTTTTTTGTCGTGCTAGCTTTTATTAAGCTTCGCCTTACGAGACCGAATGCGCCCAGACCATATAGATTACCATATGGCATGGGTTATGGCATTCTTGCTTTAATTGCCAGCCTTTTCATCGCTGTACTGTATTTACCTGGTAGCCCTAGCGCTCTTATTTGGCCAGAGGAGTGGATTATAGTTATCATCTGGGTCGCTCTAGGCTTAGTAGGATTCCTCCTAGGAAGAACCGAGCGTTTGTAGTCTGAATCTAATTAGTGAGATAGTTTATGAAAATTGTGCCTACCCCATATCTGGGCCAGTCTGTAGTTAAGAACGAATGGATAGATGCGAATGGTCACATGAATGTTGGACATTATCTGTCCGCTTTTGATGACGGTAGTTGTACGATGTTTGACGAGCTCGGACTAGGCTGGGACTATACAGAGGAAGGAAAGGGGACCATTTTTATCATGAGTTCTAGCTTAGATTATTTACAAGAACTTTTAGATGGAGATGAGCTAAAGATTAGCACTTGGTTAATTACTTTTGATAAACGAAGAGTACACATTTTTCAGGAACTTTTTCATGCAGAAAAGGGGTTTCTGGCGGCGCGAGCTGAATTTATGTTTGCACATGTGTGTCTTAAAACCCGGAAAGCTAGTGATATGCCGGAAGAGGCTTTGCAACGTCTATCTGAAATAGAGAATGAGCATAAGCTGCATTTAAATTCGAGATTCATAGGCCGAGAAATAAGCTTAAAATGGAAGCCTCGTCATGGCTAACCGCACCGCCTTGCTGCTTTTTTCTGGAGGCCAAGATTCAGCGACCTGTCTGATTTGGGCCGTAAACAATTTTGATGCTGTAGAGACCATCGGATTTTCTTATGGCCAAAGACATTCAGTAGAGCTCGACTGTCGAAAAGATTTCTTATCTAACTTTAAGGTGGCTTATCCAAAAGTTAGTCATAAAATCAAAGACGATCTAGTGATCAATTTAGACTTTATATCAGAAATTGGAAAAAGCGCTCTGACGGAGAATGTTGAAATAGCACTAAACGACTCGGGATTACCCAATACTTTTGTTCCGGGTAGAAATATTTTTTTTCTCGCTACCGCTGCTTCTGTGGCCTATAAAAAAAATATCTCCGATTTAATAGGCGGCATGTGTGAAACTGATTATTCGGGATATCCAGATTGTCGTTTGGAAACGATAAGATCTTTAGAGGATACCCTGCAAAAAGGCATGGAGAAAAACTTCAAAATTCATACACCTTTAATGAGTTTATCGAAAGCAGAGACATGGCGCGCCGCTGAAAACTGGGGTGGGAAGGAATATATTGAAATGCTCAGAAAGTTTACTCATACGTGCTACTTAGGAGAAAGAGGTAGCTTGCATGACTGGGGTTATGGATGCTCAAGGTGTCCGGCCTGCGAATTACGAATGCGTGGTTATGAAGACTATAGAAAGGGGCCGACGTGACTTATACGGTTAAAGAATTATTTCTTACCTTACAAGGAGAGGGCGCCCGTTCAGGGAGGAGAGCGGTTTTTTGTCGCTTTTCTGGTTGTAATTTGTGGAGTGGCTTAGAAAAAGATAGAGCGTCTGCAAATTGTAATTTTTGCGATACGGATTTTGTGGGAACGGATGGTGTTGGAGGAGGTAAGTTTCGAAACCCCGATGTTCTGGCTGAAACTATTGAGCGAGTATGGCAAGAGAAGGTCAATGGAGGTGGCTCTCCTTACGTAGTTTTTACCGGAGGTGAGCCTGCACTACAAATTGATTCTCGCTTGCTCTGCGATCTGAAGACAAAAGGATTTGAGTGTGCAATTGAGACTAATGGAACCTAAAAACTTCCAGAAGAGATTGACTGGATAACGGTTTCGCCAAAATCCAGAACGAACCTCAGAGTGACAGCCGGCAACGAATTGAAGCTCGTATTCCCTCAGGTTGGCCTCCTACCGGAAGAATTCATCAACCTTGATTTTGATAATTTTTTTCTCCAACCGATGGATTCATTAAATTATGAAGAAAATCTTAAAAGCTCTGTTCAATATTGTCTGGTTAATCCAAAGTGGCGTTTATCACTGCAAACCCACAAAATAATTGGTATAGACTAATTACAGTGCTTTTTGGAGAGGCAAAAGTCATTGATGGATAAGGATTCTCTGATTTTTAAAGTTTTTATTGGAAAAGCCTCCACCTCTTTTAGAAAGCAATTTGTCTGTTCTAACTCCTGTGTTTCTACCTCGGCGATCACCTTTTTTACTCGCTGTATTTTCCATTGTTCAAAAGGATGCAGGGAGCGTCTTCCTGTCACCTCGTAAGGTGTCTTTCGCCCGATTGTGAAACTGTGGCTTCCCACGTACCGAGGAACTGCGGAGTGGTTGTTCTTTTTAAGCCAGATCTGAATTAGCTCAATTGCAGCAACTAAAGTAGGCACAAAGTCCCTGTTCAGGTGTCGCAGTATCTTGATCATAGTAGTAGGAACGTCATCAGGGAGCTCAGCTAGACCAGGTTTTTCTTGACTGATCTTCATGTTTTCTATCCATCTACACACACGCGGGGCCCGCCAATGTAAGATTTTCCCAGAGTAGGGGTCTCTGTATAAATGAGCATACATGGGGCCCATTAGCGCAAAATCTGCCATGGTGACCCGGTCGCCAAGAACAAATTTATGCTGGCAAAAATGGTTTTCTAGATAATCTAAAAATTCTAGGAAATGCAACTCTACCGCTTCTTTTGTTGAGGCAGTCGCGCCGAGGTGAGCTGGCCATCTGCTAAAACGGGCAGCAATTTTTTCTCCTATTTTTCGCTGTTTTTCTATGGGCGCATCTGGGTCATTATTTTCTCCCATCATGATAGTTGCGAACTCATGGTCGTAGTGCCACCGATAATGAAGGGCCGGAAGCTTAAGCCACTCGTCAGCCAACAGCTCTATTAGGTAAGCTGCGATTTTCACTTTGGGAGAGGAGGGTATCATAGGCGGTGTCGGATGACGCATCTCTAAAGCATCAAATATTACACTGGTATCTTGCAACGTCTCATTGGTAGGTGTCACTAGAACAGGAACTACTGGGTAGCCTACCCTAGGAATTATTTGTTCAACAAAAGCTCTTCTGTCAGCCAATACTTCTTTGAAAGGTATCAGTTTGGCTTTGAGATAGCTTCTAGTTTTTGCAGCGTAATAGGAGCCTTCTACTCCGTATAATATGTAATTCGGTTCAGATTTCAAAAGGTAATTCTCGCGAGTTTGATCTACACTTATAAGCTGAATTTATATTCTTTCTAACAAATGCACATATCGCAATAGAGATTGTTCGGAATCTCGGTTTCTGCTGTGATTTCTTGGGTTTCAATTGCCTCTATTCACCCTATAAATGTCCATTAGGTTGATTCCTGTAGCAATAGGGCTTTTTTTTGTCTATTCTTATCAGTCGCATTCTGTAAAAGGGAGAAGGGGTAGGGTGCTAGGTAACTTTTTGTATAATTTTACGAAATTCAGATAGGAGAGTTCAGTGGGAAATAATTTGAAGTTTTATATTGATGGTGAATGGGTCGACCCGGATAAAGAAAGCAAGCTGGATGTTATCAATCCCGCAGATGAGTCCGTGATAGGCCAGATTTCTATGGGTGGCGCCTCCGATGTAGATAAAGCGGTCGCGGCAGCGCGGCGCGCTTTTAACACTTTCTCCCAAACGAGCAGAGAAGAACGAGTAGCACTTTTAGAAGCGATTCAAGAGGGGTACAAGGCTCGCTACAACGACATGGTAGAGACTATTTCAAAAGAAATGGGCGCTCCTATGTGGCTCTGTAAAGCTGCGCAAGCTGCAATGTTGACGGCTCACTTGGGAACGAGTATCGAAGTTCTTAAAAATTATCAATTTGAGGAACATAGAGGAAGTATTAATTTGAAGCGTGAGCCGGTGGGTGTCTGTGGATTCATTACACCATGGAACTGGCCTATAAATCAGATAGCGTGTAAGGTTTTTCCTGCGATAGCTGCGGGATGCACTATGGTTCTTAAACCTACCGAAATTGCTCCTCTCAATGCAATTTTATTTACAGAAATACTTCATGAAGCTGGTGTTCCAAAGGGTGTATTTAATCTGGTGAATGGTGATGGCCCTACGGTGGGTGAGGCAATGTCTAGCCACCCTGGCATAGATATGATGTCTTTTACGGGTTCCACCCGCGCCGGAATCCGCGTTGCGAAAGCAGCTGCTGACACTGTGAAGAGGGTGACCCAAGAATTAGGGGGTAAGTCGCCTAATATTATCCTAGACGATGCTGATCTAAAGACTGCTGTTAAGCGAGATGTAGATGGCATGTTTCTTAATTCTGGCCAATCTTGTAATGCTCCAAGCAGAATGTTTGTACCGGCGTCTCTTCAGGAAGAAGCAATCGCGATCGCGAAGCAAGCCGCCGAAGAGACAACTGTCGGAGATCCTCAAATGAAGGATTCAAAAATAGGCCCTGTAGTGAGTAAAGTGCAGTTCGATAAAATTCAAGCTCTTATTCAGAAGGGTATTGATGAAGGTGCAAGACTAGTTTGCGGTGGGACCGGTCGACCAGAGGGTCTTGACAAAGGTTACTACGTGAAGCCGACTATATTTGCGGACGTTAAAAATGATATGACGATTGCAAAGGAAGAAATCTTCGGTCCTGTCCTTTCTATCCTACCCTACGATTCGGATGAAGAAGTAGTTGAAATGGCTAATGACACTGAATACGGTTTGTCTGGCTATGTTTCAGGTACCGATAGTGAAAGGGTCCAAAAGGTAGCTTCGCAGATCAGAGCCGGAAATGTTCACGTCAATGGCGCTGGACTGGATTTTACCGCTCCCTTCGGTGGTTATAAACAGTCTGGTAACGGACGGGAATGGGGCGAGTTCGGCTTTGAGGAATTTCTTGAACTTAAGGCTGTAATGAATAGCGACGCCGCATAGTTTATGGAATGAGCTTTTGGAGAAAGGGTCTCTTCCCAGTGGGAGAGTCCCTTTCTACCGCTTATGGTTGAAACTTAAATCAAGACCGTTTTGACTACTAAGATTAATCTTTAAGTCCGCCGTATGTATTCACGATATTATTTTTTTTATTGAAAGGTTCTCTATTTATTTGGAACAGGAAATAGGTTTATGAAGGGAGAGAAATTAGCGCGCTTCTCGATAGGCCAACGTGTGCTGCATCGTATGTTTGATTATCGAGGAGTTATATTTAACGTAGATGCTGAGTTTGAAGGTGATGAGGAATGGTATCAGCAGGTGGCCCAATCAAGACCGCCTAAAGAATCGCCTTGGTATCATGTTTTACCTGATGGCGCAGAGCACACTACTTACGTTGCTGAAAGAAACCTGGTCGGTGATGATTCTACAGATGATATCGAACACCCACTTTTAGACGCCTTTTTTGACGATGTGACCGAAGCTGGCTACGTTTCTTATGAGAAACTAAACTGAGTTTATCTCCAATAATTGTCAACCAATTAAAAAGCTTTTCAAATGGATCCGGTTACTCAAGGAACTGTGGGCGCTGTTTTCCCCCAAGCTTTAGCTAACAAGCGGACCGCTGTCTGGGCGACCGTATGCGGGTTACTGGGTGGACTAGCCCCCGATTTAGATGTATTGATAAGGTCTGAAAATGATCCGCTATTGTTTCTAGAGTATCATCGACAGTTTACTCATTCATTAATTTTTATTCCAGTAGGAGGCTCTCTTGTAGGGTTTCTTTTGTATCTACTCGTGGGGCAAAAAAGAGGTCATTCTCTTAGTACAACGCTAATTTTCTCTAATCTGGGTTATGGTACCCATGCGCTATTAGATTCTCTCACCACCTATGGAACTGTCTTACTTTGGCCATTTAGCGAAACTAGGTTTGCATGGAACCTGATTTCAATAATAGATCCCATTTTCACAGTGCCCATTTTATTGGCTGGAACTCTTGCACTATTCACCCGCCGCGGTAAATATGCTCGCGCAGGTTTGGCTTGGGCCTTTCTATACCTTTCTCTAGCTTTTTCTCAACAACGAGCAGCTGTACATATGGGGGAAAAAATTGCGCAATCAAGAGGACATGAGGCCATTAATATTGATGCGAAACCCAGTTTCGCAAACATTCTCGTTTGGAAAGTTATATATGAATTTGATGAACGTTATTATGTTGATGCTGTCCGGGTGGGCTATCGTCCTACCACTTATAAGGGGAGTTCTATAAAGAAGTTTAATAGGAGCAGCGATTTTCCGTGGTTAGAGGAGAGCTCAGTTCAAGCTATCGATATCGAACGCTTTCGTTGGTTTAGCCGGGGTTACATTGCTAAGGATCCTCGTTTTTTGAACAGGGTCATGGATATACGTTACTCTTTAGTGCCGAATGAAATAGACTCACTTTGGTCGATAGAATTATCGCCATCAAATCAAAGTGCCCACGTTCGCTATGTGAGTCAGCGGGGTTCGGTAGAAGATAGTTGGCCTAAGTTAAAAAGGATGCTTTTTGACTAGCAATCAAATATTTTTTTTTTGATAACTTAACTCTGGTCTGCTGCGTACTTTTCTAGGACCTCTATCTGGACAAGTGAGAGCATTCTTGCGTGGGTTGATTCCAGATAAAGTTTTGGTGCCACACCTGCTTCTAAAGCCTCCGTCCATCGCTCTGCACACAGGCACCACCGATCACCTGCTTTCAAGCCAGGAAAACCGTATTCAAGCCTAGGGGTGATCAAATCATTACCTTTTGAACGTGAGAATTCTAAGAATTCATCGGTTAGTAGAACGCAGGTTATATGTTGACCAAAGTCCGTACCATCTGTACGGCAAAATCCGTCTCGGAAATACCCAGTCATTGGAGAGTGACAACAACTCTCTAAAGGATTTCCCAACACATTTAACTCGACGTCTTTCTCTTTATTCATAGGCGGCTTTCTCCTTTATCATGTAGCTACCAATCTTTGGATCTCCGCAGAAAATTCAATTTACTCCTCTCGTTCGTCCTTCCCAATAAGGATCACGAAGTTCTCGCCGTAATATTTTCCCAGAGGGGTTTCTTGGGAGAGTTTCTATGAAAACGATCTTTTTTGGGACTTTGTAACTGGCGATCTTGGTTTTTGCAAAATCTATCACTGCGGTTTCTGAGAGCTCGACGTTAGAGGCTTTTACTACAAATGCTAAAACCGATTCACCCCAGTTATCGTCTGGAATTCCCACAACAGCAACATCTGCAATATCTGTATGCGCAAAAAGCGCGTTCTCTATTTCCGCTGGATAAATATTTTCTCCTCCGCTTACAATCATATCTTTCACTCGGTCATGGATGTATAGGAATCCGTCTTTGTCGAAGTAGCCTGCATCGCCAGTCCGAAACCACCCGTCAACAATTGCTTCTTTAGTGGCTTCTGGTTTGTTCCAATAACCTTTCATCAGGACTTCATGTTGAATAACAATTTCTCCGACATGTTCAGGCGGTAGCGGCTTACCATTTGCATCACGGACTTCTACTTTTATACCTGGATAGGGTTTTCCACAAGAGCGAAGTTTTTTTCCAACATGATCAGTTGGCTGCAGACATGTTCCTGCTCCCGTCGTTTCTGTCAACCCATATAATCCGTAGAACTCACATCCAAAAAGCTTTTGAGCTTGCTTAAGAAGATCTTCTGCTATGGGAGATGCCCCGTAAAACAGCTTGCGAAGAGAGGATACGTCACATTCGTTAATTCGAGGGTGTTGCGTGAGGAATAAAATTACCGCAGGTACAAACAAAGCGTAGTTTATCTTGTACCGCTCGATAAAATCTAATATTTCCTCTGGGTTTACTTCCTTCGTAACCACATTCGTCAATCCTTGGGCAAGAGCGAAAACGCCCATATTCACTCCGGCGACGTGGAATAAAGGCATACAAGTTAGAGCCATTGACTCAGGTTCAAAAAGGCCCCATTGAGCATCCTCAGCAGCCCGAAATACTGCTGCAAAGTTGTTATTTGTGAGTTGAACTCCTTTGGGGTGGCCCGTGGTTCCGCTTGTGTAGAGTTGAAGGACATCATCGTGACCTTTTATCTCCACGATAGGTTCATCGCCACTGCTATTCTTAAACCAGTTATCAATGAAACTCCCACCAAAATCGCTTGAATCCATTCCAACTACTTCGCGAATAGCGGGACATTCTTTTCTTATGCCTTCAACAAGCTCTTCATATTCTTTTCCCACAAACAAAATCTCACAAGCTGCATCTTTTAAGATATATTGCACTTCTGGTGGCGCGAGTCGCCAATTAACCCCAACTAGTACTATGTTTGCTTTGCAAGCGCCAAAAAGGAGCTCGAAATAGCGATCAGAGTTTTTCCCAATGAACCCAACTCTAGCTTGTTTTTCTAATCCGGACTCAATCAGCCGGTTTGCTATTTGATTAGATCTTTGATCGAGTTCTTTGTAGGTAGATTCTCGATCTTGAAATATTTGAGCGGTGTAGTCAGGTCTGAGTTCCGCTTGGACTTTGGGAATATCCCCAAGCTTTTTAATTTTGGTAAGGTCAAACATGAAGCGATTCTCCTTTTTACTCTTTCCACCATTTGCGGATGTAGGTAGTTTGCCCTCTCAAGTAATATTTGTGAAGCTCCATCCGAAGAATGGGTCCATTAAATAATTCTATTGTTCAGTGATTGACTCAGTAGCAATAAAGCGATCTCTAATAACTAAATTACACAGGGAATTGGTCTTTTAATGCGAAAATAATCTTTCCATATGGTAGCTCTGTTTTTCGTTATACAATAAAAACAGTCAGCATACTTCATGTACTAATAAGGAATGTTCAAATGGCATTAAAAATGGGAGATATCGAAGCAAGAGACTTGGATAACTTGTTTCATCCTTGGACCCACTTAGGGCAACATAAAAATAACGGGCCTATGGTGTTAGAACGCGCTAAAGGCGTTTATATGTACGATAACCATGGGAAACAATATTTAGAGGGGTTGGCAGGTCTTTGGTGTACGGCTTTAGGTTATGGGAACGAAGAACTGGCTCAGGCTGCCTATGATCAAATAAAACAACTGTCCTACGCACAACTCTTTGCATCCAAAAGCTATGAAGTGGGGATTGAATTAGCAGAAAAGGTAAATACTCTAATCCCTATTGGAAAATCTCGTGTGCTGTTTGGCAATTCCGGTTCTGATGCTAACGATACCCAAATCAAGTTGGCATGGTATTACAATAATGTCTTAGGTAGATCAGAGAAGAAAAAAATAATTAGTCGTGTGAAGGCTTATCACGGTATCACGCTCGCAGCTGGCAGTTTGACTGGTTTACCTCCAGCTCACAACGGTTTTGACCTACCTATTAGAGAAGATAGGTTCCTATATACTGATACCCCTCATCACTATCGGGGTGCTGAAGCGGGAGAGTCGGAAACTGATTTTGCGTCTCGGCTCGCGGCTAACTTGGAGAACATGATTCAGGAAGAGGGGCCAGAAACGATAGCGGCTTTTATCGCTGAGCCAATCATGGGCGCTGGAGGAGTCATCTTGCCTCCTGAGACTTATTTCAAGAAGATTCAGGAGGTATTGAATAAATACGATATCCTGTTTATCGATGATGAGGTCATTTGTGGCTTTGGTCGGACTGGTAGTCCTTTTGGATTTCAAAGCTACAATCTTGCTCCCGATTCAGTGTCGGTTGCTAAAGCAATTACTTCAGCTTATCAACCGCTCAGCGCAGTTGTAGTGAAAGAGGAAATATATCAAGCGATCGCTGATGCTTCGGATAAGATGGGCATATTTGGTCATGGATATACATGGGGAGGTCATCCAGTATCCTGCGCGGTTGCCCTCAAGACACTAGAAATCTACGAACGCGATAAAATTTTTGATAAAGCTGCTTCTTTGGCGCCTCAATTCCAAGCGAGACTGGCAAAGTTTAGTGATCATCCAATGGTTGGTGAAGCTAGGGGCATGGGTTTAATAGGCGCTGTAGAACTTGTTTCAAACAAGACGCGAAAGTCCCCTTTTGAAGCTCCAGGAAAGGTAGGAGGGCAGGTGTTAAACTTTTGCCACGCCAATGGTTTAATCTGTCGTGCGATAGGCGATGTAATTGCTTTTTGTCCACCGTTGATAATCACTTCGGAACAGATCGATGAGTTGTTCGATAAGTTTGAAAAGGCGATGTCTCAGTCCTTAGATTGGGCCAAAAAAGAAGGGGTCTTACTTGACTAAAGCTACTTCTCATAGGTCTTCTATGGGGGTTTCGTCAAATGGTCGCCAAAGTAAAATGAGTCTAGGCATGAGCGTGAGGGCTGCGAGTAGTGCAACCACCATGGCAATAGCGGTAAGCAGTCCAAATAAAATTGTTGGAATAAAGTTAGAAAGCATTAGGATCGAAAAGCCGAATACGATGGTGACTGTGGTATAAAACAGCGCCTTCGCGATATTATCATGACAATAGTGCATAGTTTGAATCGCGTTATTAGTACGTGGTAGCTCTATTTTGAACCGATATAAATAGTGTATGCAATTGTCCACGGCGATTCCTATAGTGATGGCTGCAATAGTTATTGTCATGATATCCAAAGGTATATTCATCCAGCCCATAAATCCTAGGATGATAGTTGCAGCCAGAATATTCGGTATGATGCCGATGATTGCTACTGACACAGATCTAAACAAGACTATTAGGGTAATTAAAATTCCCAACATGACAGTTCCTAGGGTCAGAATTTGGGATTTAAATAGGCTTTGCAGCACGTTGTTGTACAGCACGAGTAATCCGGAAATTTCGTAATCTTCTGGGGACATGCCCATTTCTTGGGATAATGTTGTATCGATTCTTTGTAGAAGCTCTCGGCGCTTAAGGTTTGGGTACGTATCAATTATACGAACTGTGATTCTTGCCTCGTTATTTGTGAAAGACACATAAGGATCGATAATCTGGGCTCTGACGGCTGCAGGCAGCCTCTGATTTGCTATGTTCAGCTCGAAAGGTTCTAGCTCAGATCCCTTTACAGTTTCGGCGACCTCAATAGTTGACGCCAGTGACATTACTTTTCCAAGCTCTGGTATAGTTTCTAGATATTTATGAACTTGTTTTATTCGATTTATTTTTTTTGCAGTGAACCAAGTATAAGAGTCGTCACAGATTGTATTGACACATTCCGGATCGTTCGAGGAAGTCTCACCCTCAACGTCTCCAAATAAAGCGGCTAGGTCATCATCTTCTGTTTCCACAATAGCTTCAGGAGGGAATTTCAGCAGTATATCTACGGGGGTAGTGCCACCGAGTTGCTTGTCAATCAGGGCCAGTCCTCTATAGATATCAGTACTGTCGTCAAAATAAGATACGAAGCTATTTTCGACCTCTAGTCGTTGTATCCCTGCCAAGCCGGTCAGAGCCAATACAAGGGAGGCAATGAATATTATTTTTCCGTTTTTTTCTGTAAATCTGCCTATTGAGGCTGTCACATTGAGGTATGCACTCTTGGGTTTGTTTGGCTCATCTAAAACTTTCTTTTGAGTCAGTAGTAGCAGGGACGGGAAGAGAGAGAAGGAGGTCAAAAAAACGACTGCTAGGCCAATGGTCATCATCCAGCCAAAGTCTATGACAGGTTTTATATCCGCGACCACCAAAGACGAAAAAGCTATTATTGTTGTGATCGCTGTGTATAGGCAAGGGCGCACCATTTTTTGAATAGTAAGACGCACTAAATCTTTTTGTGATAGTTCAGGAAAATCTCTCACTAGTTCACGGTATCGAACTGTAAGGTGGACATTCATGGACATAGTAATGATTAACATCAATGCGATAAAATTTGAGGAAATCACGGTTACTTTCCAGCCAACTAAACCTAGTAGTCCTACCATCGTGATCCCAGCGTAGAGGCAACTGGCGAACGGTAATATAACCCACCTAGGTTCTCTAAAGATTACGCTGAGCATTAGTATTAAAAATAAAAGAACGCCTGCGCCGAAGTTAACGAGATCCCCTTTAATGTAGGCAGTAACGTCATCGACTATCATAGGGAGACCACCAAGGAGGATTTCAATACCAGCTTGGCCTTGGTAAGACGCGATTATTTGTCGAATTTTTATTAACGCCTGATGGGTCTGTTGTTCGGCATCCTCTTTGGCAGCCTCATACTTTGGTCTTAAGGCTTTCAACTCGGCTTTTTGCTGAGCGGAGAGCTCTCCAATAAGCTGTTCATATAGCAGCTCGTCTCTCAAACGTCGCAAGCGGGGCAACTCAGCATGAGGTTTGAAATAGACTGCGAGTGAAGCAACTTTGCCATCTCGACTGACCACGAGGTCTTGATAGAAAGGACTCTTCGTCAATTCTTCTCGGGCCCGCTCGAGATCTATGTTTGGCATTCTAAGGGTTTTAAAATTAGCGGCAAGATCTCCTAAGGTTGTTTCCGGATCGTTTCGAACAAGTGGGACATCAAGCATTGAAACCACTTCCATGACTTGGGGTATCTCGGCAATTTTATCCCTCATTTTTGAAGTTACATCAATGTGTTCATCAGACAGAAAATCATTTTCAGTCTTTAAAGCTATGAAAATAAATTCTTGGCTTTCGTATCGCATCATCATTTGTCGAAAAGTGGCAAGATCTTTATCATTTTCTAGGATTAATGCGTCAATTGATGCGTCGAGCTTGAAGTTTTTAGTGCCGGTGGCAAAAAAAGCGAGAATCAGTCCCAGAAGAATTAAGGTTAGAGCGGGGTACTTCAAAATAGTTGTATGATAAGCTGAATCTACGAACTTCTTCATTTTAATCTATAGCCTTGGGTTTGTTAAAACGCTTTGCCTGAAAGATATCATAGTAGTCCCTTTCTCGCTAAGGAAAAATGACACGATACAGAATGGGGAGTTCGAAAAATTTTGTTTTTTTTAGACAAGAATAAGACGATTATCCAATAGCATTTGGTAATCTGGTACCTTTTAAGGAATGACATGAAGTTAGAGGAATTAAGGGATTTTTTTATTCGGTTGTCCAACATAGCTGCGGCAGAAACTTTGCCCTTTTTTCGAAGTGAACTGAGTGTCGAAGACAAGGCTGAAGATGGTACATTTGATCCTGTAACCAAGATAGATCGCCAGACTGAAGTGGCCTTGGTGACTGAAATTCTGAAGCAATATCCAGGCCACTCCATTCTTGGTGAAGAGACGGGGTTCAAGGAAGGTGTGGAGCCGTGGACTTGGATAATCGATCCGATAGATGGCACTCGCTCTTACATTTCTGGCTTGCCTACCTGGGGAACCTTGGTAGGTGTACTATTTGAGGGCGAGCCTAAATTTGGGATGATGAGTCAGCCGTACGTTAAGGATTGTTTCATTGGCGGTGTTGGTGTGGCAACCTTGATAAGACCAGATTCGTCTTCCGCTTTAAGTGTGCGACATTACAGAGCAATTAATGAGGCTACTGTATTGAGTACAGCGCCAGAGATGTTCAAAGATACGCGAGAGAAGAGCGCTTTTGCTCGTTTATGTTCAAAGGTAAATTTAACTCGATTTGGAGCAGATTGTTACGGCTATTGTCTTCTTGCTGCTGGCTGTATTGATTTGGTTGTGGAAGCCGATTTACAGTTCTATGACATTGCACCATTGATACCTATTGTGGAGTCAGCAGGGGGAGTAATCTCCGATTGGGATGGCAATCCTGTACGAAATGGTGGTCGGGTGGTTGCTGCCAGCAGTGAAAGACTGCTGGCTGAGACACTCATTCTACTGGGCGAAGAGAATTAGAAGGAGGTAAAAAAGCCTCCAAGCTGTCAAGTCGTCTATAATCTAGTTGACTTCCTCTGGCGGTTGATATCAAGATAAACAAAAAGAAAACGAGGGAATAGTTTTATGCCTAAATTAACACCCAAAGAACGGGAAGAATTTTTAGATGTTCGAATGGTAATCTGCAATATTGCGACCGTGGACCAATCGGGTGCTCCCTTGGTCACACCTATTTGGTTCATATGCGAAGAAAATAGGATATGGTTCACTCCTCGACAGCACTCCGAGTGGCTGAAACACATACGAAATGACAAAAGAATTGCACTTAGTATAGACGAACCTGATCTTCCGTATAGAAAAGTAGTTGTTCGGGGCAAAGCGCGTATCGACTTTGAAGTTGGTAATGACGACGAATGGCGCGACCGGTATCGGAGAATAGCAATGCGTTATTTAGATGATGTGGATGCAAATGGCTACGTTGATGGAACCGATGATCAACCTCGGGCGCTATGCTCCATAGGTATGGAAGATTCCCAAGTTCGTTCCTGGCGGATGCCTACTGATGACGAACCTTACCAAGGTATCTGGGCTAAGCGCTATTGGACAGAGGAAGCGAAGGTAGCAGGTGATGCCCCGAAACTTTTTGAATAAGGCGAGGAATCTAGGACATCGTTTTTTTTATCTGCTCGCAGTGTTCTTTTAAAATATTCATCTTAGGGGGTGAATAATAGCGTTCCGGTAATTGCCAACCGAAACCATCTCCCTTAAACCGAGGGAAAACGTGAAGATGCAGGTGATACACGGTTTGACCAGCTGCCTGGCCGTCGGCTAGGAAGAAATTCATACCCTCAGAGGCGAGGGTAGAGGCTTTCACAGCGAGAGCAATCTTCTGAGCAACGAGAAACATCCGTTCGCCGTACTCTGGTTTCAGCTCGTCGAGTGTGGCTGCCTTTATATTCGGGATAACCAGAACATGTCCGTCTGTGATAGGCTGGATGTCCATGAAGGCAGTTACTAATTCGTCTTTGTAGACAAATTCGGCTGGTAACTTACCTGCAAGGATATCCTCAAAGACTGTGTTCGGGTTGAAACCATGTTTTTCAACAGCATTTTTTTTTGTCATATCTCACTCATTTTTTCTCAATCCTATAGCAATTTTCTTGTCCAGTCGTACCTTTGATATCAGCTTCTTGTGAATCTAGTGATGTTATGTTCCAATTTGAAGCGTATATCTTCCGCAAGTGTATATCGCTTAATATATGGGGGGGAGGTGATATAAGTTTCGGGTCATAGTTTACGGTAATCAGAAGTATCCTGCTCTCTTTACGGGTGATGTTATCCAATAGCTTTCGGTATTGCAGTCTGTCTGATGGGGACAGCGCTACTAAAGACGCTCTGTCATAAACTAGGTCAAAAATACCAAATTGAGAAGAGGGTATTTTAAAAATGTCTCCGCATAATATTTGAATTCCATCATTCGAGAAAATCGAATATTCACCTCGCTCTGTTTTGGTAAAGTTTAGTCCCTGCTCTTCAAAAAAAGAGATGGCGGCAATCTCACTCAGTTCAACGCCTACGACAGAGTTGTGTCTCTCTCTCAGCCATAATAGATCAAGTGATTTGCCACATAGTGGGACAAATACTTTGTCATTCGCCTCTCCCCCAAGAGAATGCCAATAAGCCATAAGTAGATTATGAACTTTATTTTCGTGGAAACCAATCTGATTAGAAGACCATTTATTGAGCCAGAATTTCGGATCCATATGACAGTCTTCAGTCTGATAGCGCTTCGAGTAGTAAATTGAGGCCTTCTTCTAGAAAAATACACATATTATCTTCTCTATTAGCTGACTGGGTTTCCAAATATTTTGACAAATTTTTTGGTCCTGAGACTGCCAGGACGCAAATTCCTGGTGGGTGGCCATAAGGGGTGCCCCCTGGACCAGTTGCGCCGAGTTCAGCGATTGCCCAATCCGATCTTAATTGTTCGCGCATTGTTTTCGCTAAGAGGCTCACATAAGTTTCCGTGAGGGGCTCTTGTCTATCAAGAAGTTCTTTAGAAAGACCCAATAATTTTCGTCTAGCTCTCATTGTGTAGACAACGGTTCCACCCATGTAGTAGTCGGAGGCTCCTGGAACCGCCAATAGTGAGGCCGATAAGAGCCCTCCCACTGAAGATTCTGCCACCGAAATTGTCTCTTTCCTTTCGCGCAACAATTCCGCGATTTTTTTTGCGTGTTTAAGTGTTATATTCATAATTAATTTAGGTCTCTAAGATGGATTCTAAACCATGAAAACAAGCCAAAAAGGCGCTGATATCAGTTTACAAAACCAAGCGTGGATCTGCTCTGAATTTGGAGACTACCAGAATTTAGAGCTAAAGCATATTGCTATTGAAGAACCAGAGGCTGGACAACTCCTGGTAGAAAATGAATGTATTTCGCTGGGGTTTCCTGATTTATTAATGATAAAGGGAAAGTATCAGTTGAAGCCTCAGTTGCCTTTTGTACCGGGAAGCGAATTTTGCGGCAGGGTAATTCAGACTGTCTCCAAGAATCCGAAATTCCCCATAGGGTCTATGGTGATCGGTAGTGTGAGGTTTGGGGCTTCTGCGAAGTATGTCATTGCCCTTGAATCTAATTGTATAGGGTTACCTTCAAGGCTATCTGTTGAGGAAGGAGCAGCCTTTCTAGTCGCTTATAAGACCGCCTACGTCGGCTTGGTAATGCGAGGTGGACTGAAGGCCGGGGAGAAAGTATTAGTGTTGGGCGCATCTGGGGGAGTGGGGATGGCAGCTGTCAACCTAGCTAAGTCATTAGGTGCTCGGGTTTTCGCGGCTGTGAGCTCAGAAAGTAAACGAGAGGCAATATTAAAAAAAGGAGCGGACCATACCATTATCGTAACTCAGGAAGATTTGCGCGATAATGTAAAAGCCTTGACTGATGGGATAGGGGTGGATGTCGTGTTTGATCCTGTGGGTGGGAAACTCTTTGATGAAGCGTTGCGGTGTTTATCTCCGCTTGGCAGACTGCTTGTTATAGGTTTTGCTAGTGGAAAAATTCCCTCAATCTCGGTGAATTATGCACTCATAAAGCAGCTGTCAATTATAGGCGTGAGAGCTGGAGAATTTGGGCGACTGAATCCAGAGGACGGTTACCAGGTCATGAGTGAGTTAGCCGCTCTGTTGCAATCAGAGGATATAAAGCCTGAAGTCCACACTAGTTTAGATTGGAACTCGTTAAAGCAAGCATTCAGTTTGATAGAAAAGCGAGAGGTCGTAGGTAGAGCTACAGTATTTTGTAGGTAGTATAGAAATTGTTAACTGGTTTTGAGGAGAAGGCGCGATGATGAATAAATTAGAGTTCTACTACGATTGTTCAAGTCCTTGGACTTATCTTGCGTTTGAACAAGTTTGTCAGTTAGGAGATGTCTTGGAGATATCTTGGAAGCCAATATTAGTTGGAGGTATTTTTAATAGTATCAACCCAAGTGTGTATGCAGCAAGGGAGAACCCAATTCAAGCTAAACTGAACTATGCCCAGAAGGATTTACGAGACTGGGCTAAGGCACTGAATGTGCAAATAGGTTCACCTAGCGTCTTTCCGGTGAATAGCGCTAAAGCAATGCGAGGCGCGTTCGTGGCGGCTGAAGAGAGTAAGTTAGTGATGTATTCAAGATTGATTTTTAAAGCGTATTGGGGAGATGATCAGGATATTTCTCAACTCTCGATCCTGAAATCAGTTGTTGAAGCTCTGCAATTGAACTGGGAGCAGTTTGCTACCAAGATAGAATCGCCGAGTTATAAAGCCCTCTTACGACAAAACACTGATGAGCTTATTGATAGAGGTGGTTTTGGGAGTCCGACCTATTTCTTGAATGGTAGCGATATGTTTTTCGGAAATGATCGAATTGACTTGATGTTGAAAAAAATTTTATAGGTGAGGAGTCATATATGAGTTGCGTTGCTGTAAAGGAAGATAATGGGGTGGTGGAGGTAATACTGAATCGTCCAGAAAAGCATAATTCTCTTTCTATGGAAATGTTCGAAGAGCTGGTGAACGTTGGTGATACGTTGATGCGTGATAATACAGTAAAGGTTGTTGTTTTGCATGGAGAAGGTCCCAGCTTTTGTGCTGGATTAGACTTAAGTCTGATGAAAGAAGTGGCAGACCCCAGTTGTGGGGTGGTGGAAAAATTGCTCAAGGTAGATGAAGATGGCCTCAGTTTGGCTCAGCGCTCAGCCTATATATGGAAGCTTATACCCGTGCCAGTTATCTGTTCAATTCATGGCGTGGCTTTTGGTGGAGGGTGTCAAATTGCATTAGGGGCCGACATAAGAATCATTTCTCCAGATTCGAAAATGGGTATCTTGGAGAGTAAATACGGATTAGTACCCGATTTAGCAATCACTCAGACATTACCTCACTTAGTTCCCCAAGATATTGCGTTGGAGCTTACAATGACCGGCCGGGCTTTTTCGGGTGTAGATGCGGTGGATTATGGTCTCGCTACCAAATTAGCGAAAGAGCCTTTGGTTGAAGCTTTAGCTCTTGCTCGTGAGCTGGTCGGCAGATCTCCTAGTTCAATAAAGTCAATCAAAAAGCTATATAGCACAGTATGGCAGGAGGGAAGTAAATCTGGACTATCGATGGAGCGCGAACTACAGCGCGAGCTGATAGGGAGCCCCAACCAAGTCGAGGCGGTAGCGGCTGCTGTGGAGAAGCGGATGCCCAAATTTAAAGATGCTTGATAAGTTGCCCTTGGAACGCTACCTCGACTCTAGGACGAGGTCAAAATTCAAGGAAGCACCTTCTTCTTTTGAGACAATCGGGAATGCCAAATCAGAACTCGCTGCTTTAACTGCATCACTGGTTAAATACTCATCTCCTTCGAAGTAAATCTGAGTGGTTAACATTTTATAACCTGGATGACGCACGATTACGTGAAAGTGGGCAGGTCGCCAAGAGTGTCGACCAATCTCGCTAAGGAGCAATCCGGTCGGGCCTTGGTCTGGAATTGTATATTGGGCGGGTTTAACTGTATGTAGTAGGAAGACGCCATCTGCATCGGTTTTGGTTCTTCCTCTAAGATTACCATCTGTCACCCCTGGATCGAAGTTAGAATATCTTCCCTTAGCATCAGCTTGCCAAAAGTCTAACTCCGCATTTCCCAAAGTTTCTTTATTTCGATTGAGGACTCGTCCGTTCAAAGTTATACGTTCTCCGGGTTCGCTATCTGTTGCCAAGGAATTGTTTTCTACCCATGGCATATCCGGCAGGTAAAAAGGGCCTAAAACCTGCGGGGATGTGCCAGATGACTTGGTAGGGTCGCTTGCTACTACATTGGCCTCTAAGAACGCATCAAATAATAAGGATCGTTCTCCCTTATCAATGGCCTCTCCGATAAAATCTATAGCTTTCCGATATTCGCCGTGAGTCACCTGATGTTTTTTACAAATTTTGTCGATAGCGTCTATTATATCTAAGGTAATTTTACCTACTCTACTTATGCTCATTCTTCAAATTACTCCTTCCTTCTTAAGCTCAATTATATCTTTTCGAGAAAAACCTAAAGCTCCTAGCACCTTATCATTATGAGCGCCAACCTTTGGGGCTCCAGAGCGAATCCGAGTTGGTGTCTTTGAGAATTTTGTTGGTGGACCGGTCAAAGGTGCTAGCTGCCCGTCAGACAATTTCACTTTTTGCAACATATCTCGGTTGTTAACTTGCGCATGTTGTGCCGCCTCTTTGAAAGTGTTGACTTTGGTAACCGCTATTCCGGCCGCACTCAATTCGGTCACTACTTGTTCTGTTGATTTATTTATGCACCAGTCCGCAACAACTGTATTAATATAGTCTCGCTTAGATTTTCTTTGATCAGCGCTCAGGTCGGAAAGCTCTTTTTTATCTATTAGAACACTGAGTGCTTTCCAGTGATTTTGGAGCAGTGCCGCAACAAAAACTTCTCCATCCATGCACTTATACACATTAACGGGGTCAGTGATTGCTGATCGGTTTCCCAATTTTTGTAGAGGAATGTCGAGGGACCCAGAGGTGAGAAAACCATTGCTCTGAAATAAGAGACTGTCAACTAGAGAGACATCGACATGTTGTCCTTCTCCGGTTTTATTCCGGTGGGTTAGGGCGGCTAAGGCGCCTATCACTCCATGCAAACCACTTAAATCATCCGCAAGCCAGGTTGGTGCTTTTGTCGCGCCGATAGAAGGGGGGCCGTTAAGAGAACTCCAGCCAGTAAAATTTTGAGCTAAAGGATCATAGCCGGGCCTTTTGCTCAGAGGTCCGAACTGACCAAACATGCTGATCGAAATATAAATTATATCAGGTTTCACGTTTGACACTTCTTGGTAGCCAATGCCCCATTTGGAGAGTGTGCCGGGCTTGAAATTTTCAACGACGATATCTGTTTTAGTACAAAGTTGCAGAAATATTTCTCTTGCTTTCGGATGTTTAAGATCTAGTGAAAGGTTTTGTTTGTTGCGGTTGACGGTTTCATGGGGCACGTTCAACTTAGAGTCTGGAAGTTGCGGTCGAAAACTTCTGGATAGCTCACCCTTTGGATGCTCAACTTTTAGCACCTCAGCACCTAAGTCGGCTAAAATACAGCCCACCATTGGACCCGCCCAAGTTGTGGTAGCCTCGATTACTTTTACCCCTGATAGAGGGCCGGTGAGGTCCACTCGAGCATTTTCATAAAAAGCTTCCTTCTCCATGTTATTTGCTTAAGCGTTTAAGGAAGGAGAAATTTCTGTTATGAAGCGACATAAGGAATCCTGACTTTTCTCGAAGGGGAGTGATCCCCAAGCAAAGGATCCTACAAAATAATTGATCCCTGTTTTTTCTACCAGATCAAGAATTTTGGACTTTACGCTGTCCACGGAGCCTACCAAAATTGTCTCATTATTCAGACAGGATTCCCATGAAAAGAAATCATCAAAGCTTGTATCATTATTTTTATGCCAAAGCTCCGTTATAGATCGGTACCATGTGTTGTAAGCTGGCTTAGCAATCCGCATAGCTTCTTGATCAGTATCGGCGATAAATATCTGCCGCATAGCACCAATCTTCGGTTGTTTGTTTAGTTGCTGATCAGTCTTTGATTCTTCAAAAGTTTGTTGATAAAGCTTCGATAGTTGCGCAGCAAGTTCGGGCGGTCCGAGAGTAATAAAGTTAAATCCGTGTTTTGCAGCATATTTAGTCCCCTTTTCACTAAAAGTTGGGTACCAGAAGGGGGGAGTAGGTTTTTGTTTTGGTTTTACAGACACTTCTAGGTCGTCGAATTGAAAGTGTTTGCCATTGTATGAAAGAGAATCGTCGGTCATACATTTGACAATTACTTCTAGCGATTCGTCAAAAACTTCTTGGATAGAGTCCGGATCAACTCCATACCCTTTTATTTCATAAGGGGATACTCCTCTGCTCACTCCTACCTCGACTCTCCCATTGGAGAGATGGTCTAACATACAAATTTCTTCGGCCAGCCTCACTGGGTGATAAAGAGGGAGGAGAAAAGCCATCGCACTGAAGCGAATTTGGTTGGTCCTCTGCGCTAGTGCAGAGAAGAAAACTGAAGGCGATGGTGCGACTCCTAATGATGTGCCATGATGCTCTGCGAGATGATACCCATAGAAACCAGCTTGGTCAGCTGCCTCTACGAGTTGAATTCTCCGTTCGTACAAATCTGCTACATCAAAATTGCCCCGGTCTATCCAATCAAATAGACCTAACTCTAACTTGGATGTCAAACTGGTATGCCTCCTAAACTAAAAAGCCGCTCCGAGTTTTAGTATACTTTTCTTGCAGCATAGCGTAAACGCGAATCTCTCCATCTCCATGCCGCGAGGTCGGTCGAGGTCTTTATAGTTCGTTTGGGCGACCTTCAAAGGTTAAATGCCTTCCGAGCCGTGTTTTGCCAAGCGGTTCTAAAGCTTTATTGTTTTTCCAAACTTCGGTGCCGGCAATAAACACATTAGATACGACGTTATCGGAGCGGTTAACAAGCTGTTCTGCATCAAAGACTTCCCTATAAACCATTTTTCGGTTTCTTACTGAGTCGTATTCTCTTAACTCCTTTGGATCGATGATTGTGATGTCAGCTTGAGCTCCGATGTCGAGCGTCCCGACATTCATTCCAAAAAACTCTGCCGGCTCTTTTGTGAGTCGACGAACAGCGACAGCTACTTTTTCTAGCGAATCCTTTTGAGCTATTTGAAGAGTAAGTAAATTACCATCGAAAAAGGCTAGGTTGATAAGATGAGCCCCACTATCATTGAAACCAGGCAAGGTATTTTTATCGAATAACATCTTTTCCAGGACGTCTGGTCTGTCGTTTCCAACCACCATATGCCATCTAATCTCTCGGTCATATTCCTTGAGTAAATGAAGGAAAAATCTAGCCTCACTTACGCCGTGTTCGATTTTATTCAGTTCGGTCTGTTCCTTTTCGCTTCTAGCGACTGAGGTGTCGCCTGCTTGAAATTTTTGCAGACGATCAAAGATCATCTGACCAGTTTCACCACACCACTCGGCTACGGGACAGGAATCTACTTCCATTACTTTTAAGTCTCGTTGAAACGTTGACACAATCTTTCTGTCATACCAGTCTTTTTCGAATCGTGTTATGTAATCAGGGTTAGATAGTATTTTTTGGCGTCCCTCCTTGTCACCTATGTCGCACGCTAATAGAGAACGGGTGGCTTCGAATTCCTCAAATATAGGTGAAATTGCACCCTCCGCCCAAAGCATGAAAGGCGCTGCAACCACTTGGAAGTGGAATTTTCCTTTCATAATCCAAGAATTTAAAAATTTGGCTAGTTGGAGAAATACTTTCCATACTCCTCTGTCATGAACCAGATCAATTGCGGTTAGAGCACTGGTGCGCAAGGGCTTGCCAAAGAGACGACCGCTAGTATAGAGAAACCTTCTTAGGGTGCCCAAGCGATTAACCGCATCGGGAGTCGCCTGCCAGACCCGTTCATGCTTTCTTACGATGTTTAAAAGCCGCTTATGCTCTTCATGAGAAGCGTATGCAGAAGGGATTTTGTAGTCTGTGTTTGGTTCGTTTGCAAGGTAATGGAAGGGTATATTATCGGTGGAATAGCCTATGTAGCCTTGTTCCATCCCTTTTTCTAATAATTTTTCCATTTTTTGTAGCTCTTCTTCTGTGGGTTGTCTCGAGATAGCTTCTTTCGTACCCATCACCTCTATTCTTATCATAGAATGCGGTAAAAGAGGGGCAATATTCGGCCCCAATGGTAGTTTCTCAAGATGTTTTAGGTATCCTGCGCTATCTGTCCAATCCATTTTTTCTACACATCGTTCTAAAATATTCTTTGGAATATTCTCCACCCGGGCGAAACAGTCTAATATTGGGTCTTCCCCCTTATGACGTTGTGAACCGTAGGCGGCTCCAATACTGCAGTTACCTACTATACAGGTTGTTGTTCCGTGTCTGACCACCTCTTCGAGCCTAGTATTAAGTTCCAGCTCAAGATCCATGTGCGTATGAATATCTAGGAGACCAGGCATAAGCCATTTGCCAGAAGCATCAACCGTTTTTGCATCAACACCACTGGAGGTTAAGCTTTCCCCACGAGCCGCCACCACGCCGTTTTTTATTGCGATATCTTCTCGGTTGGGAATTTTTCCGCCTCCATCAAAGACAAGGGCATTTTGAATGATTAGATCGTATTGGTACTCCATAATGATAGCTCCTCCCTCGCTTAGTGTTCGTTCAGCATTCTGATAAATGGAATTCAGGCTCTTTCCACAAATTCGACAATATTTCCATCGGGATCCTTCACCATTGCTATGGTTACGCCCGGCATATATTCTTTTTTCTCTAAGGTAAACTCGACGCCTTTGCGTCCTAGCTCGTCACACAATTCATCAATATTAGAAACTTGCAAGGTTAGATAACGAAAACCCAGGCTATCTTCTAAATTTGAGGAACTCTTGGGCGGAATCTTTTTAGGATCGATTAATTTAATGAAGCTCTCGCCGAAAGCTAGTCGATGCATCATGCCAAACCACAAGGGGGTTTCCTGAATCTTTTCCAAACCTAGCAATTCGACGTAAAAGTTTAAGCTAGCATCTATATCACTTACTATGACTCCTATGTCGATTGCTTTTTTCCCTGCTACCAATGCCATGATATAAACTCCCGTCTAATTTTAATTAAATTTTGAAATAACTCTCTCGGCAAACAACTCTAAGGATGATAAAACTTGACTGCGATTGTGAATGCCCTGAGGGATAATGAGAAAAATTTCGTTTAGCGGAACTGCTCGGGAAACCTTCTCTATTCGTTTGCACAGGGTATCAGGTGAACCAAATAAAAGCTCTGGAAAGGGTTGGCCAAAGGGTACCGCCCACTTCTCCCACATCCATTTCATATCCTCAGCGAGTGCTTTGGCTTCATTATCACTTTTTGCACAAATCATGAGGCCTCCCCAAGCTGCTATATCTCCCGGTCTAGGCGTGTAGTTGTAGCGAGTTTCAGCTTCCTTTCTATAAGCCTCCCACAATAACTTGAGAAAATCTATATCTGATGACATTACAATAGGCTTACCCTTATATTTGGCCCAGAACTTTGCTGTTCTCAGTGATGCGGAAAAACCACCGTATAGTTGAGGGTGAGGTGTCTGGAGGGGTCTGGGTGCGATTCCTATTTTGTTTATCCTCATATTTGGATCCACTCCTTCTCCATAGTCAGTGTAAACCGAATGACGATGAGGATTGGTGAGACCAGGCGTAGGAACCCGCCAAAATTCCCCTTGGTAGTTGAAGGTATCTTGTGTCAGTGCCTGAACGACTAAATCGACATATTCTGCGAAATATCGTCTATTTGTGGAATCTTCCTCTGTATTTTTGTTCCAAGGCCCAACCGAGTAGATATCTTCTTTGATTTTCAGAGTTTCTACCCACCTAGATTGATAACCTCTTACCAGGCCGACGGCAAAGCGACCCCGTAGCATATTATCCATTGTGGAAATTGCCTCCGCAGTTCTTACGGGATTATGAGCACTGGACACAAAGCCGCAAGTAATTACTTTTAACTTTTTACTGTGTTGTCCGATATACATACCCATTAGAGTAGGGTCATTAGAGGCTTCAAATCCTTCAATTTGCAGATGATGTTCCGGATGGCCCCAGCCTGCATAACCATTCTCATCCGCAAATTGAACGTATTCGGCAATTTCATCGAGCATCCGTCGATAGAGTATTGGATCTTTACCTGCCATTCCTTTTTCGAGTTCAGGACGACGACCTACCGTGCAATACATGAAAGGATTAAAATTTATGATTTTTATTTCTCCTAGTACATATTTTCTAGATTATTTTGATTAATTTTTCGTAAAACCCCTAGTGAAATCTGTCTTTACCACTGGCTAATTTGTCAGCTCGTAAACCTCTAGGAATAACTCGTATTCTTTTTTCCAGTCCATGGAGAAATCCTCCCGAACGTTGAGTGCTATGAAACCTGCTATACGGCTTAACCATTGGTTCATAGAGTGCCATTCCATGATAAAACGTTGTCGATCGTCTCCAGAGGTGCCTCCAGCACGGGCGACGGCTGCACAATAGCCTGCTTCCTCTAACAGGTTGTCTATTGCTGTTAGGGTGCTTTTCTGAGGCACAGCTGTTTTTTCTATGTATCCAGGGTGAAGGATCTCTTGAACTCGTTTTGCCATAGCATCCCCAGTTGGAGCACAGTTTAGCTCTTCTTCCTGAGCCATAGCCGAACCCAAGGAGACAAGGGCTGACATGCAGAAAATGCTGAATCCTTTTTTCTTTAACATGGTGGTGTCCTCTCTTATTTCAAATTTTTTTTTCTCAAATCTATTAGGGTTAGTCGTCTTTCGCTAATCGCAGTCCACTGAAAGCCCACCTTTGGTGAGGGTAGAAAAAGTTCCGATAGGTGTGCCTACTATGGTGAGCGGGAGTGCAGCAGGCACTTCCGCGTAATACATTTTGATTACTCATGAACTTTCCGTTGTATTCACCTATTGCTCCCGAGGGAGGATTGAACTTTGGATATGGTAGATATCCAGAATTAGTCCACTGCCAAACCGCTCCATATAGATTCTCCAGATCGCTCTTCTCTCCACTTTTCGTCGCGTGATATCTAGCGCATTCGATCGGTATTTTCGTGCCGGTTGCGGCATGCTCCCATTCGAACTCTGTGGGTAAACGTGCTCCTGCCCATAAAGAGTATGCTGAGGCCTCATAGAAGTTTATGTGGCACACTGGATTCTCTTGGTTTAGTGGTAAGAGTCCAAATAAAGTAAACTCGAACCATGACCCGTCTATTTTTCTCCAATACAACGGGTGATGGACATTATTTTCTCTAACCCAAGACCAGCCATCTGAAAGCCAGAGCAGTGGGTTTTCGTATCCGCCATCATCGATAAACTCTAAAAATTCTCCACTAGAAACTAACTGAGAGGCCATCTTGTAGTTTTCTAAATATCGCTTATGAGAGGGCGTTTCATTATCAAAATGAAACGAAGAATCAGATTTTCCAAATTCAAATAGGCCTCCTTCGAAGGATATCCAGCGATTTTTTCTTTTGGGAGAAAGGGGGATTGCGCTATCAAAAAGAGCTGGATTGGTAGGGTTAATAGAAAATAAGTGTTTTATATCCATTACTAATAGCTCTTGATGCTGTTGTTCGTGATTGATCCCAATCTCAACTAATCTAAGCAGGTCTGGATCCGCTATTGTTGCGAAGATTTTGGAAATCCGCTCATCTATATTCTTCCGATAGTCAATTATTTTTGACAAAGTAGGTCTGGTAATTAGTCCTCTCCAGTTACGAGCGAACTGTTCTCCAACAGCGTTGTAGTAGGAGTTGAAGAGCGACTCAAAATTCTCATCGAAGGGAGTAAAGTGTTTCTCATATTGCTTTAAAATGAACGTTTCGAAAAACCAGGTGGTATGTGCAGCATGCCACTTTGCGGGACTAGCATCCGTCATGGACTGAACACACGTGTCTTCCTCGGATAAGTTCGATAGTAGGTTTTCTGTCTCCTTGCGAATCGAGAAAAATTGTTGGCTTATATTGTTAGGTCGAGGTTCTAGCTTGTTAGTATTGCTACTCATTGGGTACCGTGATGATTGCTAAAGGCTAAGTTAATGTTTACGGTGTTTTGCCCTGTTATCTCCCCAGAGGGATTAAAGCGTCTTTCCGTGAAGCTTATTAGACCATCTGAACCGAAGAGTATTACACTGGAGCACCTTGTGCCATAGTTGTTTCCTCGAATAAAGATGTTTTCTTTTAAGGCATTAAACTTTTTGGTTGATCCGACCGACTCAGAATTTTTGTTGCAAGAACGGGGCATAAGGATAGATAGTAAACGGTTTGGTAGATCGGAAGACGGGCCTTCTATTGCTTCATTAAAGTTTTTTTTCAGTCGTTCTGTTTTACTCCAACGATTATTAGGTGTCGTGTTACTGACAGCAAAGGGTTGGTAGGAAATTGTCTCTCCTTTCCCAGATCTGTTTGAGTCCCAATACAAAGTGGTGCCGTCATAAACAATTAGATTGAAGCCGTTGTAATTTCCGTGTCTATTTCTTAATGTTTTTGCGAAATTTTTAGCTTTTACTTTTCCATCCAAAAACTCTGCTACTATATCACCTCTGGTCGTAAATTCCTGCGCGGTTCCTGTTCCTTCACTAATATTGGTGATAGCGGCTAAGTATCCATTTTTATTGATTCCCAGCCAAGTACCACCTGCCACCAAATCGCGCCCACCCAGTATATGAGGTTTTTCTCTCCAAAACTTGAGTGGAGCTGCCTCCCTGTGATGAAATTCGTCGCGATTAGCTATTACTATTAGATTATAATTAGGATTAGGGTCTTGGGACGCCAAAAGGATACACATTCTGGTTTATACAGCCTTTTTCTAATAAGTCACAAGCGCCTTCAAGGGATATTGTTTGAGTTTATCTTTCCCTTTAAGAATTTTTATCTCTATGACAAATCCGAGTCCCGAAACGGTGGCGCCTGCTTTCTCAATTAATTGAACCCCCGCGGTAGCTGTTCCTCCAGTAGCTAAGACATCGTCTATAATCAGTACAGAGTCGGACCGCTTTAGCGCATCGGTGTGCATTTCTAGTTCTGCTTTTCCATATTCTAATTCATAAGACACATTGAATGTTTCTCTAGGAAGCTTGCCCGGTTTTCTCAGTGGCACAAAGCCGACTCCCAAAATGTTCGCAACCAGAGAGCCGAAAATAAAGCCTCTGGCTTCTATTCCTGCCACCAGAGTCGCATTATGGTTCGAGGCTGCTAATTGTTCGCATACGCTTTGAAGAGCGATTGGTGACAAGAGGAGCGGGGCTATATCTTTGAAAATGATTCCGTCTTGAGGGTAATTTGGAACATCTCTAATGAGACACTTAATTTCTTCTGGATCAAAACCTTTGGCCACACCTACGCTCCTATCGTTTCATTAGCTTGTAGTTAAAAAGTAACGAATCAAGTGGATTTAACTACTTTTATCTTTTCGCCTTGTAGATTCGTCCTAATAATGGCACGCAGGCCATCAGGAATAAAGCACTCAAGATTGGAGGAGTAAAAATATCACTTACTTGTTTAATTTCAACGCTTTTTGCGCCAGCGTATGTCAAAATCGCCGTCACGGGTAGCATTCCAAGTTGGCTATAAAGATAAAAATCTTTAAGGGAGACTTTTGACAAGCCCAAGACCGGATTTATCAACTGAAATGGAAGTATTGGTAAGAGCCTAATCGAAAGCAAGTAGAACTTTCCGTTCTCCGTAAGTTCTCTATTAATCTTTTCGAAACGTTCTTTCAAGCGCTTCTCAAGAGTGTCTCTAAGAAAGTGTCTTGAGATTAAAAAGGTGATCGCTGCCCCTATTGTGCTCGCGAAAGAGCAGATAAGAGTTCCATACAAAAAACCAAAAAGCAATCCTGACATGAAGCTGAGTAAACCTAAACCTGGGAGGCAACTTGCCGCAATCATTAAGTAGACAATAAAAAAAATTACCATTGAGATGAAATAATTTTGAGAAACCGCTTGATCTATCTGCTGATAGTTCTCGCTAATCGAATCAAAGGTTAGGTATGTCTCTAATCCGCTTAACTGCCAGACCATCATTACCGTAAGTACAATACTTATAGCGAGAAAGATGTTTTTTTTGGGTTGGGGTTTTCTAAAAGACACGTTGAATCCAGAGGGTTGGGAAGCCTATAAAGTTTTTTCTAAGGCAACGTAATTTGTTTTTCCCGAACCTAGAACTGGAATTTCTGGCACTGATTTTATTTCGCTCGGTATGTAAAAGTCTCCATAATCTAGTTCGCGCCCTAGTTTTACTATTGAGCTTTTCTCGGCGCTCTCTTGATTGGTGATGAGGATAATTTTCTCCCCCTTCTTCGGATCTGGTTGGGCGATGGCTGCATGCTGGGCATCCGGCCAAACCTTTGCTGCTAATTCTTCGACAGCCGTTAAGGAGACCATCTCGCCCGCTATTTTAGCAAACCGCTTTATCCTCCCGACGATTGTGAGAAATCCGTTCTCGTCGATTTTCACCACATCTCCTGTTGCATACCAGCCGGTTCCTAACTCCTCGGTCTCAGGTTTTCGTAGGAAATCATTTCCACCGTAATCTTTTGCCAAATAGCCCTGCATAATGTTTGGCCCTCTTACAACGAGTTCCCCACCATCGGGAATCCCAGCTATCGGTCTGAGACGATACTCCATCTTAGATACTAACTGCCCGACAGAGTTTTTCTTACAGTGGCTTGGATAATTTGTAGCTATCACCGGACTAGCTTCCGTTACTCCATAACCTTGGAATATCCGGATGCCAAACTTATCATTCCAAAGATCGTAAATTTCCTCAGTTAGTTTTTCTGCTCCGGAGACCACAAATCTTAGCGAGTACATATCAATTGCAGCTGCGGCCAAGCCGTAACCTCGCAAGAACGTCGGGGTTCCCCAAAGACAAGTTGCCTTTTTTTGAAAGCACAATTCAGGAATGATTCGATAGTGAAGCGGGTTTGGGTATTCGTATATGCGTGTGCCTCCGATCAGAGGCAAGAGCATCCCTGCCATAAGTCCGAAGCAGTGAAAAAAAGGAAGCGCATTCAAAATATAGTCATCATTCTTGAGTTCGATTAACATCTTGACCTGAGACAAATTTGAAAGTAGGTTCTGGTGGCTAAGTACAACGGCTTTGGGATCTCCCTCTGAGCCTGAGGTAAAAAGAATCACTGCTTCCGAGGTCGGTTCAACCTCCCCGTACAATTGTCTTGAGGCAGCAAGTGGGACGAAAGCCGCTAAGGCGCTTCGAACCTTTTCGAAAACACCTATCAATTGTCCTGCCTCTTCTAGATAAAATAGCCTTGTATGTTTTTCTATTTCTTCGGCGACCTTTTGAAGATCAGCATTGTTAACGAAGCGTTTTGAGGATATTACCAAATCTATGCTAGCGAAGTTTATCGCAGAGGCGATGCTTTTCGCCCCAGACGTATAATTTATCATACACGTTTGTTTTCCTAAAAGCTGACACGCAAAAAAGGTAACAACACCAGCGCAAGTATTCGGTAACATTATTCCAATTCTACCGTCGCTTGCAGATAATTTCTGGAGTATAGACGCAAGAGCAAAAACCTTTGTTAGCAATTGGCGATAAGATAGGCTTACACCGGTAATATCCTCGACGATTTTCCCTAACGCTTTATTGGTTTTTGCGCTTCTTGCTAACGAGGAAAATAACGAATGTCGACTTAATCCTGCCTCATAATAAGTCTCTAACAGCAGACTTTTAATCTCTGCTAAGCGTTTTACTTTTTCAGATCCTTCTAGAGCACGGGGAGATAAAATATTGATCGACACATTCGGGAAAAAGTTCCGACCTCTCTCGTTACGGTTGGAACCTAAAAGGCAGTAATTGAGCCCGCCTATGGCGACGGGAAGTATAGAAGCATTCGCTGCTTTTGTTATCGTTTCAACATGCTCATAAACTTTACTTGCCGAATTAAAATGATTTGCGCCTCCCTCTGGAAAAATCAATATCTGACGGGAAGTCTCAATTTTTTCGAGCACATTTTCGATAGAGTTTGGGTTGAGTGGATCAATGATTATGTGTTCTGTTAGATAATGAAATAGTCGTTCCAGGAACCGTTTATTCTCTTTTTGTAAGACCAATATCAGGGGAGGTTGCGGTAAGAAAAGGGAAAGAAAAAAGCTATCTAATGGCGATTGGTGATTGGCGATTATAACGGTTTTTTCATGAGAAGTAGGAAAGTTGTGAATTCCTTGCACTTTTACGGAGAACAGAAGTTTTACAACAATGCGTAAAAAGATTCTGAAAAAAAAGGCTAGTTGATGACGCAATAATTGAGAAGACAAAAAAAACCCCCTGGGATAGTGACAATAGCTTACCTTAAATTTGTAATCGCAGTCTAAATTTCCGAAAATAATATCAAACTGTCGCAAAACTCATGGGTAAAAGACGTATGATCAAAGCAGATAACAGTCTAAACGGTATCAGCCGATGGCTCTCGAGTGATGAAGCTAAAAATTTAATTTTTTTGGAGAACAGGGCGGCCGCTGATTTTTTTTTGGATGTCTTTGGTTATTACATGGTGCAGTTAGGCGATTATTATCCAACAGAAATTATGGCTTCAACCCGGGTACAGCACAAGATAGTTGTAGGCCTTTCTGGCACAATCTGTTCCCCTTCAGATCTTGCCTGCGATGTGGAGGCCTTACCTTTTGCGGAAGGGACAGTCGATTTGATGGTTTTGCCACATGTTCTCGAATTTGGAAGGGATCCTTCCATGATATTAAGGGAAACAGAGCGTGTGTTGATTGGGGAGGGTTACCTGGTTGTTTTTGGTTTTAATCCCTGGAGCTTTTTTGGTTTGACAACTGTGTTCAAGAGGTGGCAGGACATAGCGCCTTGGAATTGTAATTTTATTTCCGCTCCCCGGTTAAAAGATTGGTTACATGTATTAGGCTTCGAGACTCTGATCATAAGTAGGGTTGGATATGGAAGCTTGAAAGGCGAGGGTTGGAGTGGAGTGACTGGAAACGGAGAAAAATTAATGAAATACTTGTTTCCCAGGTTAGGTAATAGTTACTTTCTAGTGGCGAAAAAAAAGATTGAGGGTTTGAAAGCTGTTAGAGGAAAATGGTCAAGAGCCAAGAAAATTTTAGAAAGCGGTCTTGCTAAGCCCAGCGTGAGCTGCACAGGAGGCGAGGCATGGTAAATCAGGTGAATAGACCCGTTTGTCAAGTGTACACGGATGGCGCCTGCAAAGGTAATCCGGGGATTGGTGGTTGGGGTGCGGTGATTATTGAGGGCGGGAAGCAGACAAAAATTAAAGGGCATGACTCTCTGACAACGAATAATAGGATGGAACTGACAGCGGTAATAAAATCGCTAGAGGTTTTGGACGCTGATAAGCCTATAACTTTGTTTACTGACTCGAAATATGTGCAGAATGGCATAACCATTTGGATTAAGAATTGGAAAAAAAACCAATGGCAGACTTCTTCCAAAAAGCCCGTTAAAAATGTCGATTTGTGGCAAGCTCTCGAAGTGCTTTGCGAGAACAGAACAATTATTTGGGAATGGGTTAAAGGCCATGCAGGCAATGAAGGAAATGAAATTGCAGATTTTCTTGCTAACGCCGCTATTGAAGAGTTTTTATCAGACACAAAAGTCTAACTCGTTGGGGATATAGATACTATGAGGCAAATTGTTCTAGATACCGAAACTACAGGACTGGAATGGATTCAGGGGCACAAAATAATAGAGATCGGTTGTATAGAAATTTTTAATCGCAGGATAACGTCTAACAGATTTCACCAATATCTAAATCCAGACCGAGAAATTGAACTTGGTGCGCAACAGGTGCACGGAATAAGCAGAGAATTTCTTCAGGAGAAACCCGAGTTTTCTGAAATTGTTAAAGAGTTTTTAGATTACATTCGAGGGGCTGAGTTAATAATTCATAATGCGCCTTTCGACATTGGATTCTTGGACCACGAACTCTCATCAATAGGTGGTGAGTGGGGTCAGATAACTAACTACTGCGATATTTTAGATACGTTACAGCTCGCCCGGAAAATTCATCCTGGACAACGTAATAGCTTAGATGCTTTGTGTAAGCGATATGAAATAGACAATACGCATCGGACTCAGCATGGAGCATTGCTTGACGCGGAGCTACTGGCAGAGGTTTATCTTTCAATGACAGGTGGACAAACCACTTTAGAGCTCGAGTTGCCGGATAGGGAAAGCGAACCGTCACGAGGTGTGAATTTAAAAGCTGTTAAGAAAGACTTGAAGGTTTTAAGCCTGTCTGATGATGACTTTCGAGCTCACCAAAACACATTGGGACGAATTTCTTCGAAAAGCGATAGTTGTATATGGGAGTCATAGCTCATTTTTTGAGAGAATACGTCTAAAGCGATCTCAACCTGCTTGGGCATCCTTCAAAAGTGTTTGAAGTTCACCAGATTGAAACATACCAAGTACGATATCACATCCTCCTACCAATTCCCCTTTCACGAACAGTTGAGGAAATGTGGGCCACTCAGAAAACTTAGGTAAATTTTCCCTCACATCGGGCTCCGCATAAACGTCCACGTGCTCAAACTCAGCTCCACACGCCTTAAGAGCCTCTACTGTTCTCATTGAGAAGCCGCACTGCGGGAATTGAGGTGATCCCTTCATAAAAAGTACTATAGGAGCGGATTCGACTACGGTTTTTATTTTTTGAATTGAGTCCATTTTTTACCTCTACGTTGTAGATTGTAGATAAAGCCATTCGTGAATTTAGTTGCGCTATCGTGTTAGTATTATAATTAATAAAGCTGTATGTAACAAATACATCAAATATTGCCTATCCCTAATAAAGTCAGTGCGTTGCCTAACGCCTAGAATTCAGAGAAATTTAGAGGAAACAGATGACGCGGAATTATCTAACTAACCAGGGAGCAGCGATATAGAATGGAACTCACAGGTGAATAGCAACCGAAAATATTCGCGGTTTTAGAGGTTTTAGCATGGAAAATGACGGGAAAGAGGATTATTTGATCCCCAATTATCAGAGGGCTCCTGTTAAGTTCGTACGCGGGCAGGGTTCTACTCTGGTGGACTCTGATGATAATAAATACTTAGATTGCCTGTCGGGCATTGCAGTTTGCGGACTTGGACATGCTCACCCGGAGCTTGCTCATGTCTTGTCTGAGCAAGCCAAAAATCTTTGGCATACCTCGAATCTTTATCGGGTCGAACTCCAGGAAAGCTTGGCAAGTTCGTTGTCTGAAATAACTAAGCAAAAGCGTGTTTTTTTCTGTAACTCCGGAGCAGAGGCTAACGAGGCGGCAATTAAACTAGCTAAAAAATACGGTAATGACAAGGGAATAAAAGCTCCCATCATAGTAAGTATGAATGGAAGCTTTCATGGAAGAACTATGGCTACCCTCAGTGCTACAGGAAATCCGAAAGTGCATTCTGGATTTTCGCCCCTGCTACAAGGTTTTAAACATATTGATTATGATTCTGCCGAAGAAGCTGCGAGGGTAATTCAAGCGAGAGATGTCGTGGCGATTCTGGTTGAGCCGATTCAAGGAGAAGGAGGAATCGTTGTTCCTGAAAAGGGATATCTTTCCAAACTCAGGAAATTATGTAACGAGACCGATACTCTGCTGATGTTGGATGAGGTACAAACAGGAATAGGCCGAACTGGGGAATGGTTTGCATTTCAGGAAGAAGGTATTGAGCCCGACGTTCTGACGATAGCAAAAGGGCTCGGTAATGGGATACCCATAGGAGCATGTTTAGCAAAAGGAGTTGCGGGTAACGTTCTTACACCAGGGACACACGGGAGTACCTTCGGAGGTAATCCGTTGGTAGCCAGGGTAGCCTTGAAAGTGTTAGAAATTATTGAGCGAGAAGGATTGCTCGAAAGAGCAAGGCATTTGGGCGACTGGATTCGTTATCAATTTAAAGAAAAGCTTGAGTCGTTGGCAGGTGTAATCGAAATTAGAGGCCGAGGTCTCATGATAGGGATCGAGCTAGATAGACCATGTGCTGAGATTGTCGAGGTTGCTCTGAAGGAAAAGTTATTAGTGAATGTTGCAAGCAGTAACGTTGTGAGGTTGCTTCCGCCTCTCATTTTGAAAGACGAGGAGGCTACGATGTTAGTTGAAAAGTTAAGCGTCATCATTAAAGAGTTCCTCACTACAAAAAGGTGATTGAATCATGAGAGTTAAGCATGTCTTGTCGCTTGAGGATCTTTCTAAAGAGGAGATACTACAACTCGTTAGAAGAGCTATCCAGATGAAAAAATGGAGGGCAGCTGGACATAGGCCGATAATCTTTGATGGTTTGGTTTTGGCTCTTATTTTTGATAAATCATCTACTCGCACCCGCGTTTCCTTTGAAGCAGCTATAGGTGAGGCTGGAGGAGCGACAATGTTCCTTACAGAAAGAGATTCTCAGCTAGGTCGTGGGGAGTCTGCCAGTGACACTGCGAAAGTTTTATCAAAGATGGTGGATGCGGTGGTTATTAGGACATTTAAACAATCTACGATAGAGTGCTTTGCTAGCTCATCAGAGATTCCCGTTATCAATGGATTAACCGAGGAGTACCATCCTTGCCAACTGTTGGCTGACCTTCTTACCTTTCAGGAGTACAAAGGAGAGATTGCAGGTAGAACAGTAGCGTGGATTGGTGACGGAAATAATATGTGCAACACTTATATGCAAGCGGCAAAGATACTGGGATTTAATTTAAATATAGCTGTTCCCCCGGGATACGAACCGAAGCCAATAGGCTATCAAGGAGTTCGTCTATTTGATAAACCTAAGAAAGCTGTTTTGGGTGCAGACTTGGTCGTAACTGATGTCTGGTCTAGTATGGGGCAAGAAACTGAAGAGGCAGAACGTAAAGCTATCTTCAAACCATACCATGTTGACGAAAAACTAATGTCGCAAGCAAATCCCGGGGCTTTATTTATGCATTGTTTGCCTGCCCACGTTGGAGAAGAGGTGTCGGAAGGCGTCTTGCAGCATCCTCAAAGTGTTGTTTGGGAGGAGGCGGGCAATCGGTTACACGCTCAGAAGGCGCTGCTGGAACTACTACTGAAAGGTAGTCTAGTTTGAGAATTATCAAAAAGTCCCATAGTTGTCAGGTTTAATTGGTTGTGTCTAAGATATCTGGCATAGGTATGACCTCGCAGAGAGCTAGAAATCGATTGGTAGAAAAAATCCGTTCGATGGGTATAACGAACGAAAAAATTCTGGAAGTCATGAGATTAACCCCCCGCCATTTTTTTTTGGAAGAAGCTTTGGCAAGCCGAGCTTATGACAACACTGCCTTGCCGATTGGATATGGACAGACTATTTCTCAGCCTTATATGGTAGCTAGCATGACCCAGATCCTATGTGAAACCGGAGCTATGGGAAAAGTCCTTGAAGTAGGATCAGGATGCGGCTATCAGACGGTTGTCCTGTCTGCGTTTGCTGATAAAGTGTTTGCTGTCGAAAGAATACAGGCTCTAGTGAAGAAGCTGCGGACTAACCTATATGAGCTCAAAATTCCGAATGTCAAAGTGAGGCACTTAGATGGTTTCAATGGGTGGGCTGAGCATGCTCCATTCGATGCTATTCTTGTGGCGGCGGCCCCAGTAGGCGTGCCAGAAAAACTACTCGAACAACTTGTGGTTGGTGGACGAATGGTGATACCTATAGGCAGCGGCAGAAGTCAGGAGTTACGTTTAATCAAGAAGAATAGTACGGGATTCCAGGAGCAGGTACTGGACAATGTTAGCTTTGTTCCTTTATTAGATGGAATAGAATGAGTGGTGGTAGTGGTAGCCTCTGGTTCATGCTTAGTCTTAGTCGCAGATTAGGTGTCTGTTTCTTTCGTCCGATCGCTTTGCTGGCAACAATCAATTTTTATCTAATCGCGGTTCCTGTCCTACAAGGATGTGCTAATCAAACCCTTGCGCCTATTTACTCCAGGAACGTTTCTGTTGAGAGCGGCGCGCCTATCTATCGCAGAGGTGTTCGGATAAAGCCAGAGCGGTATGTGGTAAAAAGAGGAGATTCCTTGCATGGTATCGCTTGGCGTTTTGGAGTTGATTATCGCGATCTCGTAATTTGGAATGGAATCTCAAATTCGGATCTGATTTACGAAGGGCAAATACTTAATTTGAAAGGTTCGATGATCAGCAGAGGAAAAAAGGCGCTTTTTGGAAGAATGAAACCAAAATCGCGGAAAAATCTAGGTGTTGCTTCGGGGATCGAATGGTCTTGGCCGGCAAGTGGTTCAACTAAGGCTATCCTTGAAAGCGGTAAAATTTCAGGGCTGGAAATCAAGGGGGAGGAGGGCGATCCGATCTACTCTGCTGCCAAAGGTAAAGTGGTGTACAGTGGAAACGGATTAAAAGGATACGGAGAACTAATAATAATAAAACACAATAATTCCTTTCTTAGTGCTTATGCTCATTCCAAAGTACGCCTTGTGGCCGAAGGGGATACAATCGGGTCCAAGCAAGAGATCGCACGGATGGGAGCTACAGGTAGTGACTCCGTTATGCTTTATTTTGAGATTAGACGTAACGGGAAAGCAGTCAATCCAAAGCTATATCTGCCAAGCGCAGGTTGAATCATCATGCAGGAAATAGGGCCGCAAGGACAAGCCTGTCTTCTGCTAGCAAAATATTAAAAACCCGGCAAGCTGAGCCAGTATCCATAAATTCGATAGAGCGCTCGGAGTTTACTTGTTGAGGCTTAGGGAACTGTTGATGAGTGCCGGTTCCAACTAATATGAGCTCGGGAGATAGTTGTTCTAGAATACTCAAATGTTCGTTGTTAAATAACTCAAACTTTAAAGGCAAGATATCAGTCTTTATTGTTGTGCCGAAGATTAAGCATGGAAATTGCGTATAATTACCATCAATAGAGAGCCCGCCAGAATCATAGGATTGAATTTGTTTGTTAGCCGTATCTATTTTTTGTTCAGTCATTATCTTAATGAGACCTGGATTATTTGCTTTTGATTCTATATCTTCTAATAGTGAGGCCATTGAAATGCGGTCGTCAAATGTTTTTGAAATTAGAAGCAGGAGGTTTGAATGCGGATTGTACTTTTAGGTGGTCCAGGAGCGGGTAAGGGAACACAAGGAGACCACATATGCGACTATTTGCAAATTCCTAAGATTTCAACCGGCGATATGTTAAGAGCAGCGGTTAATGCTGGCACTAAATTGGGTAAGGCAGCTAAGCAGGTTATGGATGCTGGAGATCTTGTTTCAGATGACATCATTTTGGGGTTAGTGCAAGAGAGGGTGCTAGACCAGGACTGTAAAAAAGGCTTCCTACTGGACGGATTTCCTAGAACTATTACTCAAGCCGAAGGTTTGGCCGCTGCTAAAATTGACTTAGACTTGATCATAGAGATTAGAGTAGATGATGAGGAGATAGTTCGTCGTATGTCTGGCAGATGGGTGCATTCACCTTCCGGTAGAACTTATCATTCAGTTTATAATCCCCCGAGAAAAGTAGGCTTAGACGATTTAACTGGAGAACCTTTGACTCAACGAGACGACGATCAGGAAGGTACTGTTAGAAAACGACTTTTAGTTTATCAGCAGCAAACAAAACCGCTGGTTAATTGGTATAAAAAGTATACCGATGCAAATGCGGGAGCTTCGTTTGCTCAAATCAATGGGGTTGGTGACGTCAATGATATTAAATTAAAAATATTTTCCTTGTTAAGTTAGTCGCTAGGTGGTTTCAATACGTAGACTTGTGCAACTTGCTATCTTTATTACGATGTAAAAAAAAGCATATGCTTATTGAAGATTGCCGATGAGTACTGTATATAAAGGTAACCGGAATTTAGCATTTAAGAATTTTCACCAAACTTTATCCATGGGGGATTAGAATAAAATGGTAGCTAAGAAAAAAGTAGCTAAGAAGAAAGTAGCTAAGAAGAAAGTAGCTAAGAAGAAAGTAGCTAAGAAAAAAGTAGCTAAGAAAAAAGTAGCTAAGAAGAAAGTAGCTAAGAAAAAAGTAGCTAAGAAGAAAGTAGCTAAGAAGAAAGTA
>MDTD01054582.1_pt1 | contig 51531 bp, 55 predicted proteins | sample 811221 | NCBI WGS metagenome assembly MDTD01 (sample SAMN05326646, study PRJNA326480) | marine metagenome | isolation source: seawater | place: Pacific Ocean: South West | collected 2011 | reverse complement strand
CCAGCAGCGGCGACCTCGACGGGGATACTTAACGTGTCGGGGGAGGGGGGGGGGGGGGGGACGGGGGGGCGGGCGTTGATAGCGGTTGGTCGGAATTTGGTGGTACTCAATCGAGAGCAGCTCACGTCTGGTCAGCGAATCGCGGCGGATAATCTCAGAAACGGAGATAACCTACAGTTAATCGCCGCCCCTGGAACCACCACCTGCGAAGCAGTCACTCCATCGAACACCAATCTCACAGTCTATTCCACCGCTGGCAACAGCGGCAGCAACGAGGGCAGCACGGTAATCACCTTCTCTGATGATATCATCGATCCCCCCACGATCGTGAACACGCAAAACTGCTTACTTGTCCCGCCTGGGCCGAGGATCGACGCGAACTTGACGACGACCTCGACAGGATACACTATTACTCCGGTAAATGGTGGAACATCTGAAGCACGTAAATCGTTCTTGCAACTGGATAATCACACGGATGAGAATCAATTCAAGCTGGATAACGGAAGCTCTACAATCGAGAAATACTACGTAGGAATGAAGATCAAGGTGTTCCCTTCAGCTGCAGATGCAGATGATGCGCATGTATATGCCGGTATAATCACTGACTACGTGAGTGGTACACAAGATCAGCCGGAGAACTTGATTACTGTGAAATGGATTGGTGATGTTCTTCCTGATAGTAATACTATCAATCAAATGAGAACGGACGAAGGTGTTTGGACTTACACTATTAATTTGATGGAGTGCGTGGCGAAGACGCCGACAGTATCAGGTGACGACGACCTTGCGACAAGCGGGTGTGTCTCGGCGTTATCCATCGCTGATAACGTACCAATAGGTGGAAGAGGCGAAGCGTGCGAGGGGGCGGGTCCGGGGGGGTTATGTGAATACACCCCTGGACGATGTTTATTTCACTTCAGCGCGTCGGGCGAAGAGAGCCAGTCGGCGGCAGCGTCGAGGGTGATGGCGGACTGCTCTGTGCACAACTCCTCCGAGTCCGATTGTACGGCCAACCAGTGCGAATACGTTCACGCAATTAGCTCAACTGAGCTTGAAGATGTTAATACTATTGAAATTGAAAATGGTAAAATAAAAAAGTATAGTGATAAAAGTTTGGAATATATAGACAGTTCTCTTGTTGACCTCGACGAATGTAAATTAGTAATTAACCATGAAAGTGATGGTTCTGATAGTAGCATTATTAATATTGATTTTAAATATCGTAATATAGTTTATAAAAATTTATCAAATTATATCTTAAGTGTTACGGATAAACTTATAAATCAAAAAATTACTTTTGAGGAGTATTCATTTGATGTTGCAAGATACTTGGCTAGTTTAATAAATTATACAACATGTACGGACACTGCTACCGAACCTTCGCAGACGTGTGAGCTCGACGCCAGCACGGGCAACTGCCCTGAAGGCTGCAATTTTAATGAATGTATCTATGATCCATATGGCCAAGAATACGTATATAATATCGATGAAGAAAACCCTGACTTTGAAACATATCAAAAAGCAATTGAATTGTTACCTGTAAAAATACCAACCTCCGCGGATTCGAATACACTCAGTACTTTTTTGGGTAAAAAAGGTGCCGGGGGGGAATTATTAGAAACATATGATATAAAACATCAAATTAAAGATATAATCTATAAATCTGGGAATGCGCTTTTACTACTTGAATATCAAACATTTACTAATAATGTTTGGAGTAATGCCGCGCTCCCCGCCCCCGAACTTGTGGGCACCAACAACAACCCTGTTCTGATAAATACAGCTCTCGAAAATGGTTCAACTATTCAAATAGGCGGTAATATTAATGGAACACAGAAAACCTTTTCTTCTAATACAAATACAAAATATAATGATTTATTCGATGGTTCCAAAACATACACAATTGTAGGAGAGAAAAAACAATTAATAGGAAATATGGTGGAAATTGAGATTAGTGGTGTAGATCCAGGTTTATATGATAACAAAAATATTATCATTATGGATGATGAAATTGAGGAAAATTTATTTGCCTACACTACTACAGATGATACCGACACCGGAACACAGATAGGATGGATTGGAGGTGTGCCGATCGCAGACGATGCATTAACTGATGGTGCCGTAAGATGGGTAATTAAAGAAGTTCGGTTAAAAGATGTACCTGTTGATATTTATTTTGAAGGAGATATTGATGGTTTATACAAAAAGAATGATATTATTTCAATTGAAGGAGCCGATACTATTTTTAATGAAAATTTAAAAATTGACGATACAACAGGAAAATATCAAAGGATTATGGAAGTTGATAAAGGGCAAAATAAAATAACTGTCGAAAATGCAAAAAGATCAGGTAAATATTTTGTTGGTCGCGAAGAACTTGAAAGACTCCATTATGAAGAGGATCCAAACTATTGTATTTTAAATCCGGGGTCAGCAGTAGATGGAGCAGAAGTGTTAAAAAAAATGGAAATAAATACCCAATATAGCTGTAATATATCGATTGATACTTATAATGAATGTAAAATCTTATCAACAGCCGGCGACTCGGGGACAGATCCATGCAGTAGTAGTCTAAATTGTGTTAATGTTGAAGGAAAATGTTTACCAAAAAATTATGAAGATGGTGGATACATTTATGGTAATGGAGATGAAATTAAATGTAGTGAAATATTTCGTAGTAATTCATCACTTGAAAAAACGAAGTGTGGGGGATTTAAGAGAGATTCCTTCGTCGTGAGTAGTGTGGATCGAGTTGTCAGTGGTGGTATAGAGATATCGTTTGTAGCACCAGCAGGAGGAGAGGTTCCGACTAGCGCTGAACTTAATTACGATACAGGTACTCGTCTCCGACTTGAAGGAGACTGTGGAAGTATTCTAGACGCAGCAGAGGTCGAAAAATGTCTAGGCCCATTCTCCTATGACGAAACAACACCAAAAATAAGATTATTAAGTTTTTCTAGTAATGCTGATCCAGCAAGTGATGATGATCTGCCGAACTGCAAACTTATCATCCAAGGCACCAATAATGAAACATCATATTATAAAGATATGTTTTCTACCGATATGGATGATATAAACATTAACATTACACCAGAATCTGTCAGTTCACCTACAGCTTCTACTGCTATTGATGACGGTTCCATTCCTGAGGAAATATTTAACAAATTCTATAAATCATTTCAGAAGGATGGAATAACTGATGAATATTATTATTATTTACCAGTAGATAAAATAAATACTAAATGTATAGGGGGGCCAGGCTGTAATGACAGTGATAAAGTAACATGCCTTGATACTTCCAGGATACCCCCGTCTCTGTCGCAAGAACTAACTACAAAGCTGGATGAACACGCCACCTACTCTCGGGAGGCCGCAACCGCAAACAATATCTGCGGCCAAATACATGACGGCGTTACCTGCCAAGAGGCCCTCGAGTTTGAACCGACCGACGGCGACGACACAGCATCATGCTCGGCCACAGGCTGCGCTTACATAGCACGCCCGCAATCTCCGCCCGCCCCCACCACTTCATTTTTTGATACTCATTATAATGCTAATTATAATGAAGGAAGAAAATGTATTCAATCTAATGGAGAATATTCAGAAATATATGATGATAATGAATTTATAGAATCCTTCTTGAGGATCTACGGCGGCACTGTCTTGGAGAATGAAGACAATAAAGAAGAGGCTAACACAATGTTCAAAACAATGTGTGAAGATGTTTATGGAGATAAATATATTATTCCTGAAAAATGTAAATATATAGAAAATTATACTTTGGGTGGTTTTGCTTTGCCAAAAAAAGAGGGACAACTAAACAACTGGAGAGTAATATACTTAAAAAAGGACGACGATAATAATATTATTAAGGAAGAAAATAAAATTCTATATCATTCAATAGATGCATCTAAAAACCATTTTATAAGAATTGAGGGTGAAGGTAGTGCTGCCGATAAAGGAATATATATTATTTCTTTAAAACCCCCTGAAATTGATACGGATGTGGGTGTGACTGGTGATGATAAATTAATTAGTATTAAAAATTATGTAAGGAATGATGTTAGTTTTTTGGCGAGTGATTACCAGGCTCCGGCTCCGGCCGACGGGACCGAGTACAATGAACCCTGGGATATAGATACAGTTACCATTAAAAGAAATTGTGATTATAATAATGGAGAATGGGAAAATGCATATTGTAAATTGCAAAGTGATCCGCTGATAAGAATAAGAACAAGCGATATTTGTGAAAGAACGGGTTATAAATTTAATAAATCAGCAAATTTATGTGAAAAAGAAATTAAAAATACGGAATCAGGATCAAGTTATTGTACTGGTAAAAGTCGTTCAACAGATAACACCAACAAAACCAACTGGGGAATTATGAATGGACTGAATGATGGAGATAAACATCCGTGTAGTGTTTGTAGTTGGGTAAAAGAGACCACGGCTCCCCAAGGACAACACCCGAAACAATATTGTGAACCATTGTCAAGATGGAATTGTAATATATTAAATGAAGAAGAATGTGGAACAGAAAGACCTGGAAGAACACATAATTTATCAAAGGCAAAAGCATGTGAATATTATCATCATAATATGGAACCTAAAGATATTGAAATGGATCCAATCACCGATGATAATGATTATGAATGTACTGGTGGGACATGTAAAATACGAAAAGCCGAATTTAATTGTCAAGATATTACAGGAGGGGCATCTTCATCTACATGTTCTAATATAAATTCTCTAGAATTATGTGAAAATGAGAATAGTGGCTGTGAATGGAAATGTCCTTTATCTAGTCTTCACGAAAAGCGGGGTTATATTGTTAAAATTGGCGATCCCCCAGATGACCCGGGCACAACTAATTTATCACTAAGGGAAAGGGATAAATACCATGCTCCAGGTGATTTAATTGTAACATGTGCTGATGGTTATGAAGCTTCATCACCAACCGATTCAACTTTACCAAAAGCTGTATGTGTAAGGAATAGAGATACAAATACATTAGCTGATCACAGTGAAGTAATTGATTTTACTGGTTGTGTTCCAATATTAAAATGTCAAAATCCCGAATTAACACCAGAAATAATTCAAACAATGTTTTCGAATGATCCATCTTCTGTTCCATCTCAATTTAAAACTGATGGAGTAATTGATCCATTAAAATTACCAAATAGTGATGGAAGTTTTCAATGTATGAGACCATCTACACTAAAAGATAATCCAGAAGATGAGCCTTCTTGGAGTCAAGCTGGATGTTGTCAAAATGTTGGTTTGTGTTCTGGTAATGTAGCATCTCATCAAGATGTACAATGTCCAACAGGGCAACAAATTAGAATGACATATTATGAAGGAAATGATACACTTTCACCACAAATCGGTAGTACTGTTGAAACATGTTGCGCCCCTCCTGAAATACCAACAATTACAGTACCCTTAGATGCTGATTACTCTGAATTAATTGTTTCTGAAAATTCGGTTGAAAGTCAAACGTTTAGAGAAAATTTTATTGCGGACATTGTATCTATTTTAAATGCTTCCGAGGATGTTACTAGTACAATTACAGCTGATATGATTGAAATAGTAAATATTGGAGAAGGATCTATTGTTGTAACATTCAAAGTATTAAAAGATACAGCAGGTGAGGTAGTCCTTACTGAACAAATTTCAAGGACATTAACAGCTGGTACAAGGTTTGAAAGAGTTGGAGCAGTTACAAATGCTGTTCCTAATTTTAAACCATTTGATCCAAAAGAAAAATATCTTTATTATAGTGATAAATTTAAAACCGGTATTACACTTGAAGAAGCTGTGATAAGTATTTTTGTTACAATCTCACTTTGCTTATTCTGTTTAGTAATACTGGGTATGTTATTTAAATAAAATGATTAAAAAATGATTAAAATTAGTTTTATCTATTTAAACCGTCAAAGAATGAATCTAGTCCAGGAGGACCGCCTGGTTCTCCCCCAGTAAAATTTCCAGTGTAGTTTTCGATTTGATCAATTGGTGTTGATACAGAAGGCATTGTAGGTGGTGTAGGTGGAGTCATCTGTAATGCTCCATCTTGATCCCCTCTCATTCCAAAAATAGTTGTATCAACTTCTTTTTTTACAATTGGTGTTTCTGGTAGAATTTTTGTTCCTGATGCAGGTCCAGATAAACTTTCATTTACTTTCTCAAATAAATCACTTGGATCTACATCTTTAGGAGCATTTTGGTGTGCAATGGAAACATATGCAAAAATAAAAGCATTTTTCAAAATAATGTAAATGATTGGGAAAATTAGATAAATCCATGCAAGATTGGTTTGTTCATATTGACATAGTCCATATATAATAACACCCATTATAATTGTTAATTTAACTTCGCTCCATGAATATAAATTATATAAATTTTCCATCCTTTGATTTTTAAATTTTTTTAATGTATTCCTTGTCATAAACAAAGAAATACCTGAAACAATCACATAAACAATAAATACAACTACTGGAGAACATAATTTGATTGATGTTAAACTTAAGTTAGCTAATTCCATATTATTATATATTAAACTATATTTTTTTTTTACTATATAAAAATAACTTCGTAATTTATATTATTATGGGTATTCCATCGTATTATAAAACTATCATTCATAATTACCCTGAAATTATTATACCTTGTGAAAAATTAAATGAAAAAGTTAATCATTTATTTTTAGATTTAAACTGTGCAATTCATCCATGTTGTGCAAATAAAACCGATGAAAATGAAATGTATGCTTCAATTTTTGAAAAAATTAAAGAATGTATTTATTTAACAAATGTTAAAGATTTAATTTATATTGCAATTGATGGTCCCGCACCAAGGACAAAAATGGAACAACAAAGACAACGAAGACTTAAATCTTCTCAAGAAAAGAAAGTATGGGATACAAATCAAATCACACCCGGAACACCTTTCATGAATAACTTAAGTACCTATCTAAATAAAAGATGTAAAGAATTAAATGTTAATTGGATTCTATCCGATTCAAACGAACCAGGTGAAGGAGAACATAAAATTATGCATTATATGGATCAATTATCTGAAGATTCAATAAATATTGTATATGGTCTTGATGCTGACCTCATTATGCTTTCAATGATAAGGAAAAATAAAGTATATTTACTAAGAGAAAGAACTGAATATAATATTGAAAATCTAGAATCAAATTATATTTTTTGTAATATTCAACTTCTTAAAAAATCATTACTATCATCTATAAAAAAAGATAGTTTTAAAATATCAAATCAAAATATCCTTTATGATTATTTATTATTATGTTTCTTTATTGGTAATGATTTTATTATTAATTCCCCAAGTATTAATATACGTTATCAAGGATTAGATCATTTATTAGAAATATACAATACATTACAAGAAGAACATTTTGGAAGATTTTTTCTCATGAATAAAAATAAAATAGATTTGTACAACTTGAGATTATTCTTAAAGAAATTATCCTTGAAAGAAAATGAAAAAATAAATGAAATCTTAACTATAAGAAGGAACCAACAAAAAAAATATCAACGGATATATAACAATATCCTTAAAAAAAATAATTTCTCTAAAATTGAAGATGTTATCTTTGAAACAATGGATATTAAAGAAGATACTTATAAAGAGTTTCAAAACCATTTACCTGTAATCTTAAGGGATGGGGAAGATGAAATATTTCAATCAAAAATAAACTATTATATGTATCATTTATATGACCATTTAAATTATAATCCCAGTTATCAAATGATATTAGAAAATGATAAAAAGAATTTGTGCGAAGAATATTTACGATCAATTCTTTGGACGGTTGACTATTATTTTAGTGAATGTACTTCATGGAAATGGTATTATCCATATCATTTTACACCACTGCTTACCGATTTATATGATTATGTAAATACATTAAATGATTTAGATATTCTAAAAAAAGATAGTATCCCTCATACACCCCAAGAACAATTAAAAATAGTTTTACCTTTACAAGAGGATAGTTATATGTATCCTGAAAAAACACCCTTACATTCTGTATTAAAACGATACTATTGGGAATGTCATCCTATTCTACCACATTTATAATATTTTATACTTATAAATGGAAAGATTAAGAAACATACTTTTTGAAAAAAATATTAAAATTTATTATGAATCTTCATTATTTACATTGATCATAATCACATATTTGAGTCTTTATATACATTATTATCTAATGGAAATGTTATTTAAATAAATTATCTTTCACATGGTATTGGTTTCATCCATTCCAAAACTTCATCATCTTTATCTAATTTTTCTAAAAGTTCATAATCTGTAAATGCTTTAATCTTATCAACCCAAACTCTTTCACCATTAATAGTTTTAATCCTTAGATTAAATAATGCTGAATTATTATGTGTTTCAAAAACAGATTTGTAGAATTCTAAATCTTTTTGAAGAGAATAGATCTGTTGAACATAATTTACTTCTTTCTTAACATCATTTTTCCTTTCTTCAGCCATATTTAAATTACGAATCAAGAAAGGTGTATTTTTAACCATTTTTTTTTAATTATATAAAAAAAATATTTATCAAATTTTTATAATAATTAAATAAATGAAAAAGATAATACCATTAACAATCTTTTGGTCAGGAGTAACAATGGCGTGGACATATACAGTACATCAATATCATTTGAAAAAATTATATAATAAATAATAAATAATAAATAATAAATGGAAATCAATTATTGTTTAATAGGGATAACGCTTTTATTTTCTGGAATCTATATGAATTTTTTAAATAAAGATTCAGAACACTTTCGAAGATTTTACAATCTTCTGGATGCGGGACAAAAAAATAAATATGAAGAAATTGTTAAAGAAAAATTATTAATTTATGTTGGTGGAAGTTTATTAGGATTAGGATTATCTTATTATTATTATTCAAAAAATAAGAATGATAATTATTTATTTTGTAAGTTATTAATTATCGTTAATCTTGTTAAATTAGGATTTTACTATTTATTCCCAAAAAGTCCATTGATGTTATATTCATTAACCTCAAAAGATCAGGTTTCTGCTTGGGCTGATATTTATACTGAAATGAAACATCGTTGGATATTGTCTCTCGCATTTGGATTTTTTGCATATTTATTCTTAACATTAGCGTTGGTTAAATGATAATAGTTCTTCACCTGAAAATTCAGAGTGAGTACTTGTTAAATTTTGATATAAATTTTCTAAATGTTGTTTTTGTGTATTGTTTACAGCTTTTTCATGACATTGTTCAACGAGTTTATTCACTCCATGAACTGTTTGCTTATTTAATTCATTTCCATTCCAAGTTGCCCATTTATTTAAGTATTGATCTGTAAGAGATACTTTTGGAATTGCATCACATTTTAATTCATCGGTTGTTTCAAGTATTGAACCTACTTCTTGTTTCGCTTTGTATAAAGCCCACGCACCTATACACATACAATGATTTTTATTAAGGCGTCCTTGCGACCAATCACTTTGTCCTGTATCGGTTGAAAATCCAACAGTAGAATTATTCGCATTAAAGCATATTTGATGAACACCACCATCTAACTCACTACAATAACCTTGATCATCCCATGATCCACTTTGATCAGAACTATTTGTATCTTCACGACATTTTTCTAATGGTTCCCCATAAATATTTAACATTGTATCATGTGTATCTCTATCCATATTATCCATTGGTTCTGTACAATTAAATCTTTCCGGTGGAGGAGGTGTTCCGCTGTTTCCAACCAAACTTAATAAAACAAAAATATCACCCATCCCACCCCTTAATTCAGTTGGCGCTTGACATATCCTTTGATGGCAAAAATCATCGCCATCAATTGTATGATGTATCGCAGGATTATATAATACAGGTAATTCATCCATTTCATTTGTACCAAATAATACCGCAATAATTAATCTCCCCGAACTTGTTCTTTCTCCATTCAATGTTATTCCATTTTGACAAGTGAATGCAGTTACTTGTGAAGGAATATTAGCTTCATTACTACATGGATCATCAATTGTAATTACAAAGTGATCATACTGTCCATCTGTTAATTGTACTGTATGTTGTTCAACTTTTGCATATCTCATTAAATCGCATAAACAAGGGACGCAACAACGATAATATTTTCCAAACCATTGATTACCATCTAAATCATCTAATACAATATGGTTTGTAATATTACCACCGCTTCTATTAGGAGATACAATTGAACCACTTACACCACAATAAAATTGATTGTATAAATTAAAATGACGTCTATCTAAATTCATATTATTCACAAAATAGTGGTAAAACATTGGTCCTCCAGAATTACGACCTCCATCTGGAAAGATAGATGAATAATGGTTTTCCATAAACTCTTGAAATAATCCTTGTTTTTCATCCATTGTAAATCCTTCAATAGTATTAACACCCTGAATCATCAAACGTAGGATAACTATTATCATTAAAAATTGAAGTATTTTTACTACATTTTTATCCATTTTTATATTTATATCTATAAAATATAAAATATAAATTATTTTACAATTTCAACAAATAATTCAATAGGACATGGTCCAACTTCTAACATAATTTGGTGAATATCTTTAATAGTATGTCCTTCTTTCAATAACTTATCTCTTACATATAAAAATGCCTTTTCTCCAATTTTATAAGTGATTGCCTGCCCTGGATTATTCATATATCTTATAATTGCTTTATCGATTTGTTTATCTGTATAATTCACTAATTCTTTTTTCATTAATTGAAAACATTGATCATATTTCCACCCAAAAAAATGAATCGCAGTATCAAGGATTAAACGTAATGATCGTAATCTTTCATATTCTAATTTAAAGTAATATTCATAATCATCCTTATAATTTCCTAAATTTTCAGAATATAATCCCCAACCTTCAGAATAACCATCATCTCCCAATTTAAGGTAATTTGGTATCTCTGCATTATTGTGAAATGAAACTTCATAATGGTGTCCAGGAATACCTTCGTGTAAACTTAAAACATACAATTCGTGTTTATTGATATTTTCGGGCTTAAAAGTATTAATGTAAAATGTACCTTTTTTCTTATTTTTTAAATCAGAAGAAACATAATATGCAAACATACGTTTATTTTCTAATGGAACGGGTTTGATAAGATACAAGTCTTTTTTTGATAAAGATCCATGAAAATTTTTAGAAAATACATTTGTTTGTAAGTCTTTCCTTATATTTTTTAATTTCTGAAGAATATCTTTTGAATGTTTAAATGTATATTTTTGAACTGATTCATCAATATTTTTAAGGCCCATTTTTGTTTCTAACCGTTTTTTTTCTTTATTTAAACGTTTTAATTCTTTCCAACCTAAATCATACACTTGTTGAGGTGTAATTGATTGGAAAGTTTTGTATTGTATCATTTTTTGATAAGCAGATTTACCACCTTTGTAAGCGCATAAACCAATTTTATCATCTTTTGTATAAGGATAATATTCTTGGATTAAAAACATATTTAATTTTAACAAATTCTTTACTAAATATTTTTGAACCGTTTCATCCCATTCTTTTGGTTTTGGTTTTGAATTATTATCATATAAATTATTTTTCAAAATATTATTTATTGTTTCTATCATTTTATCGACAGTTCTTCGTGGCAAACATACTTTCTTATCCATACCATTTTTCATTTTCATCAATATTTCATTTGTAATAACATTCAAGGATTGTAATCGTTTCATAAAATCTAAATAATCTCTACGTTTTTCAAACTGATAAGTTCCATTTCCACTACATTCTGTTACATAGTCAATCAAAACATTATCATTTAAATTAATAGGCATGTACATATATATTTCATATTCTAATTCCATATGAATATTATGTAAAATGTCTCTTAATAAAATACGATCTCCTAATGTTTTATTCTCTTTTTTTTCTAATATTTTTTTATATTTCAAATCTAAAGTATGTAATTTTTGATAATGTTTTTCTGAATAAAAATCTGGTTGAATATGTTTTTTATTAGAATATTCATCAAATAAAAAAAAATCATTCATTGTTGGATCTATTTTAATTAAATCATGAAGATATTGATCACATAGTTCCATATATATTATATCAATATTTATTATATTTCATCTAGATCAATACTTCCACCGCTTTCATCATCGCTTTCATCTTCGGGAATATCCATTGTAAATTCTACACCTCCATCATCTATTTCTCCAAATTCATTATCTTCATTTGTAGTGATAAAATCGGGGATATGCTTACCAGCTTTTAGAAGATGGAGATGGCTATCTTCATAGACATCAATTATATCACATTTACTATCTTGAAAATCCCTTAGAGATACAAGTACAATATCATTCATATTAACAAACTTACGTTTTCTCATTGCCCCACAAAGTGTCGCCATACGATCTGTTCCATCAAAACACTTGACATCAAAACGACAATTACCTTTAAGAGCTGTAATTTGTGCATATTCTTGACCTTCTTCTTTTAAACGAAGTGCTTTCGTTTCATATCCTTCTTTCTTTCCCCTCTTATGTTTTTTACCTCCTTTCTGATTACCACGTCCCATTTAATTATATTATTTAATTTTAATTTTAATTAATTTTAATTAATACTAAATTATCAAATTTTAATATATATATATTATAAATAATAATGAAAGTTTTAACAGATAATAAAGAAATATTTATATTACTTATTGTAGCTTTAGTATTATTTTATCTAAATAAACAAAATAATAACATTGAAGGATATGCTAACATATGGCGTCAATTAGCTAATTATTTTAATGAGCAACGTACTGAATGTTTAATTGATAATTGTGTAAATCCTGATAAATGCCCTAGAAGTTTTATTCTAAGTAGTAATCGTTCTTTAAGAAGAAGGTGTCGTTGTAATAACCCACGCGGTTTTGGAAATTGTTTTAGAGAAAAACAAATAAATTACAATAAATTAAGAAATTTATTAATTGTAGTAAATCAAATATCAAATATTCAAAAAAATATTGATCAAGTTACATCAATCAATAATTCGAAAGAAAAGAAGCAAGAATGTGAAAATAATAAAAATGAAGTAAAAGATCAGATAAGATCACGGTTTGGAGATTCTTCATTAGATGGTACAGAACTTTCAGATGAAAAGGAAGAAAAAGAAAGTATTGAAAATACATTGAATGAAACTTATGGAACATGTATTGATGAATATAAAGAAATTAAAAGTGAATCAACTAATACAATTAATCAATTAAATCAAGGTATGTCTAATATTATGAAGAATAATTTAGAAAGTGTATTAAATGTAAATGAAAGCGATTTAGATCAAGAATTCCAAGAAAAAAAAGCTGAACTTTTACAAATTAATCAAGAATGGAGGGAAATGGGGGCTTCAAGTTGGTGGCCACCTAGAAGAAAATCAAAAAGAAGTAGGGGAAGAAGTAGAAGTAGAAGTAGAAGTAGAAGAAGGTGGCGTAGATAATTTTACTTTTATTGATAAATAATAAAAATTTTATATTTGTATAATATAAATGGGTAAAAAAATGGATAATAAAGATGTTATAATTATTTTATTAGTTCTACTTTGTTTATATCAATATTTCAATCGAAATAGTTTTGAAGGAATGACTATTGATTCAGGTGATATTTTAGACGAAATAATAGAAGGTGGGGATGAATTTAATCCAGATGAGATAGAAGAACTTGTTCAAATGATGGAAGAAGCAGAAGCAGAAGAAGCGGGAGCAGCTACAGAACCAGCGGGAGATCGCGACTCCGGCTCCGGCTCCGGCTCCGGCTCCGGCTCCGATTCCGGCTCCGGCTCCGATTCCGGCTCCGGCTCCGATTCCGGCTCCGGCTCCGGCTCCGGCTCGCGCTGACGATGATGAGCCTGCTGCTGCTGGGCGCGGCGGAGCTCGGGGTCTACTTGTACCGATACTGCCTCGACCAGAAGCAGAAGAAGCGGGAGCAGCTACAGAACCAGCTACCCCTCCCGAATGTACCAGCGGGTGCTGTGGGAAGGAGGATGTTTCAAGAAATGCAAGAACTACATGTGAAGGGCATGTTGATGAAGATGCTTGTGTTGAAGATACTAATTGTCGTTGGTCATAATTATTTATTTTTTTAAATTTGATTTTTTTTATTTAAGTATTTCAAAATAAAAACATATGAAATATTTACTAATTACAGAATCTCCTGCAAAGGCCAAAAAGATTCAAGGGTTTTTATCAAATGAATATACAGTAAAATCGTCATGTGGCCATATTACTGATTTAGAAAAGAAAAAATTATCCATTGATGTTGAAAATAATTTTCAACCAACATACAAAGTAACCTCAGATAAGAAAGATGTTGTAAAAATGTTAAAGGAAAATGCACAAGGTAAAGAAATTATCTTTGCAGCAGACGATGATCGAGAAGGAGAAGCAATTGCATGGCACACAGCAAATGTACTAAAAACCAATATCCAAAAAAATAATCGTATTATCTTCCGTGAAATTTCCAAAAAAGCAATTATTAAATCTCTAAAATCACCCCAAACAATCAATATGAATGAAGTAAATGCTCAACAAGCCCGTAGAATTATTGATAGGTTGATTGGTTTTAAATTATCACCATGTTTATGGAAACACATCCATACATCAGAGTCAGGGCTTTCTGCTGGAAGAGTACAAAGTGCATTACTTAATTTGCTCAATGAAAAAGAAAAATCGATCGAAGATTATGAACCAGACTTAATTCTTGATATCAAAGGTACTTTCAAAGATTTAAAAGATACTGAATTTGTATTTACTGATGATGTTGATCCAGATGATGATTTTATGAAACAGTTGTTTAAGAAATTCAAAAAAAATAGAGAATTTAAGATTTATGATTCAAGCAAGAAAAAAGATAAAACCTATCCTAAGAAACCATTTATTACTTCAACACTCCAACAATCAGCTCAGAATGAATTAGGTTTTCCTGTTAAAATGACAATGGATCTTGCTCAAAAACTATATGAAAATGGACATATTACCTATATGAGGACTGATTCAACATTTATTTCAGAAGAATTTCAAGAAAAAATAAATGAATATGTTGGAAGTAAATATTATCAAAAAGCAAATGAAAAAAAAGTGAAAGGAGCACAAGAAGCTCATGAAGCTATCCGTCCAACACGATTAACTGGAGAACCAGATGTATCACCAGAAGAACTAAGGCTTTATAATATGATATTTAAAAGGACAATTACTTCACATATGAAACCAGCTGAATACAATGTTTATCGTATTAAACTAAATAATGATGCAACAAAACAATATGGTTATTTTACAACTAACTATCGACAATTAACATTTCACGGTTTTCTATCTTATGGAAAAAAAGAAGAAGAATTAGTTGTATCTGATAAACCTGAATTTAAAGAAGAATACATACTTGAAGAATGTATCTGTTCAGAAAAAGATAGTCCAAAACCTCAACTCTACAATGAATCTGGGATTGTAAGCCTTCTTGAAGATACAGGGATTGGAAGACCTTCGACATATGCTTCAATTATTGCTACATTATATAATCGTAAATATACAATTATTAATGATATTAAAATGGATGATATGGATGTAAAAATCCATCATTTGACAAAAGAAGGACAAATTATCCGAAAAGTAGAGGTTCAAAAAGGAAAAGTTGTTAAAAAAAGGATTCAAACAACACCTCTGGGAAGAAAAGTACTTGGTTATTTAACAGAACATTTTATGAATGTCCTTCATAAAGACTTTACAGTAAGGGTTGAAAAAGATTTGGATAAAATTGCAAAAGGAAAACTTAATTATATCGATGTTATAAGAAAAGTGTATGAATCATTTATTACAATTGTAGATCAACAAATGAATCTTAAAAAAACATCCAATCTAAAATTTCTAGGTGAAAAACAAGGGAAAAAAATTTATATGGGAAGTGGTAAATATGGTGCCTATCTCCAGATGATTAATCAGGCCAATCAAAAGAAAAATATTGGACTTCAAAAATATTTAGAAATGATTAATATGGATGAAAAAGACGTTACCTTTGATGATGCAATTAAATTTCTAAAATATCCAAAAAAAATAAATGATGAAATTACAATTCATATTGGCCCATACGGTTATTATATGAAATATAGTGGTAAGAATTATAAGATTAATCAATCTGGAAAATATACTGAAGATTATTGTTTAAGTGTAATCAGGGAAAATAAACTTAAACAATAAGATCTTATTTAATTTAATGAGAATAGAAAACATAAGCATTCTTTCTTCTTTATGGACTCCGTGTATATTAATATTCTGTTATCTTATTCATAACGAAAGGAAAAAAAGACAGTTGCGAAGAGTACCTTCTATAATTCAAGCGATTGAGGTTCCTCCTGGGAGAGTTTATATTGCTGAAGCAGTTGTTGAACCTCCTCAGGCATAATTGGTACATTATGGATTAACGCATGTTGTTTACAAAAACATGGGAAAAAGAAAGGAAACCATGCGTTTTTATCACATTTTTCTCCTTTCCTTGGACCTTTTAGTAAAATATGATTACATTGATACTTCATTATTTTTTTTTAAATTATTTTGTTTAAATAATTTAAAAGTAAATAGTAAAATGATGAATAATATGAATACATTTGAACAAATACCACAAAACGAAATACAATTTTTCAAAGAAAAAGTACAAAGATGGCTTCATGTAGATTCTCAGATCGCTCAGCTAGAAGCACAAGTAAAAGATCTTAAGAAAGTAAGAAATAAAGAATTAGAACCTGAAATAACCGGCTTTATGGTGAAACACAATGTTTCTGATCTAAATACAGAAAACGGTAAATTAAAATGTCAAGAGAGAAAGACAAAAAAAGGATTAAATAAAGTACATATCCGTGAAAATCTATCGAAGTATCTTACTGAAGAAGACAAATTAGATAAGTGTATGGATGATTTATGGAAAAATCGACCTATAGTAATTAGTCATAAACTACAAAAGGTAAAACCCCGAAAGACTAAAAATAATTAAATAAGAGAATATATATATGGAGGATTATATTATCCGTAAAATATCGAAAAAGAAAGGTAAAAAATATTATCACAAATATTACGATAAAAAGGGTAAGGAATTAAAAGATAAAGATTACATTAAAAAAATAACAGATGGTATTTATATTTCACCCGCCTATGATAATGTTAAAATTAATCTAAAAAAAAATGCAAAAGTAAGAGCGATAGGTTATGATACCGAAAAAAGACCACAATATGTATACAATAAAAAATTTATTGAATCACAAAAAGAAAAAAAGTTTGATCACATGTCATCCTTTGGAAAGAAATTCACAAAAATAAATCAAAAAATTAATGAAGATCTATACTCAACCAAAGATTCAAAAGAAAAACAAGTCGCAATGATTTTAAAATTGATTATGGAATGTCATTTTAGAATTGGGAATGAAAGATATTCTAAAAAATATAAATCCTATGGTACAACAACCTTAGAAAATAAACATATTAAACTAAAAAAAGACCATGTTATCATTGATTTTATTGGTAAAAAAAAAGTAAGGAATGTCTGTACTGTAAGGAATAAAAAAGTTGTCAAAACATTAAAAGAAAAAAAAAGGACATTGAGTAAGAATGATAGAGTATTTACATATCGTAAAGGGAATGAATATTTTAATATCCAATCCTCAGATGTAAATAAGTATTTAAAACAATTTGGAAAGTTTTCAGCAAAAAATTTTAGAACCTGGGGAGCAAATATTGAATTTATTGTACAAGTCAATAAATACTGTAAAAAAGAAAAAATGAATACTAAAAAACAAATTGAAGCATGTATTAAGAAAAGTATCCAGGAAGTTGCGTGCAAGCTACATAATACAAGTGCCGTTTGTAAAGCCAATTATTTAGATCCTGAATTATTGAAGTTTTTCACAAATGACCCCGAAGGATTTTTAAAACATTTTGATATTCATTCCAAAGAAGAACTATATAAGAAATATGTGTCTTTTTTAGATAATTTATAATTATTTATTCTTGTAAATATGTTTTTTTCCATTTTTAAATTCGCCCTTTTTTTCACCTAATTCTCCATCTTCAATTGCATAAATATATTGTGGATCTTCGCCTTCAATAATATAATATTCTTTTCCATAGTGTTTAATGACAGATACAAGTTCCCCTTCTTCTTCTTCTGAAGAAGAAGAAGATTTTTTACTACTTACTTCATCTACATCAGACATTTCTTCAGTTGTTTCACCTGTTTTTTCTTCACCCACTTCTTCTACTTCACCCACTTCACCCACTTCTTCTACTTCCTCTACCTTTTCTTCGATATTTTCTTCTTTTTGAATACTATCTTTCATCCTTTCAACAAGTGATTTTTTACCTTCTTCGTACCATCCATTGATACCGATGCTTGTTTTAGCAATATCCATAATAGTTAAATCATCCCGATCAACATGTTTGCTATATGTTTCAATTGCAAGCTTTACTTTTTCTGGATCATCATGAAAACTATTCATTTCGTTATCTAACCAATATTGATCGCTTTGTCCTTTTTTAGGAGTTAATTTTTCTTCTAATTTTTCTTCTAATTCATTCACTTTTTTTTGAAGTCTTTTAATTTCTTCGGTGCAATTAAATATTTCTGTATCTTTTGCCCGTAACATATCATGTTTAGTTTTTTCATCTAGTTCTTTATTTGCTTCATCCTGAATTTTATTAATCATTACTTCATAATCATAACATTTCCTTTCATTTAAAAGTAATAATTTATCTTTTTCTTCGATTTCTTTCATTAATTTTTGATTCATTTGATGAGTTATAGTAACATCATTATTTAATTCATTTAATTTTTGTGAAGAATCAATTTCTTTAATCTGATAAGTTTCAAAAAGTTTATTTATTTCATTTAAGATTATTTCTTTTGATTGAATAAGATCCATTATTTCTAGTTAAATTATACACAATAATTTTAAATATTTTAAATAGTATATAATGTTTGTGAAAAAACATTGTTCTCCAAGGAAAGGTAAGATAAATATTAGTTGTTTATCAAAAAATTTATTAATTAAAATTGCAAAAGTACTCAATAAGAATTATGGGGCAAAAATAAAGATTAAAAAACAATCAAAGAAAAAATTATATGATGCAATTAAAAATAAATTAAAAACAAAAGAATGTAAAAGTGAATTATGTTGGAAAAATATTGATCAGATCTCGAATTCATTGAATGAAAAAGAAAAGAAAGAGTTTGAAAATAGTTTTCGTCCATTACGACCACAAACATGGGATAAAAATCCAAATACATGGTTAAATACAACAGACATTAATAATGTAATGGAACAATATGAAAAAAAATATCCTTATTTTCAATACTATGGAGCAACACCAATTGATTTTAATCTAAAATATGGCGATAGTTGTATGGTAAGTGATTTATGTAAAATAAATTTAAATAACCTTAAAAATAAAGAATGTATTGGGATGGTATTTAATACAGATACACATGATGAACCAGGGCAACATTGGTTTTCTATGTATATTGATATTGTTGGTAAGAATATGCCTAAACCAGCTATTTATTATTTTGATTCGGCTACTTCAGTTCAAAAAATGGAAGAATTACCAGTCCAAATAATACAATTAATGGAAAAATTACAAGAACAAAGTAATTATAAATTTGATATCTATTATAATGATATTAAACATCAGAGAGGAAGTACTGAATGTGGAATTTATTGTCTATACTTCTTAACTGAAATGTTAAAAGGGATTTCTTTTAAAAAATTAATTCAAAGAAATTTAACCGATAGAAAGATTGAAAAATATCGTAATATATTTTTTATTGATAATAAAATAATATAATAATATAATATAATATGAATTATTTAGATAATGTAAATAAAAAAATTTTAAGTTATTTTAATAATTTATTCCCTAAAAAGAAATTCGAACAATCATTACTTATCTCTACAATATTATTATTGTTATTATCACTTGTAATTCATTATCATATTTATCAAATGGATAGAACTAGAGAAAGATTATTGAAAAATAAAACCGATAATATTAGCGATAAAACATATGAAATAAGTGATAAAACATATGAAATAATTGATAAGTTAGATGCCCTTGAAATTAATTGTCCCGCATGTCCAGAAAACAAATGTCCAGAATGTAAATGTCCAGAACAAAAAGAACAAAAATGTCCAGATTGTAACTGTCCTCCTGCACCAAAATGTCCCAGACCCCGTGATATTGCTAAAGAAAATGCGAATAAGAATGCGAATAAGAACACAAATGCGAATAAGAACAAGAACACAAATGCGAATAAGAACAAGAACACAAATGCGAATAAGAATACACATGTGAATAAGAACACAAATGCTACAAAAGATAAAAAAGAAAATCTAGATTCAATAGAATCATCCAATAACCTTTTCAGTGATTTTTATTCTGTATTTGTTCCAACAAATTCCGATGAACCAATTATTCGAGTCAATAAGAATAATGTAGAGGATGAAAATAAAAAACTAAATGAAAAGATCGATCAAATTGAAGGTTTTGAAGCAATACCAGGATATGGCGTTGTTGGAAGATAAACCATACGTTTATCTATTATTTTTATAAACTTGTTTTACAATATTAGAATGTCTCTCTATGAACAATTTCATTCAGATATTAATAAAAAACATATGTATAATGTAATTCATACTTTTATCCAAAAAGAAAAGGGTTTTAATATTTTAGATGATCCAGAAAATTATCAAATATTTTTATCAAGTGTTCCTATGGTTTTTGAAAATAACAATGTCGATGAAATTGAAGAAATGAATCAAATTTTATTAGATAATAATGTTAATTTTTTTACAGAAAAATATGAAAAAAAAACAATTGAACCTATCGTTAAAGACGATTTTGATAAATTATTACAAGAAAGAGAAAAACAAGATATAGCATCAAATACATCTAAATCAAGTACATCTGAAAATGAAATCCAAGAAGAAAAATCAAATGAAACAATTGATATGTTATTAGAAACTTTTAAAACTAAATCAAATGAAGAAGTGAAAGAAGTGAAAGAAGTGAAAGAAGTGAAAAAAAATGATATTGAAACAAAAATAATACATATTAATTCAAGTAAACGTACCAATATTAATTCTTCAAGATATAATTATAAAATTGATCTTTTTAAAAATGATATTTCAGTAAATGAAATAGAAAAAATATCAAAATTAATAATTCCTATCGAAGATAATTATCTATTTAGCATACCCGTATTAGTATTAATAATACCTGAATTAAATTGTAATATCCATATGCAACAAGAAGAAGTACTCGAAGGAAATAATCGTAAATATGGCGTTTATCAATCGATTGAAACACATACATTAATAAATAAAGGTAATACAGGTCGTATTACTATTGATATTAGAGATGTAAGTGAAAAGAAATATAATTCATGCGATATTTTAAAAGTAAATATCGTTGAATTTAAAAATAACCGTATTTATTTTACTTGTTCATCAATCCATAAATTAGATTATCAAATAGGTGATTATATTAAAATTATTAATAATAATTCACATAATAGCTTATTTCATATTTTTCAAGAACCATTAAAGATTAAAAAATTACAAGAAAATATTTTAGTTTGTGAATATAGAGGTATTGATGAAATTGATGATAAAATATTAACAAATATAGATATGAAAATTATGAATATGAGTAATCAGAATATAGTCTATTTTAATTAATTTTTGCTTTTTGATGAAGTAAATAAGAAAGTAAATAAAAACAAACGATAGTAGTAAAAGTATTCATTTGATTGGATTGTTTTGAGATGTAATAATAGAGTAAGGGTGTAATTGATAAATAGATAAGTGAATCAGCGAAAATCGCTTGACTTTGGTAATATTTTGCATATTCTTTAAATTCATCAATCACTTTGTTAATATTTTTTGGTGTAGGTCTTATAACAAAATAATAGAATAATATATCATGTAATATCTGAACTATTAAAAGTATTACTAAATATTTAAAAAGTTCATTCTTTTTAGATAGATAATTATTCTCTCTTAAATATTGAAAAATAAATTTTGCGATATAAAATCCAATAAGAATTGATAATACATCTAGAATAATAGCAGACCACCCCAAATTATTGTACCAATTATTAATTACAATACTACTTTGATTTGTAAATTTAAATAAATATAACATAAATAACTCTATTATTGCAGTTGCTGTTAAAAAGTGAATAAATTGAATTTGATCTATCATTATAATTTAACAATTATTTTTTACAAAGATGTCTTAAACAATTTATCATTTCTTAAAATAAGAGATTCACTATTTTCAATTGTTTCGGGATTTTCAAGGTAATTTTGATAATCATAGAGTTTAATTATTGGAGATTTTTTAAAAGGTGAATAAAATAATTTTTCAGATATATTATACTTAATAATATAACCTTTTAAATTATCTTCTGTTACAACTTCTTCTAGACGGGGGAAAATACTTTTATCAATTTTAGTTTGTATAATATATTCGGGTACCTCATAAATACTTTGAAATACTGAAAATTTTTTTCCTAATTTTTGATTTAATTCATGTTCTTTTTTTTCATAAAAAGAAAGATGTTTTTTAAATGGTTCATAATCTGCAAGTCTCACACCATTTTCACGGATATAACGGATATCAATACTTTCCCCTTCATCTTGTACCCTATAATAAATAAATATATCTTCATCATTTTTTTTTGCTAAAACAACATAATTATCAGGTTTAATATGAAATGTAAAATGAGATTTAAATTGTTTCTGATCAATTTCATTCAATTTAGCGGAGGTAATTCCAGGAAAATGTGATTCTTCTTGTAATAATTTTTTTGAAAAACGAAGACATTTTTCATTTAATTGAATATCATCACGAGTATTTTGAATACAATCAACCGATGATTCTTTGATAATATCTGTTATTTTTGAACTAATATTTGATTTACGTTCCATAATATCAAATAATATTTGATCAACTGTTCTTCCATTTGTTTCTTTTTTCATAGACAATATTTTGGTAATTGTTTTATATACACTTTTATGTTTTTCGACTAATTGATTTTTGATATCACCATCTATATTAATATCATTCACTTCAGTCCATTCAAGTTCCTTAAGAGATTTATAAATATCTTCAACGGTATCTCCATAGGGTAACATAGTCAAATACAAGTATTGTTCAACATTTCTTTCACTTTCAGGTAAATCAATGTGGGACTCCATACGTGCTGCACGACCTAATACTTGATCAACACGAATATAATTCCAGAATGGTTCCATAACATGAACCTGTCTGACAGCTTTGAGTGAAATACCTTCTGCTCCAGAACTTGAAATAAGTATAATATGAATATATTCGCCACGCAAATTTCCTTTATGATTAAATGCTTCTTTATTTATTCTCCTTTGTTCTTGTGATTCTTTACCCGTAATAAAAGTATAACGCTTTTTCATTGATTGTTTTGAAATTAATTCATTTATATCTTCTTTTTCAGAATTATATTTTTCATAACCATTTTGAATTAAGATCTTTTCAAATGCTTCTGAACCAGATTCATGCCTAAAATCACTATAGTATAATATCTTACCTGTAGGTACTCCTGAATGAATAAACTTTTGCATATTTTTTAAGATATTGTAAAATTTAGGAGAAAATAAGTTTAATGTCCTTTCATATGAAAAATGTCCATTTTGGGCCATCATTCGATATGTTTCATCTTTTTTCAAATCATCTTTTTCAGTACGGAATGAATCATCTTCATAAACAATATTACAATTTTGTCTTGTCCTTATATTATATGTCGAATTACTATTACTATAAATATTTTTCTTCCTCAACTGTTGTATTTTCTTCATTTTTTCTTTTAAATACTCTTCTTCGTAATTAATCCATTGAATCGATGTCATAAAACATGGGACTATATTAATATTATTTACAATATTGTAATCACTATATTCTGGTAAAATTGTTGGCTTAACTATTTCAGGCATATCAACAATCGATGCTCGATCAATAGGATAATAGGAAGTTAATCCCATCAACATTCTTCGTAAAAGAACTTGTTTCTTTTCAGGTATATTGTAATTATCATCCAAAAAGTATTCCATAAAATTCTCATTATTTGTTAAATCAATAATTGTATCATTTTCATAAATATCAAATAATCTCTGCTTACGATTAAAAATGAGTTTTAAATCATCATCAAATTTCTCAGGAATACCTTTCTTTAATTTATTGATGGATACTTTCTTTAACTGTTTTCTGTTTGGTTTGATTAAATCTTCATCGAAAACTTTTGTTAAACCATCCATAATTTCATTAAAAAAATCCTCATAACTATGATTATTAAATTTTACAGTCTTAATAACATCTTTCTGAAGTACAGATTCAAAGTTTGTTTTATTCTTAATAAATGATACAATTAATTTCCCTTTCTTTTTTGTAACATGCAATTGTTCAATCGATGAATTTTTTTGATAAAAATATTGTCTTAATTCTTGTTGTACTTCATAATCATCTCTATCTGTTAAAATACTAAAATCAAATACATGTAATATTCCTCTTAACATATTGTATAAAATTGCAATTTCTGCGGGTTTATTAATAATTGGTGTTCCTGATAAAAATACGATTTTAACATCTTCGCTATTAATGATCCAATCATAAAAAACATTTGCCGGAGCACTACCATTCATAATTTCATTCACAAAGTTATGAACTTCATCAATAATAATTACATTTTCTCTAAATGGGGAGAGAACTCCATGTGCATCCATATTATTTTGATATTGTTTCACAAAGTATTTTACTTTTCTCTGATTACTTGTTCCTTCATCATCATCCCCTTCTAATTCTTCAGGAATTGTTTCTTTAAAATTAACTTTATCGACTTCAGGGAATCCATTGTAATGGATAAAATTATATTTTAATTGAATTAAGAAATTGATCTGTTGTTCAATAAACATTTTTTGTTCCTCTTTTAATGTTACACATTCCCCATTAAATGTTTCTCCTTCTTTTAAAATTGGTTCACCATTTGAAGTATAGATTGTACGATTTTCATCTTTTAATGATGGAGATTGTAAATAAATTCCTTTAATATCATTTATTTTTTTCATAATACTTTGAAATTTTTCTTTAAAATACTCATCTTCTTCTATTGTTTTTTTAAGATTCTTTTTTGTTGCATTAACAATCCCATTAATAATTTTTTCATTAATTCCATATTCATCATTTAACATTTTTCTTAATTTTAAATCTCCTTTAATTTCTTGGGATGGATAAAAGATCCAATTATTTTTATCAACATTGAATAAAATATCACCCCACCCCCTTACTTCTTTAATAAATTCTGTTTCTAATGATGCAGGTAAAAATGTAAAGATAGGCATTGTTTTTGATAAACCTTCAGCAGTTACAACAGATGTAGCTGTTTTTCCTGTACCTAATCCATGATAAACTAATAATCCACGGAATGGGGATTCAATGGATAAATATTCTTTGACAAAATATTGGTATATTTTTAATGCTCTAATTTTTTCATCTTCAGATTCTGGTTCGGGTAAGTTTTTAAGATATTGTTTGTAATTTTGTATTTGTTCTTTATAAAAAACTTCATTTACCCAATCAATAAATGCTTTTCTCTGAGGCAATACACCATTGAATATTTCTTCATCAACCTCTTCAACAACTAATTGTTTTCCCCTCCATAATGGATTTGTACCATATTTATCTTGTAATTTAGCACATAACTCAATCCATGGTTCATGTGGAATACGAGTACCATTTGGTGTCCCTTTGGGTCTTCGTCTATTTACAATACCAATTACATCTTCTTTTGTTTTTGTGGGTTCATAAATTTCATAAAATTTTACTAATATTTCTGTCTGTTCTTCAAAGGAAAACTTTTCTCCATCTTCAGGTTCAATAAAAAAATTACTTGGAATGGATAATGTATCAACATGTACTTCTTTATCTTCTTCTTTTAATGCAATAATATCTTTCTCTGAATCTTCTTCTTCATAATCTTCAGGAAAATATTCTCTCAATTTTTTATTTTTTTCATCTTCATCCCATTCTGGATATTTCCATTTCATTTTTGCATAAATTTCAGGTTTCTGTTTCTTAAGTTTAAGAATACTTACAAATACTTTCATAACCGATTTATCCAATTCATTTACAGGGGTTCCTTTAAATAAACCCTTTTTCAAATCTTTTAAAATATCAGTATTCAAATATATTACTTCCCCTTTAAAATACTTTAAAAGATTAAGATATACATCATCTTTAATAACATATTCTTTTGACATAAATTATATATTTATTGAATATATTAATTACGTAATAACATTGAAATATATTAATGCTTTTTTTGAAACATCTTGTTCTGATTTCTTCTTACTGATACCTTCTCCACGAATTAATAATTTATTTTTATGATATAATTCACAAACAAATTTTCCAGTTTCTTCAGATTTAATATGTTTATATACTGGCTTCTCACCACCTTCATATATCCTTTGGAAATATCTTGTAATTTGATCTTTATAATTTGTATCAAACATTAACATATCTGTAAAATCAACATATTTTTCAATTACTTGAATAATAAATTTTTCGGCAATTTCATAACCATAATCTAAATAAAGAGCACCAATAAAAGCTTCAAAAATATCTTCCAAAATATTAGTGTTTTCTCTACCGGAACATGTTTCTTCAACATGTTTCGAAAGTATAATATGTTTACCAAATGATAAATCTTTTGATAATTTACATAGATTATCGCCACAAATAATTCTAATTTTTAATTTAGTCAAAAATCCTTCATTTTGTTTATGAATTTCATAAAATCTTTGATATAAATAAGAAGAAACAACACTCCCCAATATTGCATCTCCTAAAAATTCCATTTTTTCATATGATTCTTCTTGTAAAGGTAAGCAGGGAGCCCCTGGATATTCATATTCTTCATAATCCTTAAGATGACAGTATGATTTATGGATAAATGCAGTTTTATAAAAATGAATCTTATTCGGTTTAAAATCAGTAATATTAAGAGATTTCATAATATTAATGACATCTAATTCAGTGATATATTGATTATTTAAATTATAAGGGTTTGCTTTAAATTTAGTATCTTCTTTTGATAGCATTTTATATATATAATTATAAAATACTTTTAAATCAAATTTATAAAAAAAATAGTAATTAGTACTTATTAAGGTGTTTGACCTGGGATAGTGTTACATTCTCCGTCATTCATTGGACGTCTAGCCAAATCTGGGTCAATCGTTGACATCATCCATGGACTTACTTGAGTTCTTGGATTTGGTGGTTCAGCGCGTAAATTAAGGTTTGCATTTCTTAAACTTTGACCAATTGTATTCACACCAATGTGGAAACCAGAATCTAAATAATTGACACCACGTAAAATACCTTCACCAACTTCTGGGACACCTTCATTAAATTGTTCGATTTGACTTGCTTGACCTTCAGGTAAAAGATCTTGAGGGGTTAATGTGTTTTGTGGGTAACAATTCGCGGGAGCGGTTTGAATACCTTGAATAGGTAAATTGAATTCATTTCCAGAAGGTTCCGATGCGGATAATTGTCCTGGCTGTTGTAAGTCAGAAGGTACGCCATTGCTATTGCTATTGCTATTGCTATTTGCAACAGCTTGAACATTCGAGGGTGGTGAAGGAGAATTTAAAAGTTCAGAATTACCAACGCCTGCATTGTTGTTTGCAACACCGGGCATATTTGCATTCACATTCGCACTTCCTCCATTATTATTCGATGGAACACCTAAAGTATTTTCCATACCTTCAACTAACGGAAGTTTAATTCCACAAACATCTCTTAATACATAAATACCAACTAGTAAAAGTATTCCGTAAACAATTAATTTCTGACAATCCATATTTATATATATATTACATAAAAAAATTTAGAAGAATATGCTAAATTATTCAGTTAATTTTTCCATTTCTTTATTTTTCATCTCAATTTCCTTTCTTAATGACTCAATCCGTTCTGCCTTTTCTTTTTTCAGACGTTCTTCTTCTTCTGCTTTTTCTTTTTTTAGACGTTCTTCTTCTTCTGCTTTTTCTTTTTTTAGACGTTCTTCTTCCTCAAAAGCATTAACTATTTCTTCATTAAAAATATCGTCATATTGTATTTGTTCATCTTCTTCTTCATCAATTAATGAATATTCTTTCATTATTGTATATTTTGATTCAATCGTATCCTGAAATAACTTAATTTGTGAAATATAACAATCACAATAAAAATTATGCTTTAAAAATTTTAATCCTCGAAGATGCAATATTAAAATAACTTCAGAATCTTCTTTAATTTCATCTAAATCTACAAATACACGCTGTTGATTGTAAACTGTACATTGTATTTCATTCTTTATTACCGGTAATCTAAATTTTAAAGTTGGATTTGTCCCCTTTTTAAATGGTTTTGTAGTGCGTTTATACATATCATCAATAGCTTCCAATGGAAGTTCTTTTTGAAACCATTCTTCAGATTTATGCAATGTTGTTTTTATATTTTGATCATCCAATGATAAAAATAAATCATAAATATCAAAATTTGTTTTTGGAATCTCTACTTCTAAAAATGGATTTTTTTTATCCTTTAATGATGAAACATTAGTTACACATTTCAATTTAGGTGTTTGAATATACAATGGTTTTAAATTATCTCCATAACTAAACGAACCAAAATAGGAAGAACCTAATTTTTCAGGTTTTGAATGATTAATATTTTCAACATTTACTTGATCATATTTAAGGATTGACATTTTTTTTTTTAACTATTAAGTAGAAAGTATCTACTTTATATTAACGCAATTAATACAATTGTATTTTCTTTACTTTCCATTTACATACATATTTCTCATTAAATTTCCAAATCTTATCAATATAAATATCACATTGCATTTTTGAGAAATTAAATACATTTGAAATACTACATTCTTCTCCGTCTTTATTTTTGATATCAATATCATACTTATTCTTTGAAAATGGGACTTTTAATATTAGATTTGGATCATATTTACCATTTTTATCATGGCGTATCTGTGATAAATATAAATCACTTTCTTCTTCATCAAAACCTAAATATTCCATCTGTTTCATTTCTAATTCTTGGATAAAATTATAAAAACTATTGACTTCTGAATCAGTACGTACATTTGTAAATTGTAAATAGATCTGATTTGTCTGTTTATTAAATCCAAATGGAGCAACCATACGAGGGGTTGTTATGTAAATAGGAAATTTTCCTAATGAAATTTCAATATATCCTAGATTAGGTATGTTTTTTGGAAGTGTTCCATCACTTCTTTGAAATTCATATTCTTTTTTTTTCGCTGTACAATCTTTACAAATAAAGTTATTATATTGTAAAGGTTTCCCTTCAAATAAATTATGATGATTATTTTTTAAAAAAGGCATTTATTATTATTATTTATTAAAAGTTAGTAATCTTTAATTAATGTTTTTCTACGAGTCATATTATTCCATAATGAATTACACTGTTCTTCAGGCTTAACCCTATTTCCAGTAATCGTTGCACATTGTTCATTTAATGGTCTTTCATAACCAAACATGGGGTCAGGAGTACAATCTTCTTTGTATTCTTGGGTTTGTAAGCATTTAGGATCTTTTGTTGTGCTAACTGTGTAATTACGGTTAATAAATGACGTTGAAGCATTATTAATTGGATATTCTGCATAAGTATTCATATTCTATATATTATATAATTTATTTTCTTTTTGATCTCGTCCTCCTCTTTGATCTTTTTTTTCTTTTCTTTTTCGTCTTTTTCACTTTCTTTCTTCCACCACCTCTTCTCTTCCTTTTCTTGGAATGCGTCATTTCATCAAAATCAACTTTCCTCTTTCCCTTGCTCTCTATAAATGATTTTTCATTCTCAGTTAGTATTCCATCAACATTACCTTCCATCTCAGGACCATCTTCAATATCTATATACCTTAAGCCAAGTTTGTAATATATATTTCTCTGCAATGCATTACTCCTTTCTTCATCAGTCATTGTTCCAGCTGCAGAATTTTCACTACTATCATCCAAAATTACTTTATTCATGAACGGGAACATTTGTTTAGAATACTTTAATGCTAATAACAAAAGGTATTTTGCAATACCCTTCCCTCTATAATAATCTTTCACTTCTACCCAACTTATATCTATTCCTTCATTATTAACAAAAAATTCAATAGAACCTACTGAATTAGGAATATTCAATTGGGAAGAACCAAAAAATGTATGCACCTGACTAATTAAATAGAAAACCGCCCATAAAAGACCATCTTCATTAATTCTTATTTCAAAACCAAAAGTTACAGGGAATTCATGTAGATTATCATTATCAATTAATTTAAAAAGATCACTATTTATAAAGCCTTCTGGTATGTAATCTTTATCACCAGTTCTATGAAGAAAAGTCAAATCACCATTTTTAAAATAACCAAAAGAATTGTGATCATATCTATTCATTAATATATTCTTTATTTTCTTTTTGATCCCTTTCTACGAGATAATTTTTTTGTTCGTTTCACTCTTCTTTTACTTTTCTTACTTAAACTTTTTACTCTTTTCTTCCCTCCTTTTTCAAATTCCTTCGCTTTTTGGTAATATGTTTTTGCCCATAACTCCGTAAAGTTCTTTAATCCAGATTCTTCAGAAAAAATTGCGCAACCTGCGAATTCAACTTCATTTAAGAAATAACTTGTACCATCCATTGTATTTCCCATACAACATCCAAAATCAATTCTTAAATACATCGGTGGATTTGAATATGTATTTAAATTTTTTGGATAATGTTCAACAACTTTTTTACCCAATGCTTTTAAATCCTTCAAAACACTTGGATTAACTTTTCCAAAAAGATTAGGATTGTCGCCATAAATCTTTGATTCACTAAAAACCTTGTCCGCAGCTTTCATTGCAACATAATACTTAAACTCTCCGTCTAACCAAAAAGATTTTACTTCCCAAAATTTCGCAAATCCATCCATCACCTCTTGACATACAAAAGCTGGAAACCGTTTGTGTTTTGTTAAATATTTTGCTACTTTATCTTTAACACCCGGTTCATCAACATCAAACTTACCGATTCCTATATTTGCATAGGCATAATGAGGTTTTAAAACAAAGGATGACCATCCTTTTTCTTCAACTTTCGCAATTAATCTCCGTACATTGCGATCTTTCTTAACCAAAAATGTTGGAGCAATCGGAATTCCCTTTTTTGCATAATATTCTAAATAATCTCCTTTGTTAAATAAAAACATTTGTTCTTTAATATTTGGATAAATCGTAATACTTGGGTCTTCCATTAATTTGTAAACCCTTTTGTACTCTTTATCACTCTTTTCCCATGCGAATAATAAATTCAAACTTACTAAGAAATTAATATCATTTTGTTTCATCAATTTTTCATCAAACTTATTGATATACATAATTTCAACATCATCGTATTTGTATTCCATAGCTGCAATTAATGCTTTTTCAAAAGGAATTTTTCCTTTGTAAGTTCCTTTTTCAACCACTTTTAAATCTTTCTTCCAAGGACGAGCAGGTTTAGGAAGAATATAATCATTCGTACCACCTCCTTGCTTCCAACTGATAATTCCAATTTTTACCATTGTAAACTATATTAATTTACAATATTTTTATTCATTTCTTTTTTGTTCTTTGAATCCTTTTCTTTCTCTTTTTTGTTCTTTGAATTCTTTTCTTTCGTTTTGTTTTCTTCTTTTTACCACCACCAGGTTGTGGTGGGGCTGGTCCCATAAGAAGAAAATAATTATTCTTTTTACCTCCATATGACAAAAATCCTCCTCCCCCGGGTTCAGCGATGATGTCACCTCCCCCCTCCCGCTTTCCATGAACCTTTAATAATAAATAACGAGCAGCAGATACTCTATCATTTGCAAGAAATAGAAGAGGATTAATAGTACTATTTTTAGAAATAGCATATAATTCTTGTGAAAAATCACCCATTAACTTTAAAGCAAAGATACCCGCAATACTACGAAGTGTCTCTTCATCCGTAGAAGGTATCGGTTGATCACCCTCAGGATCATCATGTTCAGTGTTTACCCATTCCCCAAATGGGTTCAGACCCCCGCCTTCTTCTTCGCGATTTTTTAAGAAACCTTGAATAAACATTAATGTAACATTGTAAGCACTTAGAGGACCACCTCCGAATGCAAAATCAGGTTCAACTTCTCTTTCAATAAATGGTTCATCTCCAAGATTAAAACTAATTTTAGTTCGAAAGCTTGTTGTGGGATTGCGCCGTGCGTCTAGTTGACTTTCTATTTGAATATCAATTTTTCGGGTGCCACCATTTTCTATCACACTAACATTATAATTCTCTGGAAAGTCGCCAGGGTTAATACTATTACATACCGATTGAGGATCAATTATAGATGGTATAGGGCATATATAAGAATCTTCGGAATTATCTATATATTTTGATAATGTAGCAGAGTTATTTATGATGGTATGGGTGGCGACGGAGAGGGGGGGTTCATTAAAAGGTGGGCAATGGGGAGGGGGTCTAGCACATTGCTCGCCCGGATCTTTGTTTTTCAGAGTAGGCGGAACATATTTACTTTCATAATAATTTTTACTCTTTTTCCACATATGTTCATCCTTGAACTGTAGACTACTTATTTTATCTTTACGGTATATTTGGTCGTCGCCTGGATTATCTGTTACCAGTTTTTCCCATTCCTTTAATAGGTATTTAGAATACTGTTGGATATTTCCCCATTTCTTTGGAGATATTTTCAGTGAAATCATTTGTGGGTATGTTTTATCGTCGATGAAACATTCCTTAATTATTTCATTGAATGCATTTTTAACTCCACCACGCTTTCTCAGCATACCGATCCATTCAATATATTCTGTACCTGAGTCTGAGTGCTCATAACCTTCCCATTCTGATGAAGGTATCAAAAATGTTTTTTTATTATCCTTAGTTGGTGTAAAATTTTGTGTGTTTAATACATTGTTAAGATCTTGATAAAATATAATTCTTCCAGTTCCAGGTGATGACAACCATTCTTTATATATTTCCAACATTTTATCCCATTCAATTAATTTTTTCTTTAGATTCTGTCCATATTTTATTGGAACATTTTGAAGTTCACTGGCTAGTTTACGGTTTATGATGATTGATTGGTCCTTCGCTTTCCTTGGGAGCCGACCTTTAGAAATGTTTTTATTGTAAAAACGTTCGGTCATTATTTCCATTTTTTGCTTAGCAGTCATTTTATTCCATTTCGCCCCTCCATTTTTATAAGAGAATTTACCACCTTCTGTTGTCCTTCTCTTTTTCGAACTCTGCTGAGCTTCAGCATAAAGTGCTTCCCTCTTCTTTTGTCGAGCTTCGTTCTTCTTTTTTTGTAACCCAATACGTTCATTAATCTTTCCTAGGTTATCACAAAATTTATTAAACATATCTAGAGTTTTTGCTTCATCATTTTTACACATATCTGCTATATTTAGATAAATATAACATGCCAAGGGAAAATCTTCTGGATTTACAACATATTTTTCTTCCTCAGATAAAGGGGTCCCAGGAAACACCAAACTACTAGTCCCCATTTTTGTTTCCCCTTTATCAACTTTCTCTGTAGTTGAAGATGTTCCACGATATTGAACTTTGGGATTACCACCAACAAAACGTTCACTACCCAGTGCTAACTTCGGTCTATCACTATCTTCAATGAAATCATGTTTAAAATCATGAGCACATAAACATATTAGTTTATCCATAGAAAATGAATTTAAATAAATAGTATCTGCCATATCTGCCATTATATAATTTATACAATATTTTTAAAAAACAGGGTAAAAAAAGAATGTTATCTTAATTATAACTCATATATCGGGACATTTTAAAAGGACAGTCAATATTACAGACCATCTATATTACACAGGGTATGTACCAATCATGTTATAATCATTAATAAGGTATTGTATGGCTATAAATACCCTTTCTATTTACAAATATATATATATGGCGCGATTAAAGGTTGTGCCCACCTATTGGAAAGTACTATATTATTCTACATTATTTAACGCAACGGATTAACTTCTTAACATATTTAGGCGTTGGATCAGACCTTACAATATTTGCATGGGCAAAATTCTTTTTCAAATATTTTTGCATAAATTCTTCTTTATCTTCTTCATGATTGTATTTATCATTTGCAATGCGTTCTAATAATTCCTTATTCTGCATATGTATAATATCTTTAAGAATATCCATAGTTAATAATTACATTCAATTCTATTATAAAAAATCAAATTTATAATTATATGATCCAAGTTACAAAGAATGCATGGAATAAAATGAGACAAATTATTAATATTTCAAAAAATAAGCACGGATTTGTTTACTCTGCATCAAGTGGTGGTTGTAATGGATTTAATTTTGAATTGAATCTATTAGATGAAAAATTACACAAACAAATAACTGAAAAAAAGTTCCACACAGTATTGAATGATAGTAAAACAAAATTATATATTGATCCTATCAGCGAAATGTATCTCTCCGGTACAACAATTGACTATATTCAAGAAGACTATAAAAATGGTATCTTTGAAAGTAAGTTCCACTTTGAAATTAATAAAGAAAATATGACAAGTTGTGGTTGCGGAATATCATTCAGTCCTAAATAATTTATAATTTACTATACGTACCTCCAAACATCGATATTATCATCTGTAATTTATCATTCGCTGAGGACATTTTTCCAACTAGATCATCCATTTCTTCTAAATGATTTGGATGATCCCCAATACCAACTGAATTTTCAAAATAAATTAATAATGTTGTCTTATATTCTTGGATGGCAGTTTCATATTTTTGTACAAGAGATTGATACATTTCATTGCTAAGTTTCATTTCTATAATCATATTAATGAATCTTTAAATTAAAAAAAAATATAGGTTCCATTATTTAATATTGATACTATATATATGAGGATAGAAGTTGTAGGGTTTCCTGGATCGGTTGATATTGATGCATCAGAGTATAAAGGTAATATGGATCAATTTATTCAAAAAATATTGCTCAAGAAAATGCCAACAATTACAAATGATTTTTACAATAAAACATTACGAGGCAAATTTCGTTTAAGAACACGAAATGGTATTGAACTTAATACAGGGATTGGTCATCGTTATAGTTTATCTGAAGAAGAAATAGTAAATACTATGAATGACCATGATCGTTTCACTCTAAGTTATGCCAATCTTCCAACAACAGCTCCAAAAAGTGAAGCTGCATTTATCGCAGGAAGAATGAAAAATAAGAGTAAGAGTAAAAGTAAGAGTAAAAGTAAGAGTAAAAGTAAGAGTAAGAGTAAAAGTAAAAGTAAAAGTAAAAGTAAATCAATTTTTAAGCAAGCATGGGAGACAGGTGATGATTTTCCAATAAGAAGAGGTGGGAAAAGAAGAAAGAAAAGTAAGCGAATCAGAAGAAAAAAAAAATAAAATTATTTTTTAAAATTTGATATTGATTTTTGTTAATTAATTAAAAAATAATTAATGGACTCTTCGTCTGAACCTGACAACAAACTTATCTCGATTGTAGTTGTCATTTCTCTTGCAGTACTCGGACTTATTTATTGTACATTGGACTCTTTTGGACTTTGCAATTGGCAATGGAACAGTTGTTGTTGTTGTTGTTATTATATAAATGAAGATGGTGATCGTGTGAGGAGATTTTCTAATAGTGTACGTCCTGCATCATCTTCTGATTCAACAAATTAATGAATAATCTATAATTTAATTTTATAATCTATAATTTCATCTTATGAGCTTCTCTTCTATATTTGCGCGCTCTATTATGCCCACCTGTACATCCATTATAACCAAATTTTCCTCTTCTTTTTTTTCTCGAACGATTATATTTATCATTTAAAAAATTAGTAAATGAATAAATAATTGAACGATTACTAAATAAAACAGGTATTCTATTTTGTTTTTCATAAATATTTTCAAGTTTATATTCTTTTAAATATTCATTGATATGATAATTAAATTGTTTATTTAATCTTTTTTTCCATTTTTTAGATAACTTTGAAGGGAAGTATGTTTCATAAATATATCGTGAAACATCATAATTTAAAAAACACAATGGATAATCGTAATTCATTTATATAGTTTATGAAATAAATTTAATATTGATACTTATAAAATGGCTGAAGGTGAAGGAGAAAATATTGAAATTCGAGAAAAACAAGTTGTATATCATGATCTATTAAAGGATTTACTTAAAAAATGCAAAGTTGCTAAATGTCGTCTAGATACTTATCATCATACTCTGAGTAAAGTAAATACATTTATTCAATTAACTGTAATTTATCTTTCCGCATCATCAACATTCTTACAGGCTTTAATACCCGAAGGATCTGAAGATCAAATAACTTCAAGTCCAACTGATAATTTAACAGATGTTATGGTTAATATTGCAGATGTAGTTAAAAATGGAGAATCAGTTGAATGGTTAGGTTTTACTACACTTTTTATTACTTCGTATTCTTCTTTAATTATTGCAGCAGCGCGCCACCTTAAGATTGAAGAAAGAGTTGGTAATATGTCCAATTTAATTGATCGTTTTGCAGAATTAATTAGTCGTATTCATTTTGACATTGATACTTTAAAGCCATGGGCTGAGGAAAATTATTATAAAGAAATGGATGATGAAGAAACCAAAAAAAGAGACTGGAATACAGTTGAATCAAATATTAAAAAAGAATATGATCATATATTAGATATTAAAAAAGAATTATTTACATCATATCGTAAAATCATACGTACCGATGTTTATCGTAAATATCAAATTATTTTTGATGCGTTCCATAATAATTACATCGATGATGATGATGATGATAAAATCGGACTAGAAGATGATATCTTTTGCAATTCATGTTGCGATCGTTGTCTTGGAAAAGGGAAAGGGGCTAAAAAAGGGAAAGAGGGTAAAAAAGGGAAAGAGGGTAAAAAAGGGAAAGAGGGTAAAGATGGTAAAGGAGGAGATGAAGGAGGAGATGGTAAAGGAGGAGATGGTAAAGGAGGAGATGTTGAAAGCGGTGTAAGTGAAAGCGTAAAAGATGTAAATGAAGAAGATGATCAACTACTCAAAAAACCTCAGGGAACAAAAAAAATGGTTGTTAAATCTTAAATTATCTTTTTTAAATCTATTCAATAATAAATGTTAAAAGTATTGAATTCTCCAAATGATTCATTACGTTTATTTTTTGCTATGATCCTTGGATACATTGTTTCTATGAATTGTAAAATGGGAAAAGGATCAGGAAATAATGTAAAGTTTCGACCACCAAGTTATTTATTTGGGATAGTTTGGCCAATTTTATATATTTTATTAGGAATAAGTTGGATTAATTCATACAAAGGAAATAAAAATATTGACTTATTATTTATTATATTATCTTCACTATTAGCGATATGGATCATTGTTTATTCTTGTATGAAAGATAAAAAGAATGCTATTTTTATCCTCTTATTAATCTTACTATCAATCGTATATCTTATGATACTCATTCCACAAAAGAGTAAACTATATTTAGCCCCCCTATTAGTATGGATCTTATTTGCTACATTTTTAAATACAACGGAAGTACAAAATAGTTAATTTTGATTTAAAGTATGGTTTATTAAAATAAATAAAATGGAAGAAAAAGTTTTAGAATTCATTGCGTTTGGATGTATGGCATGTTTTATTTGTGCAATAATAGGTCAAACATTTGTTTGTTGTATATCTTGTTATGAAAAAAATAGAAATCGAAGTGTTCATCAAGAACAAAGGTATGTTCCATAAATAGAATTATCTTTTATATTTCATTATATATGAAAAAGAAGAAAAAGAGTAGGAAATAATTTTATAATTTAAAAACATCAACATTACATTGATCGGTAAATGTTTTCACTAATTCATCATTTTTGTAATCATTCAAATAATTAATTTTTTTGATCCCTCCAGCCAATAAGAGTCGGGTACATATAATACAAGGATAATGTGTTATATATGCTGTACATCCTTCACAACTAACACCTCTTTTTGCACAATCCATCAGTGCGTTCTGTTCTGCATGTAGAGTAGCTTGTTCATGATTGTCTCGGACAATCGATTCATGAGGACATCCAGGTAAAAAACCATTGTATCCCTGGCTAATGATTCTATTCTCTTTGACTAATAAACATCCAACCTGTAATCTTTCACAAGGAGATCTTTCGGCAGTTACTGATACAATCTTTGAAAAATATTTATCCCATGATAATCTCTCCATAATAATTCATTAATAAATTATTTGTTTAAGTAAGAGTAGTATTAGTAGTATTAAATGGACAATTACTATTCCTCCCTGAATAAAATCCCATCGTGAATACAATTGGGTACATAAATAGGAGAAAATACGGTATGAATTTATATTCACACCAACTTAGTGTGTATCCATAACAAAAGCAAACCCTTTTACAGCCACTCATAATCCTTTCATTTTCCATGAGACCATATCGTTGTCCACTCTCAAGATTATCATTGTCTAAAACAGCGATATCTATTGTAGTTTCTCGATGTTGTTCAGCTTTCGGCATAGTGTAGTTTTAATTATTTATCAATTAATTAAAAATCAAATTTGATTCAAATTATTATTTTTTTAAATAAAAAAAAATATATCATGGATAACCATGATGTTAAAACATTGTTCATATTAATTATTCTTATAGGAGCTTGTGGTGTTGTATTGTGTCAATTTGAATGCTTTCAATGTAATTGTAATTGTAAGAAATTGAATCGAGGGAATGTTCAACAAATCGTTGTTCAAGGTGTTCCACTTGAAGTTGTTGTTATTGGAGAACCAGTTATGGATAGAGAAGATGATACATGTGTTCAGGGATTGGTTGTTAATATATCGAATTAATTATCCTCTCAACCCTTTAAGCTTCCCAATCTCTTGATCTAATCTAGATATTTCTTCAATATGAAATTGATTATATGCACAATATTTTTCTTTTAATTCTTTTGTATCTTTAAGATTCTTTTGAAGAGTTTTAATATCAGAATCTTTTTTTTCAATCATAGAAATTAGATCTTCAGAAGATAAAAGGCGATAATGTTCATAATCTTTACTGGGCATATTATACTATTGATAAAAAATAATCAAATACTTAAATAAAAATTAATTGAATTAATAAACTATGCATCGTGCTATTTTTTCTTCAAAACACAAAACATGGTGTTATCGCCAAGGATTTTATCAATATGAAAAATTAAAAAAAACAAGTAATTATGCTCCATTAATCTGTAAATTTATTGATGTACCTCTTGCAAATAAAGAATTTGCGAAGAAACATGGTGCAGAATGGGATCAAAATGAAAAGAAATGGGTAATTTTTAAAAAATTGAAGGAATAATGTATTTTTTATACTTAAAATTTGATATATTAATTTTTTATTTATACTAAATGAATATTATATTCGCATTAATATTAATAGTTCTATTTATCCTTATAACAGCATATTCTAGCGAATATTCTTCCTTATTGCTGAAAAAAAATAGACAAAGAGTATTATCATAAATGCATAGATATATTATTCTAATAATTATGTCTCCTATTTTGATATATATTCATCCCTTTTGGAGAATGTATTTTGAAAATAAATTAAATAAAAAATAAATTAAATAAAAAATAAGAATATAATGTTAAACTATTGGAATCAAATACCTTTATGGGTCAATTACCTACTATTATTCTCTATGGTTTATTCGAGTAATTTTTTATGATTCAAAAGATTATTTTCTTTTACTTTTTTTCACCCTTTTTTTACTTCCTCCTTTTCTTTTGACAAGTTTGACATTTTGAGAAGGAATTGATCTTTCATAGATTCTTGAATATTGATCCGGATGAGCAACTCTCCAATCGAGTTGAGGTACTGGACGTGGAACAATTGAACGATATTCACGAGCTTTTTGAAGACGTGCGTGTTGATCTGGGTGTGCAGCTCTCCAATCCAATTGAGGCACCGATAGTGGAACAATTGATTGAAGCATACGAGGTTTGGATCTCTTTTTCCTGGAAGTTGATATTCTTTTGGGGGCTGAACGAGTTCTACTAAGTTTTTTTTTCGATTTTGATCTTTTCTTTTTCCTTACAGATGGAGCAGATTTTGTTCTTCTCATATAGTATATAATAATATTTAAATAAATTTGATTTTAATAGTATTTAGAAAACATAATAAAAACCATAATGAAGAAAGATGGAGATGATTTTCAATCAGTTGACCAAAGAGTTTCATTCTCTGATGTAGTTGTATCAGTACAAGAAGACGATGAAAGGGATAGTCTAGGTGAGGATGGATTCAATGGATACAATAATTATCAAAGACAAAATAAACAAAGAAAAACGAATCAACAAAAATTGTGGTATTGTTGTGTTGGTATAACAATGATTGTTATTTTAATATTCTTCATAATTATTTCAATTGCACTATGGATGAATTAAAAAAATGAAAGTAATGGATGTGGTGGGTTTCGAACCCACTATAATTGGAACTTACGCCTGTGGATTGGAAATCTCACCCATATTTCTATGAACTACACTGAACCAGATCAGCACACCCTTTTTTAATAAATAATTTAAAATTTTAAATCAAATTTTTAAATAAAAAAAATATTTGATTTATAAATGAATATAATGTACATTCAAAGATTATATATACCCATTCAATCAGTATTAAAAAACAATTATACAAGTTTAATAAATAATACATCAAATAAATTAGATAGGGATAATGCTGTAGGTTTTGGATTGGTTGGTTACCCTGAATATGATAATATAATGAAGTTAAATATCTTGGTGAATGAAAAGGATATCATTACAAAGAGTGTATTGAATACATTTAATTGTGATACACAAATTACACAAGAGGTGATTACAGACTTAATTCAAGATAAACATATTGATGATGCGTACCTAATTTCAAACAAGGATATAGAAAAAACCAATAATTTACAATCTGTAAAATTACATAATATTCGGTTGATCCAGGATGTGATTCAATCTGCAATTGAAGATTACATTAATAAAAATATTCCAAATGAACCTGTTTTTTAGAATTCTATTCAACTATCAATATTTTATCTTTGAATAACCGATAGGTTATGATAATTATAGAAGTAAAAAACAAGTAATCATAATTTATAAAATCAAATGATTTTTCGAATTTAAATTCATGGTAAGAACTACTCATATTAAATAAACATTCGGATAAAACACACCTTGAAATAATCGTTATTAATAATAAAACAAATACAAATATTTTATTGTGGATTTCATGAAAGTACAATGATCCAAATGTTAATGAAGTAGTAAATATTATATGAGATAGTTGTATTTTATCTTTATTTTTAACACTTTCTCCATTAATTAATATTAATTGTCCAATTATCATTATGAATAATAATCTTCTATCATGATTTTTACTATTCAAAAATAATAAGAGAGTAATAATATTTGTTAAAATAGCTGGATAAATAAGATTTACATCCATAATTTGAATTATATGTACTATATGTAATATAAAATATATTCAATTTGATACACAATTGATTCAAAGATACAATGGTAATAAAAGTAAAAAAATTAATCACTTGAATTTTTCTTAACCGAAACGTGGGTGCATATATATCTGGGGTTGGGGCTCTGGTCTAGCGTAAGCAGTCTGTCTTTTTAATGTTGACGGGTGATAAGGATTATCTCCCGGTGGATAATCATATAAACCTAATGGTGACTTGGTGGGTGGATCATCATCCGGCGGACGGAAACTTTCACTGTAAGGGGCTAATGATTTAATGAGTTGAGGGTTTTCCAAAAGAGCATCCAATTCCTCACTGTCTAATCCAAATAATAAACGCGGATCAACACCTAAGTTTTCTATTTTTTTCTTTTTGGACTGAATCCCCGACCGTGATCTTGGTTTCGATCTAGATTTTGGTTTGGATCTTGATTTAGACCTTGGTTTCGATCTAGATTTTGACCTAGATCTTGATTTGGATCTTGATTTAGACCTTGGTTTCGATTTAGATCTTGGTTTCGACCTAGATTTCTTTCTAGATTTTGGTTTCGACCTAGATTTCTTTCTAGACTTTGGTTTCGACTTTGATTTAGACTTTTTCCCTTTAGGTGCTAAATGCATGGGCATACCAGGATTCATCATTTGCATTTTCAATGTACGGAGTAATGCTTCTGTTTTTTTTATTTCTTTACCAACTTCACTCTTCGTGGGCATATACTATATGTAATATATTAATATAGTTAAATTTGAATTTTTTAACATATTAAACAACAATACATAAATAATATGGATGATTCTTTCTTTAGAAGACACGGGATATCTGTGAATGATTTTAAACATATTTCATCATCATCTAACACAGATTACCATAACAAACCAGCACCAGTATTGATGCAACCTGCGATTTCTGAAAATTTAATAAGTCAGATAGACAAATACAATTTAGAATATGGGAAATGTTATGGATTTAATATAGCATCTCAATTATCACTTGTACAAATTAAAAAGAAGAATAAAGGTGATAAAAAATATAAAGAAGAGTTTCAATTAGCAACTAATTCTGATGGAGTAAATCATTTAAAACGTATATTTGAGATGATCATTTCATCGAATCCTATGGATCAATCCATTATGAAGGAAATTGAAGAAACTCAAAGTCATTTTAAGAGTCGTAAATCAATCCCTGATAATCCAAAACTATTCTTAATGTTTTTACCTCTGAACGGTGATATTGATAAATTACAAAAAACAATGGTGAAATTCCTAGAAAAACATAAATTGTGGGAAGATTATCATGTTACTTATTCTAATAGTAAATCGAAATTAGATGAAGATAATAAAAAATATAAAGCATTTGTTGATAAACAATTAGAATGCACAAAAAGTAAAAATAGAAAGGGATGTATTTTACTACTTGGACATCAAGGAAAAATGGCATACACTTATTATGAATGTGACGTTGTTATTCGTTTAGATAATGGAACAGATATTGATGATGCAGAACAAGTCGGATATAGGTGTTTAACCGAAGGACCTATTACAGATAATGTAGATGACCAAAAAACAATTGGTATTATCGTAGATCTTAATATACAACGTGTTTATAGTGTTATGAGGAATAAGATTAAAGAGTATAAGAAAGATAATCCAAACTCAAATAAGACATATGGTGATATTATTCAATATATGTATACAGAAAATCAGTTTATATTTAATCCAAATGAGTTTGATTTTGGAAACTGTACAGATGAAATGATTGAATATTATAAAAAATATTCCAAGGATTTAGAATCAAAAACATTGATTGATACAGTTACATGTAATATTCAATGTGATGATACATTGTGTGATATTATTAAAAAGATAAAATTAAAAGATATAACATATCAAGCAAATCCCAAATTAAATGGGAAACAATCCGAAGTTACAAAAGGTGACAAAACTAAGAAAAAAGGTGATCCGATAGAAGGTGATGATAACACATCTAACTCTGTTGATCCTCAAAACGAAGATAGTTTACCAGAAATAGATGTATTTAAAAATATTAACAAAACGAAAAACCTTTATGAATTCTTATCTAAATTATCATGTTTAATTCTTCGGTTAGATTATAAAAATCCCAATATTACAAGCAATGTAATTGATTTGTTAAAAACATTAAGGGAAAATGAAAAAAGGTTTAACATCATTAAAATGAAACTAATAGATGATTATGATGTTAGTGGAAACGATTTAAATATTATATACGATAAATATATAATAGATATGAATAATCAAAATAATATTGATATTTTAGATGATATATTTGAAATTTATTCTAATTCTGATCCAAAAGTTGTAAGAGATATAATTGGAAGACATTTCATACCATCATTAGATCAAAAAAAGAAAAATGCAGAAATCCCAACGCCACCTAAATTATGTGATGAAATGATATCAAAAATTCCAAAAGAATATTTTACAGATAAAAATAACAGATCATTTGAACCATGTTGTGGTAAAGGTAACTTTGTATTGGCTATATTTGAAGCATATTTTGAAGGGTTATCTCACATTGAAGATGAGTGTGTAAGATCTATTCATATTATAGAAAATTGTATGTATTTCTGTGATATTGATCCATTGAATATTTATATTACAGAAGAATTATTAAAATGTCATGCACTTTCTAAAATGAAAGAAGAATATTGGAAAGACTGGGATAATGTTCTGAAGATTTATGATGTAAAACTGAATATTTATATAGGTGATACATTACAATTAGATCCTAAAAAAGAATGGGGTGTAGAAGGGTTCAATGCAGTGATTGGCAATCCACCATATAATAAGGAAAAAAATGCAAACTTTTATGTTAAGTTTATGGAATTCTCATTAAATAACCTCAAAGATAATGGTTATAATTTATTTGTAATTCCTAATCGTTTCTTAATCCCTAAACATCAAGCCAATAAAATTATATCTAAATTTCAAGTTAATTATATATGTCATACTGTTAACGATTTTAATGTATCAACTGATATTGGATATTATTTAGCAACTAAAATAAATCAAATAAATAATACAAAAATTAGATGTTTATTTAATAATTCTATTATTGAAAACATTAATTTAGATATACCAACACCAACCACAAGCAATTCTTTAGAATATAAGAAATTATCTGATAAAATTTTGATGAAAGGACCTAAAATTACATTTATTAAAGATAAGAAAGAAAACTTAGATGATAATCACATATTTATTCCAAGGCATTGGACAAGATATTCTAGTAGTAAATCAAATGGCGGTAAACATGTGTTTAATATCATAGATGAATTTGGTGATGATGGTAGATATGTAAAAATAACACCAGAAAATAAAGAAAATGTTAAATGGTATTTAAATAGATCTAAAATAATTAGATTTATAACAAATAATTATGCATCAACTGTATATATTCCACCATTTATATGGGAAAATATACCATTAATAAATTTCAATACAAAGTACAATGATAGTAAATTATATGAGATATTTGATTTATCTAAAGGTCAAATACAATTAATAGAGAGTATTGTAGATTAACTGAAAATACTGTATAATATTTAATCAGTTTTAGGAAAACGTTTCTTCATAAATGCTTCATCTTCAACAGACCATTTATAAATATATTTTTTATCAATATTATAAAACCACTCTGTTTTACCCGATGTCCCCGATACAAATATTTTCATAATAGGATTATCACCATGCACATTAATAATCTTATCATATGTATTTTTATTGGATGAATGAAAATGACATTCATCAAACATCATACAATCGAATAATTGTAGTTTTTCCTCTTTTTGTTTTAGTAATATATTCTCTTTTTTATCCTTCTTATTACCGGTCTTCAAATACTGGACAGAACAGAATACAATTCCAGTATAATTTTCATCAACCTCCATAAATTCGGTTTGTTCTTTATAATTTATACCTTTAAACTCATAATATTTATTTAGTTCTTCAATAAAACTATCAATTGTTTCAGGGACGGATGTCATAATCAAAATTCTCTTATGACCATTCTCTAGTAGATATTTAGCATACAAAAGCATTATAATTGTTTTACCTGAACGTGGTTTATGATTTAAACAATGAATTAAACTTTCTTTTTTATTTCTTTTAAATTGCATCAGCGCCAATTTTTGATTAAAATATAGTTTCAAATGGCGACGACCACCCCCTTTAAGGTATTCTTTATCTATCCAATCAATATAATCATCAAGACTTTCTTTTTTATTTTCCATTAGAACTTTTTGTAACTTGTCAAATGCTTCGATAATGTGTTTTTCATTATAAAAATGTCCATCGCGCTTAGCAATATCTAGTACTTTCTTTTCTATATTCCCTTTTTTTCTATGTTCTGTAAGGTATCTTTCGTTTTTATAAATTAAACCTAAACTATATTTATCTTTATATTGTGAATCCTCCAAACATGATTTTAAATTCTGAAGGTCACTCATTCCTTTTGTTTCCCTATATTTTACAGAGAATGGAACTATTTTATCATTAATTTTAACTGTAATATCTGATTTATTATCACCATGGTGTATATTTTGATTAAATAATTCTCGAATGGATTTAACTGGTTTAAATATCAAAGAGGTGTCTTCCATATTACTATCCGAAATGAATTCGTAATCAGGCATTAATTGTTTGAAAATGATACATATTATTGATAATGTCTCAAATACAAACCCAGTTTTACTAGCATCTGTAAATAACCCGATGATATCATGATAATTTGTACCTTCTGTTATTAACTGAAATATATCTGACCTTTTTTTAAGGCATTTCTTTTCCTTTGACATCTTTTTCTCTAATTTCTTTTTTTCGATGAGACCTTGCACTTTTATTATTTGTTCATCAATAGTTAAATCTTCCATTATCTTGTTGAATATTTTAATATCCTTTATTAAAAATTCAAATTTATATTTAAATACAAAAAAATAGTTTATAAAAAATGAGTATCTTTGAACATTCAAAAGAAGAAATTGTTGATATGTTACAACTCTCTGAATATCAAAATGATGAGATGTTAGAAATATTGTACGATACAGCCATTGCATTCAAAATTGAAATCAAACATCCATTTAGTCCAGAGATAACGTACAGTGAATTTTTAACAGAATTCAAGCTTAAAATGGAAAATAGGATCAAACAATATCTAGAGATGGCTGAATCAAATTAAGAAGATATTTAAATATAAAATAAAATATTTATTAAAAAATGAGTATGCTTGAAAATGATAAAATGTTAGAAATAGTGTATAGTACAGCCTTTACTTTTTTGCTTGAAACCACCGTTAACAAGGTAGGAGAAAGGCTTATGAAAAATACCGGTGGAGAAGAGACCAAACATGTTAACCACGAAGTCAAAGAAGAACTTCCTGAAGAATTTAGAGGTCCTAGAAAAAGAGGACGCGGGAGATAATCATTATTTAATATCCCATATGACACAATAGAATATGAGTAATATAAATTAGAAAAGAAAGGAAAATGAAACCGATGTATCTTCTTTTGATCCTCCAATATCTTTGAAAATCATAGAGATGCATGTTATTTTTTAATAACCCTTATATAAACAAATCAAATTTATTTGAATATATCTCTATTTCTTTTTACACATTTACACCTAATAATAATTTATTTAAAAATACTGTATTACATATTAATATCATTAATGAATAATTCTGCTACTGGATATATATATTTAATTATAGAAAGGGAGTTTATTAAGACAGATGAAAATATATACAAAATTGGTAAAACTAAACAGGAAAAATTTAAAAGATTTTCACAATATCCAAAAGGGTCTTGTTTATTATATTATCAAAAAGTAAATGATTATGAGAAAGTAGAGAAAGAAATAATAGAAAAACTAAAAGATAAATATAAGATACAAACAGATATAGGAAGAGAATATTTCAAAGGGAGTTTAATTGATATAATATTAGATATAATTAAGATTACAAGAAATTATGTAGATGCTGAAGGTAAAATGGTAGATGAAAGCAAAAAATATTTAACTGAATATTATAATAAGTTAGAAGAAAGTTTATTACCACAAAAGGAATTAATGGACAATTTCAAAAAAGTATTAAATGGACAAATGAAAGAAGAAGAATATGAAGAATTGTTAGGTAGTGGGAATAGACACTATCTGCATTCCCATAAAGCTCTATATGATATAATTTTAAAATCATTATTAGAAGAATATTTAATATGTGAATATATAGTAAATACAAATCAACTTAAAGGTCGTGAAGATAGTGAAAGATGTCTTATATTATCAAGATATAATTCTTATAAATATATTATAGAATGTATAAAGGGAGATCCAGCAAGGGGCGACATATCCGTTAGTGAATCTAGTAGAAAAAACATGAAAATTGCAGGGGAATTTTTAAATAAATGTGGTGGAAATCAATTAATGTCAAGTTTCTTACATTATAATATTCCAAAAATTTTCCATAGAGAAATAGAATATATATGGGACGGTATAGGGGTTGATTGTTAAATAATATACGAATTTTAAAATTTATTCATATGTCAAAACATAAAAACCGTCCATTTTATTAATATCAATTTCAATACAGTTAATATGTTCAATTTTCATAGTATCTGGTATTCTAGATAGAGATATTGTCATCTTGAAAAACTTGTCAATATCGTGGTTTGTTCCATTAAAATTCAAATCTAGATTTAAATGGGAACGCCCACCTGGCTGGCATGGTCCATATCCAACGGTAGTACTTATATGTGTTACGACCCCATTACTTGGACAATTTAAATTTTTACGATCAAAAGTGTGACAAGCACATTTATTCATTGGAATCGTTGCATTATATGGAAATCTATCTTCGTTTTTTTTAATATAGTCCAACTCATATTGTGTCTTATTAATTATCACCAAATTGTATGGATTAATATTACGTGGTGGTTTCTTAAAATCATATTGACAGTAGTTACTAATATCTTTTTCATTAACCTTTTTAATTTTCAAAGATCTGTCCAATCCACAGATATGTTTGATATTTGATATTTCCTGTTTTAAAACCTTGATTTGCTTAAATAGTTCTTCATTTTCTGACAATATTTTTACAAGTGGAATGTCGATATTAAAACTGAGTAAACCATTTTCATATTTTAATTCGATATTTATATTTTCGGAGTTTAGATGTGTAATTGAATATTTAAATTCGCCTGACTTGTGTTTTAATGTTTGATTAAGAGCCTTATAAAATAATGAAAAATCATCTTGAAAATATCTTTTGTTAGTATTCCAAAAATGACTAGATTCATCTATAGTATAGGAATATCTTTCTGTATCATTTATTTTTAGTTCAATATTTATTTGTTCCGAAACATTCGTATTTTTCTCAATGATAAATCTATATTTATTATAATTTTCAGCAAATACGATTGGTGCAGGAGCAGGGGAAGGGGCCGATGCTTCCATCATTATTTTTTTTAATAATCTTTAAAATATTAGTTATCAAATTTGAATTTACTATTTGAAAGAATAGTAAACCAAACTCAAAATGGATTTTAAAAACGTGAATCTAAAGGATTACTGTTTCAATCTTGATCTACACAAATCAATGTTTTTCATTGATATGTTAAAAGGTACCCATGAATTTACTCTAAAAGGAGATGAAATAGAGATCTTCAAAAAATTAAAAAATGGTATTAGCGAACCAATCACAAGGAAGGAACTGATCTATTTCATCCAAGTTGAAATGGTTGAGAAATATGAATATAGTTCTTTTAATAAGCAAACTTTATGCAAGGTAGCACACGCTGGAAACTTTGCACAACGATGCGATACGTTTCAAGGTTTTAGAGATCCATCAAAAGAAAAAACCGAAGAAAGGAAACTCCGTGTTCACCAAAGTAATGTTAAACTACTTATTATAATGTTTTATCATCTATTTGGTGATGTTGATAGTATTCATAAAACGATTGATAATATGGTTTATCTTGAAAAGAATTTGAAAAGACAGCCTGTAATTGTCCCGAAACAACCACCGCAAAAAATTATTGTAGAATCTGCTCCTCTAAAAAAGCCCGAATGTGGAGGGTGGGAGGAAGATGAAGAAGGGGGGGATGAAGTGTCTGGTGAAGAATCTACCGATAAAGAAGAGATTAATGAACCGAACGAATTGGAAAAAAAAGTCAATGATTTAGAAAAAATAGTGCATTATTTGGGTCAGGGTATAATGAGATGTGAAGGACCTTACATCAGACCTATCAATCTACCACGGGGTATATCTCTAACTGGACCGCGTGAAGAATACTGGAAACAAATAGTAGATTACATAACACCCCACCTACATACAGATCAAGAAGAATCAGATGAAGAAGAATCTTCAGATGAGGAAGAAGAGGTCAATGAACTGGGGGAAAACAAAAAACTAGTGCTCAAGAATGCTTTAGAAAAAGAGTGCTTATCCGCCCGAACTGAATTGTTTAGGCCGCCATGGAGACCACCTAGGTAATGATATAATTGGAGAAGACCTCAATAATCATCGCTAGAATCGTTGTCTAATGAATAACCTTCTGTAGTTGTTTTTGCATAACACTGAGCCGCATAATGTCCTTGTCTTCCACATCTGTAACATGTAACTGTTTTCTTCTTTGGTGAACTTTTTTTTAATGTTTTTGAATTGGTATACATCCCTCCACGAACATTTTCATATCCATATTTATCAATGTATTCTTCCGTATATTCTTGTTCAACATCATCTGAAAAGAATCCAGGGACTTCATCCACAACTTTTGCATCGATCGGTTTAAACTTCTTCGTTACCTTTGCTCCGTTCCCTGAGAAATGCTGATCCATCCTACGATCAACATCGGTTGTCTTACCAACATACTTCTTACCACCTTCAAGATTCATTTTGTAAATAGCAGTTGGTGCATTAATATCCCTTGATTCGGAGTACTTAGTTTCATACATTGGGGCTCCTGTCCTTGCATAGGCATCAGGGTTTCGAATAATTTGTCCAGATTGAGTGTAGTACTTCGGCATCTTTAATCATATATACTTTTTTACGTATCCTTAAATCAATAAATCAAATTTTATAAAAATAAATCACTTTGTCGCGAGCCAATGTATGATAACTCCAGTGTGTTGTTTATTTAGATATTCGATACTTGATTCAAGGAGTTTTTTTGAATCAGACCAATCACCAGTGTATATAATATTACTATTACTATTACTATTATTGATATATCTCCACTCAATTCTGTACTGAGCCATCATATATATATATATTTAACAATAAGATTTAAATTTTAAATCAAAATTATATGCATTATTAGTCGTTAAATAAATTCTTCGCTCTTAAATAAATCTCTAATATAATTATTCGGATATTTATAAACCAAATCTGGTTGATCTTCTATACCTTTTTTAATCACATTATATTCACCCGTATTTGTATCTAAATCATAAATATTAAAATTGTCTTTTAGATCAAAATCATCTGTCCTTGTTGATATATTAATGCTAATACTACCTTCACTACCACTTATAATTCTGTGAAATATACCCGCCGGCCATACTACCATCGCAGGTCCATCATAATATAATTTATCATTTTTATAAACTTTATCGGGTGATACTATAAATGACGCTTTTTCTTTATTATTAGGATTATATACATCTATATATCTTGTTCCTTGTAATACCATCAAATTATCATCTTGACCTTTATGCATATACCAAGGTCTTTTTATAAGTGATGTTGAATATCCTGAT